>Ga0209162_1000499_pt1 | contig 42758 bp, 42 predicted proteins | sample YNPNPMetaG_FD_187121 | JGI IMG/M metagenome (GOLD analysis project Ga0209162, IMG submission 187121) | Anoxygenic and chlorotrophic microbial mat microbial communities from Yellowstone National Park, USA - YNP NP MetaG (SPAdes) (version 2) ...
GTTGGTGGGTATTTACATTCTCGGCGCGGTGGTTGGCGGCGCGATGTTCTTTGCAATGACGTGGACAGGTCAGCGCGTTCTCAAAACGTTGCGCGTCCAGGTCTTTGAACATCTGCACCGCTTGTCGCTCGGTTTTTACGCGGAGAACGAAGCGGGCAATCTGATGAGTCGTCTCACCAACGACACGGACACGCTGCAACAAGTCATCAACTTTGCGTTGATTCAAGTGTTGAGCGGCGCGCTGTTGCTCATCTGGATTGCGTGGAATATGCTGACCAAAAGTTGGGCGTACGCGCTAATCAGTATGTCCGTCATTCCGCTGATGGTTCTCGCGACAACGTTCTTTTCCACGCAAGCGCGTCGCGCGTTTCGCCGCACGCGGCAGGAAATTGGCAACGTGAACGCGAACTTGCAAGAAAGCATCGCCGGCGTGCGCGAGGTTCAGGCTTTTCATCGCGAGGAAGCCAACATCGCCGAATTCGAGCGCTCAAGCGCGGCGTATCGCGATGCGAACATTCGCGCGGTTGCGTTCACCGCCGCGCTCGCGCCCACGCTCGAAGCGCTGGGCTATCTGGCGATTGCGATTGTCGTCGTGGTGGGTGGCATCGCGTTTTTGCGCGGACAGGCTTTGTTCGGCACGAGTGTTTCGCTGGGGCTCATCGTCACGTTCATCGGCTATGTGCAACGCTTCAATCAGCCGATTCAACAAATCTCGGTGCTGTGGACGAACATTCAGAGCGCGATTGCTGGCGCGGAACGCATTTTCGATTTGCTCGATACGCAACCCGATGTGACCGATCGAGAGGACGCGCGCGAAATGCCGCCGATTCGTGGCGTGGTGGAATTCGTGAACGTCGAAGCGGAGTACAAAAAAGGCGAGCGCGTCTTGTGCGGCGTCTCGTTGCGCGCCGAACCAGGGCAAACGATCGCAATTGTGGGACCCACGGGCGCGGGCAAGACGACGATCATCAATCTGATTCCGCGTTTTTACGATGTGGTGGGCGGCGCGGTGAAGATTGATGGCATTGACGTACGCGAGGTGACGCGCGCGTCATTGCGTCGCCAAATCGGCATCGTTTTGCAAGACACCTTCCTCTTTAGCGATACCGTGATGAACAACATTCGCTACGGTTGCCCCGACGCGACGGACGACGAGGTGATTGCGGCGGCAAAACTGGTCTACGCCGATTCGTTCATCGAACGCTTGCCGAAAAAGTACGACACGGTGCTGGGGGAACGCGGCACGGGGTTGAGTCAGGGGCAACGCCAACTCATCGCGATTGCGCGCGCCGCGCTGGTGAATCCGCGCATTTTGATTCTCGACGAAGCCACCTCCGCAGTGGACACGCGCACCGAGCGATTGATTCAGCAGGCGCTGGAAAAATTATTGCGCGGGCGCACCAGTTTCGTCGTCGCGCATCGCCTGTCCACGATTCGTCACGCCGACCAGGTGCTGGTGGTGCAAGACGGCGCAATCGTCGAGCGCGGCACGCACGACGAACTCATCGCGCGCGGAGGCGTATACTATCAGTTGTATGCGAGTCAGTTTCGGTAGTGCGCAATGCACTTCTGGCGCAACACGTAACATGCCAGCATTGCAACTTTAAAAGAATTGTGTATAATGCAAATGTCTGTTGCGTGGTTGAGGTACCCTGGAGTGAGTTGCGATGCCGTGGACTGTTTTACTTGTGGCAAATGACAAGAGTGAGACCAATACGTACGCCAAGTGCTTCAACAAAAGAGAGTACACCATTCTCACAGCACACAGTGGTCGTCAAGCGTTGAAACACGTTCAGGCGCATCGTCCGGATGCCATCGTGGTAGATTTGACTTCGCCCCGCTTGAATGGGAAGAATTTGTGTCGCAGGTTGAAAAACACGGGCACGCCCATCATCTTGATCACCGCACCCAATGCCAGGGTAGATGGTGCATTGAGTTTTGTGGACGTTATTCCCAAGCCGATGGTCGCGAAACGCCTTGCCCTGCGCGTCAAAGCGGCGATTGATGAACGTCCCCCACGTGTGCTCACGCTCGGCAAGTTTTTGCTCGACCTTGAGAAACATAAACTCACGCGCGGCAACAAGACGTTTTCTTTGACCCCCAAAGAGTTTCTTTTGTTAAAGACGCTGATGGAGCAAGCGGGCCAGGTGGTGACGCGCAAAACTTTGATGCGTCAAGTGTGGGAGACGGACTATACGGGAGATACACGCACGATTGATGTGCATATTCGCTGGTTGCGCGAAAAAGTAGAGGAGAGTCCCAGCGAACCGCGTTATCTGCTCACCGAGCGCGGCAAGGGCTACAAATTTTGCGTCGAATGAGAAACCGGGTTTCAGTAAGAAACCCGGTTTTTCATTTGTTTTTTTGCCCCGACGAGGTGATGACCAGCCACATAAAGTACGGAATCCGCAATTGGCGTCGCCAGCGACGTGGTTCACGCAACAAACGATACGTCCACTCGAAACCGGCATCGCGCATCCACTGCGGCGCGCGCGGCACGATGCCCGCGAGCGTGTCGAAGGTGCCTCCCACGCCCAGCGCCACTGCCACGTGTTTCAGACGCGGCGCGACGCGCGCCAGCCACAACTCTTGCCGGGGCGGTCCATACGCCACAAACAAAATCCGTGCGCCCGATGTGTTGATACGCGCGGCAATGTCCTCTTCCTCTTCGCGCGCCGGCGACCCGGCGTAACAACCGCCAATCTCCAGGCCGGCATAGCGTCGCTGCAATTCTGCCGCCGCGCGTTCGGCAATCCCTTCACGCGCACCCAGCAGAAAAACTTTTTCCCCGCGCTTGGCGGCAAGCGCGCTGATGCGATCCACCAGGTCTTGCCCCGCTACACGTTCGCGCAATGGTGTGCCCATTCGACGCGCTGCCCACAACAAGCCGACACCGTCAGGAACGTTCAGCGCGCACGCGTTCAACACTCGACGAAACTCGTCGTGCGTTTGCGCGATGACGACGAACTCGGGATTGACGGTGGCGATTTGATGCCAGCCGCCGGCGCGCAGGAATTCGTCCACGCGTGCCAGCGCGTCCTCATAGGTGACGTTGTCAATGCGGACGCCAAGAATGGTGATCGAATTCATCGCCTCACAAGAATTGCTTTTCGGCGTCGCTAACCGCGCTCTCGAAAATGCTCAGCCCTTCTTCCACGAGGTCGCGCGGAATCATCAAAGGTGGCATAAAACGAATCACACTGCGCCCGCACCCCAGGGTCAGCAAGCCGCGTTCAAAGCACCGATGCACAATCCAATCGCGCATTTCCTTCGCTGGTTCTTTGGTCGCGCGATTCTTGACGAACTCGACGCCAATCATCAATCCTTTGCCGCGCACGTGTCCGATGCTGGGATGGCGCGCTTGCATCTCGGCGAGCGCGTCCAGTATCCACACGCCCATCTCCGCCGCGTTCTGCATCATTCCGTTTTCGATGAGTTCAATCGTCTTGAGTGCGGCGGCGGCAGCGATCGGATTGCCGCCGTAGGTGTTGCCGTGCGCGCCGGGTTTCCACTGCGCGCCGATAGACTTGCGCGCCGCCATCGCGCCCATCGGCACCCCGCTGGCGATGCCTTTGGCGATACAAACAATGTCCGGTTCGACGTTCCAGTGTTGAATTGCCCACCATTTGCCGGTGCGTCCCATCCCCGCCTGAACTTCGTCCACGATGAGCAAAATGCCGTGCCGCGTGCACAACTCGCGCAAGCGCGGAAAGAAATTCGGCGGTGGCACAATGTAGCCGCCTTCACCTTGAATCGGCTCAACGAGAATCGCCGCCACTTCGTCTGGCGGCAGGGCTTCGGCAAACAATTCTTGCTCGATATAGTTCACCACTGCGTCACCTTCGTCGCCATTGAGCGGCGTGGGAAAGACCGGGTGATACGGATCGGGAAACGGCACATGCCATACGCCGGGCATTGTGGGGAAAAAGCGTTCCTGTTGCCGCGCTTTGCTCGCGGTGAACGAAAGCGACCCCATCGAGCGTCCGTGAAACGCACCGAGAAAGCCGATGAACTGTCGGCGTCCTGTGGCATAGCGCGCGAGTTTGATCGCCGCTTCCACCGATTCGGTACCCGAGTTGGCAAGGAACACCGTCACGTCTTCTTGCATCGGGGCGATTTCGTTAATCCGTTCCGCGATGCGCACCATCAATTCGTGATAGTAATCGGATGAAATGTGAATGAATTTGGCGGCTTGCTCTTGAATCACGCGCACAATTTCGGGATGACAATGTCCTGTGGCATTCACCGCAATCCCAGCCACGAAATCAATGTAACGATTTCCATCCACATCCCACACTTCCGCACCCTGACCACGTTCCATCACAAAACCGTAATCGCGCGCATACGAAGGTGAGAGGACGCGCGCGTCGCGCTCCAGAATCGCGCGTGCTTTGGGTCCGGGGGGAGTAACGACAATTCGAGATGACATAGTGCCTCCTCTTGAAAATACGACTGCCGACGAACGACTGCCGCGAGTATATCATAGCACAAGTGGAGAGATTGGACAATTTGGTGATTTGGTGATTGGGTGATTCGGTGATTGGGTGATTCGGTGATTCCTTTTGGCACATTTGGCATCTTTGGCACATTTGGCACGTTTGGCTCATTGGTTCATCGGCTCATTGACTTTGACTAATTCCCCACTTTGGATTATTCTCTCCTCGATGCAAGACGAGTCTCTGTTTTTTGACGAAGCGAAAATTTTTGTTCAGGCTGGCAAAGGTGGCGACGGTTGCGTGAGTTTTCGCCGCGAAAAGTACGTGCCCTACGGCGGACCGAACGGCGGACACGGTGGCAAAGGCGGCGATGTGATTCTGGAGGCAAGTCCCCACCTCAACACACTGTTGACTTTGCGCAAGCATCCTCACTGGAAAGCCGAACGCGGTGGGCATGGGCAGGGGAGCGACAAGCATGGCAAAAATGGCGCGGATGTGGTGATTCCTGTGCCGCGCGGCACGCTCGTGCGCGATGCCGAGACCGGCGAGGTACTTGCGGATCTGGTAAACATTGGCGACCGTGTGATTGTCGCGCGCGGTGGACGCGGAGGACGTGGCAACTCGGCGTTTGCGAGTTCCACTCATCAAGCCCCGCGCTGGGCGGAGAAAGGTGAACCCGGCGAAACGCGCACACTTTTGCTCGAACTCAAACTCATCGCCGATGTGGGCATCATCGGCTTGCCGAATGCCGGCAAATCCACGTTTCTTGCCTCCGTCACCGCCGCGCGTCCCAAGATTGCCGATTATCCATTCACGACGCTCGCGCCGAATCTGGGCGTTGCAGTAGTGGACGAGCGCGAGGTGGTGCTTGCCGATATTCCCGGCTTGATCGAAGGCGCACACGCGGGCGCGGGATTGGGCGACAAATTCTTGCGCCACATCGAACGGACGCGCGTGTTGATTCATCTCCTCGATGGTTCGCTCGATGATCCGTTGCACGCGCTTGAAACGATCAATCGCGAGTTAGCGCAGTACAGCGCGCGCCTCGCAGACAAGCCGCAGGTCGTCGGCTTCAACAAAATGGACCTGCCCGAGGCGCGATCGCGCTGGCAAACGTTGCAAGACGTGTTTGCCCGGCGCCACATCGAAGCGTATCCGATTTCGGCAGCCACAGGTGAAGGCGTGCGCGTGCTGTTGCGCGCAGTCGTCAAATGTCTGGAACGTTCTCCTGTGCCGACTGCTACCCCGGAAGAGTTGCCGGTGATTCGTCCTGCGGAGGATGAAAACGCGTTCGTGATTACGCGTGAAGGGCGTGCGTGGCGCGTGCGCGGCAAAAAAGTGGAACGCGTGGTCGCGATGACAAACCTAGCGCAGGACGAAGCCGTGCTGCGCTTGCATCGCGTTCTGCAAGCGATGGGGATCAATGACGCGCTTCAAGCCGCAGGAGTGCGCGCAGGCGACGTGGTGCGCATCGGTGAAGCCGAATTGGAATGGAGGGAATAAGGAGAAATTGAAACCTGAAACCGAGAATCTGAAACTGGGGGTGCTGGGGGGCACATTCGATCCACCGCACAATGGGCATTTGCTGATTGCGCGCGCCGCGCTGACGCAATTGAGCCTGGCGCGCGTTCTCTTTGCTCCGACCCGTCATCCGCCGCACAAGAACGTTACCAATCACACGCCGATTGAGCATCGGCTGGAGATGGTGCGTCTGGCGATTGCGCCGTATCCGCACTTTGTGCTCTCGCGCGTGGATGTGGATCGCGCCGGACCGACCTACACGGTGGATACGATGCGAATTTTGCGCGCGCAGTACGGTGAATCGGTCGAGTGGTTTTTCATTATGGGGATGGACTCGCTGGCGAATCTTTTAACCTGGCGTGCGCCCGAGCAGTTGATTCGATTGTGTAAACTGGCGGTGTTTCCGCGTCCTGGCTTTACGGCAAATCTGGACGAGTTAGAACAAAAAATTCCTGACCTGCGAGCGCGCGTGGTTTTTCTCGATGCGCCGCTGGTGGATATTGCCGCAAGTGATTTGCAAGCGCGCGTGCGCGCAGGGCAATCCATCGCGCATCTCGTACCCGAAGCGGTGGCGCGTTATATTGCGGAGCAAGGATTGTATCGCCACTGAAAACAAAAAAGGGTTGCCCGAAAGGCAACCCAACTTTGGCATACAAGTTTGGGACGTATTGTTCATGCTAACGGATGGCGGTTGAGCGGCGGACGCAAAGCGCCCGTCCGCTCCAATCGCGTGTTAGCCGCACTCACTTTACGGATAGTAATGCTTGCGTTATAGAGTTCTCATCTTCCTGTAACCAAAGCGCATACTAATCGCAATGATGCTGGCGGGAAAAAGACCTACGAAAAGGGCAAGCGGCAACGGCATGGGCGACAGGAAAATCAACTGGTATAGCAGTATCGCTGCCGTGTCAACTATCCAGAAGAATAGGAAAACGTGCCACAGAGCAATCTTGCCCCCAACCCATTTCTTCGAGGCGAGAAAGACGAGGACGATGTTTACCACGAAGGCAACTACGAACATCATTTGAGTTCTCAAGTCGGAGGCTGCGGTTTCCATGTCTATTTCTGCTCTGGCAATAACAGCACTCAGAATGCTGCCAACAGCATAACCCATATAGGCGAAACTCGCTATCATCACAGCCTTTAGAACATCAGTCCATAAAACGCTTTTATGGTGAGGTTGGTTTGGCTGGTACCGCCTTTTCTCCCACCAGACCAGTACGAGAGAGAAAGCAAGTGTCTGCAACACGATTTCTGGCAATCCAATCAAGTGATACCAGAGTGGCAGTTTGGAGTAAATAACGCCTTCCAGCGAAGACGGGGCAGCAGCAGGAGTGCCCAGAATGCCAAACACAACAAATATGCTCCATAGGATGAGCCATCCGCGCTTGTTCTCCATGATTGTATTTCGGATAGGCCATAATCCAAGAGCAAAGAGCAGGCCTCTTATGGGCTGGACAAGAGACCCAAGAAATGTATAGAAGGAATCAATAGGGCGCACAAAGTCTCTGAGGATTTCCTGCCGATAGAGTCTGCCATAGTCAAAGAGATTCGACATGAGGAGACCAAACATAAATAGGTAATAGTATGCACAATGACTACTTTCCCTGTGAAATTCAAAAACTCTTTGACATTATCCTTGTCCATCTCCCATCTATCTTCATCACGATTTCTGCCAACACAGAAGGACCGACGATGTATCTGCGGTGTGCGCCCGACGGCATGCGCTTCAGCCGCGCGCGGAGCGCTGTAGCGTCGGCTGGAAGCGCATGTTGGGCAGCGTCACGGATTGGGCATAGTCACCGTGCCCATCACGATCCCATCGCTGGCACGCGCGCGTCCCCACAGCAAACCGCGCGCTCTCTACAACACGCGCGCGGGATTTCTCTTTCACATTTCGACGCGCTGCCCAACTATAGATTCGGTTGATTACCTTCGTGTAACTGCCTATAGTCGCCAATTGCCGCAAATTACATAGTGATTCTTGCTGTGTGCAATCCAAGTAGCCAGAATATAGTCAAGCACGCGTAAATTATACTACATCCCCGGAGAAAATCAACCGCCTACGGAGCGTGTGCAGATTTGTCATTTGCTCATTTGTCATTTGTCATTCGCTCATTGTTATCTCACCTCAAAAATCGCTACTGCCGCGCGGATGTTTTCCCCCAGCCGCGCTGCACGCAGACGTCGATCGGCTTCCCCCAGATAAATCGAGCGCGTGATGGTGATGTGCTCGCGCGCGCAAAACTCGATAAAGTCGCGCACGGTGAGCGGACGCGCGCGCGGCGCGGCATCCCACGCCTGCGGTAACGCGGGCGCCTGGGGCATTCGTCCATGCAACAGTAACTCTAGCCGACAACGCCAGTGCCCCCAGTTGGCAAAACTGATGAGCGCGCGCTGACCCACACGCAGCATTTCGCAAATGATGAACGCGGGATTGTCGAGATACGGCAAGGTCTGACTGAGAATCACCGTATCGAACGACTGATCGGGGTAATCGCGCAAGCCCTCGTCCAGATTGCCCTGGCGCACGCTCAACCCTTTGCGTACGCATGCGAGCACATTCGCTTCGTCCAGCTCAACGCCACGTCCAACGATTTGACGCGTGTCTATCAAGTAACGAAGCAGCGTGCCATCGCCACAACCGAGATCGAGCACTTTTTCGCCGGGGGAGACAAGTTCGGCGATTGCCAGCAAGTCGGGACGCAAAGGGAATTGAGTCATGGCAAGAGAATGTGGTGATGCGCAACGACGCGTTCGAGAAAGTCGGCGATGAGACGCGTCATCGTTTCGACTTCGAGCAAGAACGCGTCGTGTCCCCAGGTGGATTGCAGATTGCAGTACGTCACATCCGCGCCGACAGCGGTGAGCGCGCTCACCAACTCTTTCGAGTGGTAGGAGGGATAGAGCCAGTCGGAGGTAAAAGAAACAACGAGGTACATTATCTCGGCGCTGCGCGCAAAGGCTTGCGCCAGCGAGCCGTGACCATTCGCCAGATCGAAATAGTCCATCGCTTTGGTGATGTAGAGGTACGAATTCGCGTCAAAGCGTTCGGTGAAGCGATTGCCTTTGTAGTGCAGGTAACTTTCGACGGCGAACTCGGTGCAAAAATCGTATCCGTAATTTTCGCGTCCCTGCAAGCGGCGGCCGAATTTTTGATGCATGGACTCTTCGCTGAGGTAGGTGATGTGTCCAATCATCCGCGCGAGGGCAAGCCCGGTGTTGGGTCGCGCGCCATCGTCATAGTAATTGCCGCCGCGCCAGTTTGGATCGGCGAAGATGGCTTGACGCCCCACTTCGCTGAAGGCGATCAGCATTGGCGAGTGGCGCGCGGTGGTGGCGAGCGGCAGCGCGGCGCGCACGCGCTCGGGACAACTCACTGTCCATTGCAGCACTTGCATCCCGCCCATACTGCCGCCCGCGACCGCGAGCAATTTTTCGATGCCGAGATGGTCAATCAGGTGACGTTGCGCGCGCACCATATCGGCGATGGTGATGACTGGAAAACCGAGCGCGTACGGTTTGCCGGTGCGCGGATTGATCGAACTGGGACCGGTAGACCCCTGGCAGCCGCCAATGACGTTGGAGCACACGACAAAGTACTTGTTAGTGTCGAACGCTTTGCCGGGTCCGATGCAATCATCCCACCAGCCGACTTTGCCATCGGGCGACAGTCCCGCCGCGTGCGCATCGCCCGAGAGCGCGTGACAGATCAGAATCGCATTGCTGCGCTCCGCGTTGAGTGTGCCGTACGTTTCGTACGCCAGCGTAATCGGTCCCAGCGTCTCACCGCTATCGAGCGGCATTGGTTCGTCCTGTGCAAAGGTGAAATACTGACGTTCGACGATACCGAGAGGGTGATGGGTAGTCATAACCTCGCTTGATGCGTGAGACGTGAAACGTGATTCACGCTTCACGTCTCACGTTTTACGTTTCACTCACACTTTTGCCAGCGCCTGATCCAAATCCCACAAAATATCTTCGATGTCTTCGATGCCGATGCTCAGGCGTATAAAGTCGGGACTCACACCAGCGCTGATTTGTTCCTTTTCGGAAAGTTGACTGTGTGTGGTGGTCGCTGGATGAATGGCTAGACTTTTGGCATCCCCCACATTGGCAAGATGGCTAAAAAGTTTCAGGTTCTCGATGAAACGGCGTCCGCCTTCTTTGCCTCCCTTGACGCCAAACCCCATAATCGCGCCCGCGCCCTTGGGCAGATATTTCTTCGCGCGCGCGTGGTCGGGATGACTGGGCAAGCCGGGGTAGGTGACCCAATTCACTTTGGGGTGTTGTTCGAGAAATTCCGCGACGCGCTGCGCGTTGGCGACGTGTCGTTCCATTCGCAAACTCAACGTTTCGAGTCCTTGCAGGAATAGCCACGAGTTGAACGGCGCCTGACACGCACCGACGTCGCGCAAAATCTGGACGCGTGCCTTGAGAATGTAGGCAGCGGGTCCTAGGGAGGCATAGACCAGGCCGTGATAACTGGGATCGGGTTCGGTGAAATTCTTAAAGCGTCCACTCGCTGCCCAATCGAAATTGCCGCCGTCCACGATGATGCCGCCAATCGTTGTGCCATGCCCACCAATGAATTTGGTCGTCGAATGAACAACGATGTTCGCACCCCACTCGAACGGACGGCACAGGTACGGCGTGGCGAAGGTGTTGTCAATCATCAACGGGACCCGAAACTCGCGCGCGATGCGCGCCACTTCGTCGAAGGGAAAGACGTTGATGCGCGGATTCCCTAGCGTTTCACCATAAATCAACTTGGTGTTATCACGAATCGCGCGTCGAAAATTCTCTGGATCGTTCGGGTCTACGAAAGTAACATCAATTCCGAGACGCGCGAAGGTATAACGAAACTGGTTGTAGGTGCCGCCGTACAACGTCGAAGCAGAAACGATGTGGTCTCCTGCGCCGCAGAGGGTGAGAATCGCCATCACTTGCGCGGCGTGACCGGAACTCGCGGCGAGCGCGCCCACGCCCCCTTCCAGATCGGCGACGCGTTGTTCAAAGACATCGCTGGTAGGGTTCATAATGCGCGTGTAAATGTTGCCCTGTTCTTGCAAGGAGAACAAGCGCGCCGCGTGTTCGGTATCACGAAACACGTACGAGGTCGTCTGGTAGATGGGCACGGCGCGCGCGCCCGTTGTGGGATCGGGCACTTGCCCGGCGTGCACTTGGCGCGTGGTAAAGCCGTACTGCCGCTGATGGGTTGAGTTGGACATAGTATCTCCTTTTGTTGAAGATTTTTACGTGAGCAAACAAAAAACTGTCTCCCCTGGAATCGAAGAGACAGTCAAGCCACGCTGGTTGAACTTTGCTCATCTTCCAGAATGTACTTCTGCCGGAATTGGCACCATGTTGCAGTGATCAGTATCCAGTCTGCACACTGAATACTGTCTCCTGGGCACCGCCACCGCAACGGGTTGCCGAGGTTTCACAGGGCCGGTCCCTCCACCTCTCTGGATGAGTAATTCGCACCCTATTCAATTGTGATGCGAGGATAGCATACAGAAGGAAAATTGTCAAGAGAAAAAGAGTTAAAACTTTATCAGAAATTTTATCAGGTTCTCAGTTCCTCCGGCAAAAAATCAGTGCGGTTGGCATAAACCAGCGCGGTCTCTTCGCTCAGGAAATCAATGCGTGTGATAGCAGCATTATGAAGTGCAAACCACACGCCCGGGCGACCAATCTTGAAAATCGTGTGCATCAGCGCGTTGTAAAAACCGCCGTGGCTGACCACTGCCACGCGATCGTCCGTGTTGCTATGCCGCGCCAAAAGTTCGTTCAGGAAACGTTCCGCGCGCGCGAGCGTTTGTTCATACTCTTCAAACGGGCGATTCCACCATCCCGCGTCATTCAACGTGGGTGGCAAAATCAATTCGGGATAGTGCGTGGCAAAGTACGCGCGCGTTTTGCCGGGCTGTCCGATCTTTGCGCCGGTTTGCGGATCGTCCAGATAGATGCCTCCGCCTTCGTGCAAGTCTTCCCATGCCACTGGCGCAAGGTGCAGCGCGCGCGAGAGAATGCACGCGGTTGCGACGGCGCGCACCATCAAGCTGGTGTACAGATGCGTGATGCCCAAGCCGCGCGCGAGGAATTGGGCAAGGAGTTCCGCCTGACGTCGCCCTGTCTCTGTCAGTTCCGGGTCTTCGCTACGACCGACGCTGGAACCAGTCGTGTCGTACAAGAAATTGTTGGAGGATTGGCCGTGACGGATAAAGTAGAATTGCATAAAGTCGGAGAGAAACGCGCTGCTTTACTTTTCCTCAAACAAAGACAAGCCGGTAATCAAACTCTTTTGCGTCAGTAACAACACGATGAGCGGCGGAATCATTGCCACAACAACCCCTGCCATCACAATATTCCACTCGACGGCGGCATCCGTCGCAATCAACACTTTGAGACCGACTTGAATGACGCGCGTCGTTTCCGCATTTGCCACAATGAGGGGCCACAGGTATTGATTCCACATGTAAATAAATTCGATGAGGAACAGTGCCATCAAATTGGTGCGTGAAATCGGCACGATGATGTTCCACAGGAATTGCAGGGGACCTGCGCCGTCAATCCGCGCAGCGTCCGCCAGCGAAGCCGGCACTGTCATATACAACTGTCGGAACAAAAGGGTGCCGGTGGCACTCGCAAAGAAAGGAATCGTCAATGCCCAATACGTGTTCACCCAACCGAGTTGATCCATCAGTTGAAAAGTCGGCACGATGCGCACCGGCACAGGTAGCATATGCGTCAGAAAGATGATGATGAAAAACAGAATCTTGCCGCGAAAATCAAAATAGACAAACGCAAAGCCTGCCGTGACACTCAAAATCATCTTGCCGAAGGCAACTGTTAGAGCGATAAGTGTTGTGTTGAACACGAGACGCGCCAGCGCCGCGCGCTCAAAGGCAATCTGATAATTGCGAAGCGTTCCACTGCCAGGCAAGAGATTCGGCGGAAAGGTGTAATACTCCTGCGTGGTTTGCGTGCTGACCAGAATGGCATACAGCATCGGAAACAGAGTCAGCGCGACGGCGAACCACATAACCGCGTGCGCCGAGAGCGCGCGCCCCAAGCGCGCAGGAGAAAAGCGAGGACGTGAAAGAATCTGTCGAGTCATTGCCTAGCCTCCATAGTAAACATACCGCCCGGCGTAACGGAACTGCAAGAACGTCAACGACGCGACAAGCAACAACAACACGACCGATTGCGCGGAGGCAAAGCCCGTGTTCATCGCGATAAAACCATCGCGGTAGAGTTTGTACACCATTAAATCTGTAGCGTAACCCGGACCACCATTGGTGGTCACGTGAATCAACCCAAAACCTTCAAAGAAGGCATAGAGGGTATTCATCACAAACAGGAAAAAAGTTGTAGGCGAGAGCAATGGAAAGGTGATGCGCCAGAATTTGGTCCAGGCATTGGCTCCGTCCACCTCTGCCGCTTCAAGAATTTCAGTCGGCAAGCCTTGAATGCCCGCGAGAAAAAAGATGATGTTATAGCCCAGCATCTTCCACGTGGCTGCCATCGCGATGAACAAGAGCGCGCTCGCCGCATCGGTTCGCCAGTTGAAATGGATGCCGATGAATTGCATAGCGTTGGTCAGCATTCCAATCGTTGGCTCGAGCATCAAGCCCCAGATGACGCCGGCGATGTTGGGGGATAGCGCGTAGGGCCAGATGAGGAGAGTGCGATAGATGGTAAAGCCGGCATAGCGTTGATTGGCGACTAGAGCAATGAACAGACTGAGTGCCAAGCCCACCCCGACGACGAAAAAGGCAAAGAGAAAAGTGACCTGAATCGAATTGAGATACTCGGTCGTCGAGAAGATTTGTTCGTAATTGCGCAGGCCCACAAAGATCTGGCGTGTGCCAGAAATATTACTGCGATACAAACTTTGCTGAATGCTTTGCACACTGGGAATGACAAAGAAAATCAGAACGATAATGATGCTGGGTGAGAGAAGAAGATAAGGCAGGAACTTGTTGGGGAAGCGTGTCTGCATACTCTTGTCGTCCAATAGTCAGTGTGTGGACTCGTTGGGTAGTCGGAAAGTACAAATCCGACTACCCAACGAGTTGACCAGAAGGCTATTTGTTGACTTCGGCGTAATCCTTCAAAATCTGATTGGTCTTCTTAGCCGCCTCGTCCAGTACCGTCTTGGGGTCTTTCATATTGACGACCGCGTCTTCGATTGCGGCACCGACGACATCGCGAATCTCGACAAAGTTGCCGAGCAACACCCCACGCGCCGCCGGCGTATCCACACCGAGCAAGATTTCCAGGAAGGCGGTGATGTAGTTGGGTTGCTGTGCAAACCAGCCTTCATTCAAGAGCGCGGTGACGGCGCGATTGGTCGCGGGGAAGTAGCCCGTCTTTTTGTGCCAGGTGATTTGATTCTCCAACTGGTTGATGAACTTGAGGAACTCCCACGCCGCCAGATTCTCCGCGTCCGAGTGTCCCTTCATCACCCAGAGACAACCGCCACCGACCACCGAGTTGCCGACCGGATAGCCGGGCAAGCGTGGCAAGAACGTCGTACCCAGCTCGAACTTGCCTTTGGCGCTGTTCTGGATGCCGCCCAGCGACGAAGTGGATTGCACGAGCATCGCGAATTCGCCGGCGATGAAGGGCGCGTTGGCATCATACTCGCGGCCGCCATACACCAGCACTTTTTCCTTTGCCCACTTTTGCCATTCCGTCAGCACCTTGACGCCAAAGGGGCTGTTGATGTACACCTCCGTCGCCAGGCCGCTGCGTCCGTTGTCGTTGTTTGCGTACAGTTGATTGTGCGTGGCGAACATTTGCTCAAAGATCCAGGCGGGCCAGCCAAACGAGACCCCACCTTTTGCAGCGCCACTGCTCACAATCTTTTTGCCGTACTCGTACATCTCATCGAACGTCGTCGGCGGTTTGTTGGGATCCAGTCCGGCTTTCTTGAAGGCATCCTTGTTGTAGTACAACATTGCCGTCGAGCTGTTGAACGGCATACACACGACTTGACCACCGACGCTGTAGTACTTGACGATGGGTTGCACCACATCGCCAAAATCTACATCCCCGCGATTCAAGGTGTAGATCGGGACGATGGCTTTGGAATCGCGCATCGTTTGGGTCCCCACTTCGTACACCTGAACGATGTGCGGAGGCTTGCCAGCTTTGAACGCCGCGAGCGCTTTGGTCACCGTTTCGGCATACGTGCCGGTGTACTCGGGCTTGACGGTGATACCGTACTTGTTGGTCTTGTTGAATTCATCGGCGAAGGATTTGATGACATCACCGCGACTGCCACTCATGGCGTGCCAGAACAGCACCTCGGTGGCTGCGGGTTTGACATCCGCACCGACCACAGGAAGTGGCGTAGGAGCCGTCGGGGCACTCGGCGCGGGCGCAGCAGGCTTGGTCGCCGCGGGTGCCGTGGCAGCAGGTGCTGGTGTGGGAGCTGGCGCGCAAGCCACCATCACGACCAGCAAGACGAGCAGAACCATCAAGGCTTGTTTCATTTTTTCTCCTCCTCAAAGATTTTGAATCGTGAGTCAATCAGCCGAGTCCGCAGTTGTGTGGTCTCTCACCTCCTTTGCGAAAACCCCAGCCGGTTTCACGCCTTCAGATCGGCCAGGATGATTCGAATACCTCGTTCTTTCAACGCTTGACGCCATTCCCGATTGAGGCGCGCATCGGTTACGAGTGTTTCGATCCGCTGTAGAGGACACGTCACAAATTCAGCGACCACGCCAATCTTGGTGTGGTCAGCAACGACGATGATGGAACCGCGCGTTTGCGCGATCATCGCGCGCGCCACTTCGGCTTCCTCTTGAATCGGGGTTGTGAGACCGTGTTGAATGCTGATGCCATCCACGCCGAGAAATGTTTTGGAGGCGTTGATTTGCGCGATGGTCGCCAGCGCAATCGGTCCCACAAAACTATTGGACTGCCAGCGATACGTTCCGCCTACCAGAATCAGTTCGATGGATTCGGCGTGGTTACCCAACTCGGCGATGGCGGCGGCGTTGCTGGTAATGACACGCAGGCGACGCAAGTGACTCAAGTGGGGAAAAATCTGTCGCGTGGTCGAACCACTGTTGATGAAAATCGTCTCGCCGGGTTGAACCAACTGAGCCGCTGCTTTGCCGATCGCGCGTTTGGCTTCGATTTCAAGACGTTCCTTCTGAACGAACAGGGGTTCTTGATGCATCCGCTGGGTTAAGATGGCGCCACCGTGTGTGCGTTCCAAAAAGCCCTGCTCTTCCAGTTTTTCCAGATCACGCCGAATCGTGATTTCGGAGACGCCCAGGGCTTGGCTCAAAGTAGAAACGCGAACTGTTTTCCGGCGTTGCAGCACCTCGAGGATGTAGGCGTGTCGTTCAGCAGGAATGAAATCGCCTTGAATCGTATCCTTCATTGGAATACTCGGGAGGAGAAAAAAGTGAGGAGCAGAGACGCAACGATCTCTGCTCCTAATATATCATGATTGTTTTTGTTCGTCAAGTGCCTTTTTGTGTTCGATTATGATTGCTTTTGTGCGATTCTTGCTCACTTTTGAAAAGTTTCGGCTACACCGGCAACTCGACCAACAGCGGAAAGATGACCGTGAAGGTAGTGCCGTGCCCCACCTGACTTTGCACGCTGATGTGCCCACCAAAGCGCGTGACCAGGTCTTTGGTGATGGCAAGCCCCAGCCCGGTGCCCTCCTTGACCTGCGCTTTGGCATTCGGCGCGCGATAAAACTCTTCAAACAAATGCGGCAACGCGTCTTCGGGAATGCCAATGCCGGTATCGCTGATTTCGAGGGTCGCGCGCTGTTCGCGCACAAACATTCGTACTGTAACGCGTCCCCCGCTGGGAGTGTACTTGATGGCGTTCGAGACGAGGTTGTTCAGAATGCGATCTATCCCCTCATTGGTTGCGGCGATCTTGACAGGACCTTCGGGACACTCGCAGTGCCATTCAAGCGTGAGGTGTTTCTCTTGCGCTGGCACCTGAAATCGTTCAACGACGCGGCGCACTGCTTCGTCGAGACTTACAGGCTCCAGGACTTGTTGTGCGCGCACATCCATCTTGCCAGCCGCCAGATCGAGCAAATCGTCAATCAGCGTTTGCAAAAAGTCGGCGCGATGCTGGATGCGCTGAAGCATTTCGCGTTGCGGCGCGCTCAAATCGCCCACATAGCCCGCGAGTAAGGTGTGCAGTAAACTGCGCACCACGCTGACCGGCGAACGCAGTTCGTGTGTGACGGTGCGCACGAATCTGGATTTCATCTGGTCGAGTTGACCGAGGGCTTTGTACGCCAGCGCATTTTCAATCGCAATGCTCCCTTGCCGCGCGATAGCGTTGAGAAATTCGGCATCGTCCTGAGTGAAATGATTGGCTTCGGTGCTGTAGGCGCGAATGAGTCCGAGCGGACCTTTTTTGCCCAGCAGGGGCGCGGACAACATCGAGCGAATGCCTTCTTCCAGAGCCTGACGTGGATATTGCAAACGGGTGTCCGTCGTCACATCATTCACGATGATGGTTTGACCGGCAATCACCTGGCGCGCGAGGGGATTTTGTGCCAGCACCAGATCGCCTTTCTTGACGTACGCCTCGCTCAAGCCATAGACCGCTGCGACGGTAAGGCGCGCGCCACTCTCATCCAGCAGGCGAATCGAGCACGCGCGGACGTTGAGCGCGTGAGCAGTGCGGCGCACCAGTTGATCCAACACTTGGTCCAGTTCCAGCGTCGAATTGACGGCGGCGGCGGTTTCGTACACCGTTTCCAAACGCGTGTAGGCGCGCAACAGGTCCTTGCTCAACGCGACCACCTCGGCTTCGCGTTTGCGCAAGCGCGCGTTGAGCGTGGAAGCCAGATAGGCGGCTACGAACACCGTGCTGGTAAAGAAAAAAAGAACGCCCGTCACAAAGAGGGGCTGGCGATAGAGTGCTGTGCTTGTGGTTGTCACGACGAAATAGTGCGTCAGGTGACCTGTATATTCCAGGAAACCCAGCGCGCTCACCAGCAGTGCCCCCAGCGCGGCGTAGAGAAACGTCGCGCGCATCGAGAGGAGTGTCGAAGCGATGATGATGTGGAAAAAGAAATAGAACAGCGCGGGACTTTCGAGACCGCCGGAGAAATGAATCAGCGCGGTCATCGCCAGCCAATCCAGCCCGATTTGAATCTTGGTCAGAATGTCATACGGCGCCGGGATGCGTACCTGGCGACGCGAGAGTTGACGGACAGCGAGATAGAACGCGGTGTTGTAGAGGAAGATAGAAACGCCGATGGCATAGAGTGGCACGGTGGGGAGTGCCACGCGCAGAAAAAGATCGGCGAACAAGGTCGCGCCGATGACGCCAATCCCTGCAAGCCATCGGATGGTGATAAACCAGGTGATACTGGAGACAAGTTCCGCTTCGACCGGCGCGGAGCTGGATTGCGCGGCATTGCGTAACGCGGCGAAATTCATCACTACCGCCACAAGGAATGCGACCTGACAGGATTCTGAAACCCTGTCAGGTCGTCCGTTTACTTTTTCAGATGCTTGCGAACTTGCTCAAGCAATTTTGCCGGCTCAATCGGTTTTTCGATGAACGCGTCTACGGGCAAATACTCTTGATCCGGTCCAAAGCGCAGTGGTGTCGTTTGATGAATCGCGGTGAGCATCAAAATCGGAATGTGACTGTACGCTTTGTATTCCGATTTAGGATCGGGGCTGCGCAACGTGAGCGAGACCTGAAAGCCCTCGGTGGTCGAGTCCATCATCACATCGAGGATGATCAAATCAGGATTGATCTCCTTGACTTTTTGCAGCCCTTCGGCGCCGTTCATCGCACGAAACACTTTGTACCCCGCGGCTTCGAGCGGCAGGCGCATCGCCAGAACCAGATCGTCATCATCGTCAATAATCAGAATCTTTTCGTTTGCCATAGTGAACTCCCTAAAAATGACCGACGACGGCGGCGTCCATCGTGGTCGCTAATCAACGGTCGGCGGTCGTTACTTCATCGAGAATCGCGGCAATCACGCGCGGCACGGCTGCTTGCACGGCAGGACTGAGCACATCACACCATTCGATACAAGCGGGTTGCACACCCAGGAAGATGATTTCGGGCAAGGGAATGTTCAACTGACGCGCGAGTGCCAGCGCATCCACTACGCCCGAACGATGCAGCGAGAGTTGTTGGGCAGAACCGGTGAGCACGAGGTGCTCCGCCGTCAAGCGACGGAACTCGCCGGGTGCGATGTGCATTTCTGCCGCGTCTACGATAATCACGCGCGCGCGCCCCTCGATGAGATTCAGCAAGCCGATGCCCGGTGTTCCTCCTTCCAACACCTCGACATTGTCCGGCAACGCGCGTTGCTCCAATTCCTGTGCAACGCGACAGCCAACGCCATCATCCCCTTGCAAGGGATTGCCGAGACCGAGGATGAGGATGGGTTTCATTGTGAACTAGTGCGATGGTGTGACAGTGGTCAACCAGGTAACTACTCGGGCGGTCATTGCGCGCGCAGTTCGCGAAGCAATCCCCGATAAGCGCATTGGAGATTGCTTCGCCGCTGCGCGGCTCGCAATGACAGGTGGGCTGAGTAGTTACTCAACTAGACGAATTTCACCGTGAGCAGGTGCACAGAGCACGAGATACACGGATCGTACGCGCGCACCAGCATCTCCAGTGCCAGCGTCACTTTTTCCGGCCCCTGGTCAATGATTTGCGGCACGAGCGCGCGCATATCGGCTTCGATGTTGGCGAGGTTTTGCGTGGTCGGGATGATGCAGTTGGCATTGACGATTTTGCCATCATCGCCGATTTCGTAATTGTGGAACAGCACGCCGCGCGGCACTTCGCACGCGCCGACGCCGGTGCCACCCTTGCCTTTGAATTTGAAAGGTTCTTCTTTCTTGATGCCGCGCGCAATCAGTTGGTCGCAAATCTTGATGGACTCTTCCACACTGTGCACCATCTCGACGACTTGAGCCGCGCTGTTCATATACGGATTGGTACAAATCGGCTTCAAGCCGAGCGCATCGGCGGCTTCTTGCGCGCGAGGGTGCAGTTGCTTGTGGTTGATGTTAAAGCGCGCCAGCGCGCCGACCATATACGATTCGCGTTTGTGCGCGGTGTGCTTGGCGGTCGAGTGCGGAACGCACCGCTCGTTCGTCACCTTGCGATAGTCGTTCGGGTGATACTTGCCCCCGTCGGTGGTGGTGATAGTGCCATCAATGAAGGCGTACTCGTCCGGCTTGCTCAGCGCGACGTATTCCGTTTCGCGCGTGAATTGTGGCCAGGGCAGGGTCTTGAACAGCGCAACGGTTTCGTCCATATCCTTGCGCGCTTCGATCAAGCGTGCGCGGATAGCGCGGATTTCATCTACGGTGGGCAAATGGGTAAAACCGCCGACGGTCATTGCAATCGGGTGGGTGTGTCGTCCGCCAATCAGCGCGCAGAGATCGCCGGCGAGTTTTTTGATGCGCAGCGCGCGCAAGACGACGTCGGGCGCCGTGCTGGCGAGTGGAATCACGCTGCCCACGTTGAAAAAGTCGGGGGCGACGAGCATATACGTGTGCAGGACATGGCTATCCAGTATCTCGCCGAAGAAAATCAGTTTGCGCAAAAGCCAGGTTTGTTCGGAGAGTTCGACGCCGAGCGCGTTTTCTGACGCGCGCAAAGACGTGGTGGCATGTCCCACTGCGCAAATGCCGCAGATGCGCGAGGTGATGTGGCTGGCTTCGGTGTAGGGACGCCCGCGCAGCATGGCTTCAAAAAAGCGAGGCGTTTCCGTGATTTCAAATTTACATTCTTCCAGCACACCGTTTTTGGTGTTGACGACAATGTTACCGTGTCCTTCCACGCGCGTAACGTGGTGAACGTCTATGTGTAGGTTTTGTGCCATAGTGAACCTCATTCGTGATGCGTGAAACGTGATGCGTGAACCTTGCGTTGAGTAAAGCCGAAGAGTCACGTATCACGAATCACGTTTCACGTTTTATTCTCCTGTAGTTGGTACGCTCCAAACATCGTCATTCGCGACATCACTTGCTCGACGGTGAGCCCGTGTTCTTTCAACACGTCTTTCATCGCGTCCTGATTGGGATTGGGGATGAGGCCGCGACATCCTTCGCAGCCATCGCCGTAGCTGGGGCAAATGGCACCGCACCCCGCGCGCGTAATGGGACCCAGGCAAAAGCCTCCTTTGTCGAACATGCAAATATTTTCTTTCAACTTGCATTCGACGCACATTGGATAATCGGGGATGGGGGGCTTTTTGCCCAGCAGGAGCGCTTTGACGACGCGGATGAATTCTTCACGGTCAATCGGGCAACCTGGAATGAACGCATCCACCGGCACGACCGCGCTGATGGGCCGCGCGGCGTATGTCTCGTACCAGTCGGCTTTGTCACCATAGACGTAGCGGCGTACATCGTCCAGCGGCGCGAGATTTTTGATGGCGTTGATTCCGCCAATGTGTGCACACGCGCCAAGTGCGACGAGCACCGATGCCTGTTCGCGGATTTTCTTCAAGCGCGCCTCATCCGAAGCGCGTGTGATCGAGCCTTCGACAAAGGCGACTGCATAGTCCTCACCACGTTCGCTCATCGCTTCGCGAAAGTTGACGATTTCGACGGCGTTGAGCAAATCGAGGTGTGTCTGGAGCGAGTCCACCACGGTGAGTTGACATCCTTCGCAACTCGTGAAATCGAAAAATGCCACTTTGGGTTTCATTATATCGCCTCCATCACACCTTTAATTTCGGCATAGTTGAACGAAGGTCCGTGCTGGCAGCAATAGAAATGATCAATCTGGCAGTGACCGCACTTGCCGACGCCACACTTCATTCGGCGTTCCAGCGAGACCCAGATTTGATCTTCGGGAATCCCTTTGCCCAGCAACTCCATAATCACAAACCGATACATCACCGGCGGACCTTCGGTAATTGCAATGGTGTTGCGCGGATTCACAGCGATTTTGGGGAACAGCGTGGTAATCACGCCGACGTTGCCAGTCCAATCCGGTGTGCCGCGATCCACCGTTTCAAGGTATTCGACATCATCGCGACGCTTCCACTCGTCGCGTTCTTCCTTGAACAACAACTCGGCGGGCGTTTTGGCGCCGTAGAGAATGATAAAGCGTCCGTACTTTTTGCGATTATCGAGCACCTGATTGATGACGCTGCGCACGGGGGCAAGCGCCAAACCACCTGCCGCGATCAAAATATCGCGTCCTTCAAATTGCTCGATGGGAAAGCCGCGTCCAAAGGGACCACGCACCCCGATTTGATCTCCTTCCTTCATTCGATGCAAGGCGGAGGTCACATCGCCGACTTTGCGGACGCACATTTCGAACTTGCCGTTGCTTCGGCTGGGTGAAGAGGAAATCGAGATGGGCGCTTCGCCCACGCCGCAGACGCTAATCTGGACGAATTGTCCGGGCTTGTGTCCCAGCGATTGACCACGCGGCAGTTCGACGACAAAGAGTTTTTCCATCGCCGTCATCGGTTCGATTCTGGAAATCCACGCCAGCGTGGGAACGTAAATGGATTCGATTGCAGGAATTGCCATCTGTGCCTCCTATGCGTGGTCCTTGTGCAGAGAATTCCAGACATCCACCGGCGTAATATCCACCAGACACGCGCGCGCGCAACGTCCACAGCCGACACAGCCCTGATGACCGGGAAATGCCTCGGCAATGTATTTGCCTTTGCGCATAAAGCGATGGCGCAAACGCTGGGCGCGCGTCTTGCGGAAATTCTCGCCGCTGCCAATGCGTGCAAACGCATCGAGTTGGCACGAGTCCCACACGCGATAACGTTCTCCGGTTTTGCCGTCGAACGAGACATCATCCTGAACGTCAAAGCAGTAGCAGGTGGGACACACGATATTGCACGAGCCACATGCCAGACAGCGTTTGCCGATTTCTTCCCACAGTGGGCTTTTGTAACTGACACCCATCAACGCGGGCAAATCCTTGCCATCCAGATGGAGACGCGCCGGGAATTTTGCCCACTTTTGCGACATCGCCTTGTCGAGCAGAGCAATCTCTGCGCGCGTCGCATCGTGGGTCTTGGCGTGATTGGCGAGGAGTGCCTCGCCTGCCGTTGTGCCCACGTCCACCGCGTAAAACTCTCCCAGTCCGATGAGGTGCAAATCGAAACCGGAGGTCGCCGTGAGCGTGTTCATGCTTTTGCAAAAGGAATGTTCATCGCACGGGTCGAGACATTCCAGACTGATGATTGCCGTCGTCGCGCGGCGTTTCATATAGTGCGTGTCGGGTTGACCGCGCGCAAACGCTTCGTCGAGCATACACATCGCATGCAAATCGCACGTATGCACACCGAGGAGGACGCGCCACTTCATATCAAACGCAGGGGCAACGGTGTGCATATCCGAGCGGAAGGTGAACAGCGTTTCGCGCGTGGGGAGGAGTGCTTTGCGGGGCGGAATGACAGTGGTGTTGTAGTCGAGCCGTAACTGCGACGCATCGGTGAGCGTGGCGAATTTGAATCCCGTGTCATTTGCCACCGGACCGATGACCTCGTACTCGCTCATCATACGGCTGACGAACGGCAGCAGGTCAGATGTGTTGATGATTTTTAGACTCATTGGCTTTTCCTACCTCCTGTATGAGACACACAGACGAACGCGTGTCTTTTGCGACTTAAACAAAACACGCCCACCAATGCTTCAAGCATCAGCCAGGCGTGCCACACCTGAATCTTCTCCGATTCGACAGAGGGGGGACGCTCCATCGCGCCACCTGATTCTGACACACCAGAGTCAAACTCTGGTCAAAATGAAGTCAAAGGTGGGTAGAATTCCGTACACCTCACTGTTTCACTCTTTCCACAATCTTGGGGAGCGCGATGGTGACATCATCGTGCAAGACCACCGTCGCCTGACGGTCCATTGGCGTAGTGGCATTGTTGACGATGATGACAGCCGCACCATGCCGTCGCGCCAGAAAGGGCAAATCTCCTACAGGCATCACTTCCAGTGACGACCCCGCAACCAGCATCACATCGCACTTTTCCGATTCTTGCTGGGCTTCGTACAACACGCGCACCGGAGGCGTCTCGCCGAACAAGGTAACGTTAGGTTTCAATACCCCGCCACATCGCGGACACGTTGGAATCACTCCCTCGTCAATGAATCGTTCGATGTACGGTTGTGCCTCCACCAGATTGAAGCAGCGAATACACGTCGCCTGACGCATATGCCCGTGCACCTCGAGCACGCGCCGACTGCCCGCGCGTTGATGCAAATTATCAATGTTTTGCGTAATCAGGGCTTGCAAGCGTCCCATCGCTTCCAATTCGGCAAGGGCATAGTGCGCGGTGTTCGGTTGCGCGTTCACCATCGTTTTCGACAGGGGACGAATCCAGTTGTAAAAATTTTCGGGACGTTCGAGGAAACTCCAGATGGACGCGACTTCCATCGGGTCCACCTTGGTCCACAACCCCGACCCAGTGCCGCGAAAATCAGGAATGCCCGAGCGCGTGGAGATGCCGGCGCCCGTCAACGCAATCGCGTGTTTCGCGTGTTTGATCAACTCTGCCGCCTGGGTGATTTGTCTGGTGTGGCTGAACATCATAGCAAACTCGCTTGAACAGCACCGAGAGGAATAGTTTCGCCAGCGGCAACCCGATGCGCGTACCGTGTGGTCTCAGGTAGCCGATAGCCCTTGCAACACTGGAGCACCAGTTCGATCGCGCGCGACAAACTGATGCGATGTCCCACGCTCACGTACACGGGCGTAGTGTTCACGCGCGTCCGCACTGCCGCGCCGATTTGTTCATCGCCGTCCAGCAGGGGCGTCCACGCGCCAAAGCGATTGGGTGGTTCGGCGGCGCGTCCGCAGAGGATTGACTTGGCGCAACCAATCGTCACGCCATCGAGGAGAACGCCCAGGTGACTCGCAATCCCCAGACGACGTGGATGTGCGCGTCCGTGTCCATCCACGATAATCACGTCGGGTTCGGTGCGGAGTTTTTCGAGCGCGTGCAAGACGACCGGGATTTCGCGAAAGGCGAGCAAGCCAGGGATGTACGGAAAAGTCACAGGTAAGTGCGCGATGGTGGATTCGACGGGGACAAGTTCGGGGAACTGCAAAACGACCACTGCCGCGCGCGCGGTCTCGTTCGCGGGACCTTCAAAGCCGACATCCACTCCAGCGACCCAGCGAACCGTGTTCAGCGCATCGGTCTCGCTAACGCGTGTTGCCAACTCGCGCTGAATCTGCATTGCCTCAGCGGGCGATACGTTCCAGTGGGCAGTGGTGGGGATGCGCATTGTGCTCCTGACTCCTTGATTTCCATTATATCCAATTCCACACGGCTTGACAAGAATGCACTTTCGCTTAATATATAAGCAAGTATTTATGTATTTTTGGGACAGGGACGTGGGCTAGAAGTGTGGAATCGTATGGATGTGCGGGGATTAAAGGAATTGCGCCGTTACTATCGCACGTTGAGCGATGTCACGCGTCTACGCATCTTGGAGCAGTTGGCGCGGCGCGAACTCACCGTGACGGAAATCGCACGCGGCTTGCGAATGAGTCAACCACTCGTCTCGTGGCATTTGCATCGCTTGAAGCAAGCGGGCTTGATTCGGATGCATCGTAACGGACGCGAGGTGCGTTGTTCGCTCGATGTAACCCGGATGCAGGATTACGAGCGTCAATTTCAAGCCCTCCTGACGAATCAATAGCGGCGCGAGGTGAGAGAGACGTGATCGTCCTGTATTGGCTCTGGCGGCTGGGGGTGTTTTTCGTCAGTCACCTGCCGCGCCGCGTGAGTTTTCGTGCGGCAGAGTGGTTGGGCAGCGCGATGTACTACCTGATGCCCTTGCGCCGCCATGTGGCGCGCGAGAATTTTGCGCATGTCCTTTGCAAAGCCCCCAACGATCCCGAAGTCGGGCGGGTCACGCGACGCGCCTTTCAGAATTTCGCGCGCCTCCTGTGCGATGTGATGATCTATCCCACGTTGTCCACCCAGGAGATTGAACAGCGTATCACGGTTCATCACGGCGAGTACATTGACCAGGCGCTGGCGCACGGTAAAGGGGTCATCTTCGTGAGCGCGCATTTTGGCAATATGGATTTGCCGAGCGCGTTCCTCGCTCATCGCTATGCCCCGATTACTCTGGTCGGCGAAACGTTGCGCCCCAGGCAACTGATGGACTGGCTGACACGTATTCGGCGTGCCCACAGAGTCTTTTTGTATCCGTACGAGAGTGCCCCGCGCAAAATTATCGAAGCGTTGAAACGTAACGAGATGACCGCGTTTCTGCTCGATTTTGGTGTGACGCACCACTTTGATATTACCACCGTCCCCGTCCACTTTTTCAACACCGAAACCGATTTCCCTGCCGGTCCCGCCCAACTGGCGATGCTGACCGGCGCGCCGATTCTGGTGGCGCACGCGCGGATGCTCGCCGATGGCAACATCGAAGGTGAAGTGACCCCTCCGATTTTCGTCCCGCGCTCGAGCCGTCGCTACGAGGTGATTCAGAGTACGATGCAGGAGATTGCTCGACGAATGGAGCAATTTATCCATGCTCATCCCGAACAATGGTACATCTTTCGACCGATGTGGAAGGGGGATACCAGTGCGCGCCGCAAAATCCCCAGTTTGAGTCAACATCCTAACTCTACGGTAGAGGCATAATCGTATGAAGTACTATCTCTTTCGACTGGCGGGCTGGCTGTGTCCACATCTGCCCACGCGCTTGGGTTATTGGTTGTTTGCGCGTCTGGGGGATGTGCTCTTTTTCCTCACCGCTCGGCGACAAACCGTGTACTTTGCGAACTTGCGGCGTGTGCTCGGCAACACGGTCACGCCGGCAGAACGCGATGCGATTGCGCGTCGCGCCTTTCAAAACCTCCTGAAAAATTATTTCGATTTGTTACGTGGTCATCGCTTGACGCCGGACGAAATTCGCGCGCAACTGGCGGATGTGCACGGCATCGAACATCTGGAAAATGTGATGAAGCAAGGCAAAGGGATGATTGGTGGTTCGGCGCACTTTGGCGCGTGGGATTTGTTCATTCATCTGGCGGCGGTACACCTGAACACGCGCGTGGTCGTGCCGAATGAACGACTCAAGCCCGAAAAACTTTTTCGCTACATTCAGCAACTGCGCGCCCGTCAGGGCATCGAAATCGTCCCGCTCGATGTCGCGCCGCGCGCGCTCATCAAAGCCCTGCGCGCCGGACAGATGGTCGGCCTGGCATACGATCGCGACCTCACGAGGACGGGACCCATCGTCAACTTTTTCGGTGAACCGACGCAAATTCCAGACGGCGCAGTGCAACTTGCGCTCAAATACCATGTGCCTGTCCTCGTTGCCTTTGCCGTGCGTCGTCCCGACAATCGCAGTGAAGTGTTTATCGAGCCGCCGTTGGAGCTGGAACGCACCGGCGATTTGCAGCGCGATATTCAAAACGGTGTGCAAAAACTCGCCCGCGTGATGGAGAAATACATTCGCCAGTATCCTGACCAATGGCTGATGTTCCAGCCCATCTGGGACAACCATCAAGGATCATCTTCCAATGGGTAAAGCCGATATTCACATTCATACGGTTCACAGTGACGGTCTCGCAACCATCGAACAGGTCTTTGATTTTGTCGAGAATGAAACCGATCTCGACGTGATTGCGATTACCGACCACGATATGTTCGATGGTGCGGATGAGGCGCGCAACCTTGCCGCGCGTCGCCGTTATCGCTTTCAGGTGTTGACCGGGATGGAAGTGACGACCATCGAAGGGCATTTGCTGGTGCTGGGGATTGACAAGCCGGTGCGTTCGTTGCAGGGTCTGGACAAGACGATTGCCCAGGTGCATGAGCAAGGGGGCATCGTCATCGCGCCCCATCCGATGAGCTGGATGATTCGCTCCATCGGGCGGAATGGATTGCTACGCATTCATCGGCATCCGCACACTGAAGTGTACTTTGATGGTTTCGAGGCGTTGAACCCCTCGCTGGCAGGGCGCGTGGTCGCGCGCCAGGCGCGCGCGCTCAATCAGCGCGTTTTGCAACTCCCCGAGACAGCAGGAAGTGACTCGCATGTTCTCCCCACAATTGGCACTGCCGTCACCGTATTTCCCGGCCACACGGCAGAGGATTTTTTGCGCGCGCTCAAAGAAGGCAAGACAGCGATTGAAGGTCACTATTGGACTCGCGAGGAGATGCGCGCGCTGGTGCGCATTGGTCCCGCGCAATTGTGGCAAAGTCTGGTCAAATTGCCTGCCAGGCACATTCGGCGCAAGTTCTGGCGCGTCGCCTAGCGGATGGCGCATATGGCGGATGGCGTATAGCGTATGGCGGATGGCGAACCTTTATGAAAATCGCCCTGGTTTCTCCTTACGATTATCCTTACCCTGGTGGGGTCACGGAACACATCACCGCGCTCGATGAGCATTTTCGCGCGCTCGGTCACGACACGCGCATCATTGCCGCGTCGAGTACGGACGAAGAATCGCTGGACGAGCACGTCATCAAGGTCAGTGGCGCGGTCGCTAGCGTGCCGTTCAGTGGTTCGAGCGCGCGCATCACCTACGCGCCGGCGGTCTATCGTCGCGTCAAGCAAATCTTGCGCCAGGAAAAATTCGATGTGGTGCATGTCCACGAACCTGCCGTGCCGATGTTGTCTCTGGTCGTCTTGCGTCACTCGCACGCGCTCAATGTGGGCACGTTTCATGCCTATCGCGAAAAAAATATGCTGTTCGATGTGGCAAGGCAGTTGCTCAAGCGCACCTTCAATCGGCTGGATGGACGCATCTTTGTTTCCGAAGCGGTACGCGATTACGTGACGCGTTATTTTCCCGGTCCGTACAAAATCATTCCGAATGGAATTGATTGCGCGCGTTTTGCCGCGCCTCACGTCGCGCCGATTGAACGCTTTGCCGATGGGCGTCCCAATATTTTGTATGTGGGACGAATGGACAAACGCAAGGGGTTTCGTTACCTGATGCGCGCCTTTCCCTACATCAAGCAAGCCATTCCCGAAGCGCGCTTGCTGGTGGTGGGCGCGTTCACCGACAAGGACAAGGCGCCGTTTGTGCGCTATGCGCGCGCGTTGCATCTGCGCAGTGTGCATTTCATCGGGCCGGTCTCGCGGGAGGATTTGCCGCGCTACTATCGCACCGCGACGATTTTTTGCGCCCCCGCGATTGGCTTTGAGAGTTTTGGTATCATTTTGCTGGAGGCGATGGCGGCAGGCGTGCCGGTGATTGCCAGCGACATTGCCGGGTATCGTTGCGTCCTCACCGATCAGCAGGAGGGTGTGCTGGTGCCACCGCAAGACGAACAGGCGATTGCGCGCGCCGCCATCGAGTTGCTCAAATCGCCGGAACGACGCGCGCAGATGGGCGAAGCCGGACGGCGCAAGGCAGCGCAGCACGATTGGGACATTATCGCGCGCCGCGTGCTGGAGTACTATGACGAACTCATTGCCGCGTCGAATGCGGCACGCCGGAGCACAACGTTCGCCGAGCAGCAGCGCATGGCGCGCGTGCGCCACTTGTTCGCGCGTTTGTCGCGCTCGAACGAGGCACGCCAATGAGTCGCATCGTTGCCGATGTGATTGTCGTGGGCGGTGGCATCGTCGGTTGCAGTGTGGCGTATCACCTCGTACAGCGACGCGGCGTGCGCGTGCTGGTCGTTGAAAAAGGTTCGGTGGCGGCGGGGATGACCCGACGCAGTGGCGCGCTGATTCGTACGCCGCTCACTCATCCCACCGAAGCGCAACTGGCACTCGCGAGCAGAAAATTTTTTCGTCAGTGGAAAGAACACGTTGGCGCAAGTTGCGGTTTCACGCCGACGGGATTGGTTGTAGTCGCCTCTGCTGAGCAAGCGACGCGCCTGCGCGAACAGACCGCGCAGGTGCAGGCACTCGGCGCCCAGGTGCAGATGTTATCGCCCGACGCGGTGCGTGAACTGCAACCCACCGCGCGCGTGGATGACATTGCGCTGGCGATGTATGAACCCGAAGCCGGCTTTGTGGATCCGCTCCTTGCCACGCAAACTCTCGCCGCGCGCGTCAAAGAACTGGGCGGCACGTTCAAAACCGGTACGTTCGTCAAACAGATTCGCGTCGAATACGGACGTGTGACCGGCATCGAAACGAGTATCGGCTTGATGGAATCGCTCAATGTCGTTCTTTGTGCGGGAGTGTGGACGGATCGGTTGCTGCGACCGCTCAAAATCGAATTGGGTTTGCGTACGCCGCGCGCGTCGGTGGCCTTTTTCCAGCGTCCCACCGATTTGAGCGCCGGGCATCTCGCCTTTGACGATTGGATTACCGGCGCGTCTTTTCGTCCGCATTCGTTTGGCTTGACGATGGCTATGCTCAACACCACTGATGAGGAAGTCAATCCCGATGCGTTCGACGAGTCGGTATCGGCTGCGTTTGTGCGTGAGGTGCAACAACGGATCGCCGCGCGCGTGCCGTCTCTGGCGCAGGCGCGTTATCTGCGTGGTCACGCTGGCGTGTACGATGCAAGTCCAGCGGGGCGCGCGCTGGTTGGGCGCGTGCCGGGTGTGAGTGGGTTGTTTGTCGCGGCGGGATTGGGCAACATCGGCTTGACGATGGCGCCGGCGGTGGGGGCGTGTCTCGCCGAGTGGGTGCTGGACGGTGAGGCGCGCACGGTGGATGTGAGTGCGCTGAGCGTGAGACGTGAGACGTAGCAAAAATTGGACGAGCAGGGGGAAAGTGTGCTGAGCAATTGGTTGCGGGAACGCGCGCAGGGCATTCTGAATCCTCTCGCGCGCGGACTGGGCGCGCTGGGGCTAACGCCGAATGCATTGACGCTTATCGGCCTGGGATTGATGTGTGTCATTGGGTTTGTGATTGCGACCGGGAATTTCGCGCTCGGTGGAGTACTCATCATCGTCGCGGGCATTTTTGACGCGCTCGATGGTTCTCTCGCGCGTCTGACAAATCGGGTGACGCGCTTTGGCGCGTTCCTGGATTCAACGACCGATCGCTTTGCCGAAGGCGCGCTGTTTCTGGGAATGTTGTACGCGCTGGTTCAGCGCGGCACACTGATAGCGGTGTATCTGATTTTCTTCGCGCTCCTCGGCTCGTTGATGGTGAGTTATGCGCGCGCTCGCGCCGAAGGAATTGGCGTCCAGTGCAAAGAGGGAATGCTGACGCGCTTTGAGCGGATTGTGCTCATCGTGCTGGGGCTACTGGCAACGGCACTGTGGGGAGAGACACCACTCATCATCGTCCTGGGGTTTCTGGCTGTTTTTACCAATCTGACAGCGGTGCAACGAATGTGGTTAGTCTATCGTGCGACGCGGGACGAACCGCCTCAATGAAAACACCTCGCTACGTCTATTCGCCGCGTTTATTGATTCCGCTGGTCGCTGTGCTCCTGGGCAGACGGCGCGTCCTCAGCCGCGATGCCGCGCTCCTCTGGCGTGGTGTATCTCCTCCGCCGCGCGTGCTGGATGCGCATCACGTTCCTTCAACCACGCCGTTCATTTTGACGGTGAATCATTACGATCGTCCGGGTCTGGCAGCGTGGTGGGGCATCGCGGTGGTAGTCACAGCGGTCACGGCGCAGCGAACTGCCGAGCCGCGCGAATTGTGTTTTGCGATGGCGCGCGAGTGGTGGTATCCGCGCGGTTTTGGCAAGTGGTTCAAGCAGCCGTTCACGCGCTGGTTCTTTGGCAAATTCAGTCGCGCCTATGGCACGATTCCCCTGCCGCCTGCGCTGGAGATAGAGGAATTTCGTGGACAGGGCGCGCTCGCGATTCGGCGCGCGCTCGCGATGACGCGCGGTGAATCGCCGGCACTGATCGGCATCGCGCCCGAGGGACGCACGGGAGCAAATCGGGGATTGTGTTTTCCGCCGCGTGGAGCCGGGCTGTTTGTTTTGCTGATGACTCACGATCGCATCCCCGTTTTGCCGGCAGGAATCTATGAGGATGATAGCGACCGCGTGCTGACGGTGCGATTCGGCGCGCCCTACGCGTTGCGTGTCCCGCACGACTTGCCGCGCGATACGCGCGATGCACTGGCGGCGTGCCAGATAATGTGTGCTATCGGCAGGTTGTTGCCCCGGCGAATGTGGGGCGTGTATCGTGAAGAGATTGAGAGGGGATAAAAACATCAAGCGTGCCTTGTGGGCACGCTTGATGTTTTTTCATTTTTCTGCCAGTACCTTTTGCAACTCTTCTTTCAGCACCGGCATCACCTCGAACATATCCGCGACGATGCCATAGTCAGCCGCCTGAAAGATGGGCGCGTCCGGGTCTTTGTTCACCGCGACAATCACTTTGGACGACGACATTCCCGCGAGGTGTTGAATTGCCCCGGAGATGCCCAGCGCGATGTACAACTGCGGTGCAACGGTTTTGCCGGTTTGTCCAACCTGCGCGCTATAGTCAATCCAGCCCGCGTCTACCGCTGCGCGCGATGCGCCCACTGCCGCGCCGAGTATCCTGGCGATCTCGCGAATCTGGGCAAAGCCTTCCGGTCCCTTGGCGCCGCGTCCACCCGAAACGACAATCTGGGCTTCCGATAAATCAACATCTACGGCTTCTTTTTTCACCTTCTCGATAACGCGTGCACGCGGCGTCACATTCGCCACGGCGACCTGTTCAATCGGTGCAGGCGCAGTGTCTTGTGCCGCCGGCGGAAAGATGTTCGGTCGAATCGAAGCCATCACCGGAAACGATTTGGCTTTGACGGTTGCCATCGCTTTGCCCGCGTAGACGGGTCGCTTGAAAATCAGTGTGCCATCAGCGACTTGAAAACCCACGCAATCCGTAGCGACACCCCAATCCAGTTTGGCGGCAACCTTTGCGCCAAGTTCCTTTCCCCAACCTGTTGCCGGCATCAACACGACCGATGGTGAAGCCTGGCGCAGCGTATCCGCCAGCGTTGCGGCGAAAACCTCGGGTGCGAAATTCGCGAGCGCGGGAGCGTCCGCGCAATACACCTTTGCCACACCAGTCCTGGCGAGTGCTTCGGCGCACGCGCCAACGTTATGCCCGATGACAAACGCTTCGACGGCACCACCCAGGTCTTTCGCCATCTCTCTGGCGACCGTCACAAGTTCGTACGAGACTTTGCGCAGAGTGCCTTCGCGTTCCTCTGCTACGATGAAAATATTGTTTGCCATTTTTATAACCCCTCAAAATTTGCCAAACGTGCCAAATGTGCCAAGCGTGCCAAACCATTTTGTCATTTGTCGTGACTACTCACCCTGTCATTGCGAGGAGGCGTTTTGTGCCGACGAAGCAATCTCCACACTGCGAATTTGGGGATTGCTTCGCAAAAAACGCTCGCAATGACACTGCGGCTGAGTAGATACCATTTGTCATTTGCTCATTTGGCACATTGGCTCATTGTCAAATGACTTTAGCCTCCTCGCGCAACAGACGCACCAACTCTTTCGTTGCGGTCACAGCATCGCCGGGAATTTTCTTTCCGGGAGGACGCGCGGGTGGCGGATCGAGGCGTACTGTTTCCAACTTGGGGGTGAGACTTGCGGAATCGAGTCCAAGGTCTGCCGCTTTCCAATCTACAATCGGCTTTTTCTTGGCACCCATAATGCCCTTGAGGGACGGATAGCGCGGCTCGTTCAGACCTTGCTGGGCGGTGATGAGCGCGGGCAAAGTGGTTTCGGCAATGTCGCGATCACCGTCCACTTCGCGCAAGCAGCGCGCGGATTTCTTGTCCTCGGCGATGTCTAACTTGATAACCGAATTGACGCACGGCAAGTCGAGGAGTTCTGCCACGCGTACTGCCACCTGGGCATTGTCTTCATCTACGGCTTGCTTGCCAGCGAGGATGAGGTCGTACTGCATTTTTTTGAGTGCTGCCGCGAGCACTTTGGCGGTCACCGACGCGTCGCCGTTGAGCAGGGCGGGATCGTTGATGTGCACGGCATCGTCCGCGCCGAGCGCAAGACCTTTGCGGATCGTCTCCTTTGCCTCTTCGGGACCCAGGCAGAGCAAGGTGACTTTGCCCGTGCCGTACTTTTCTTTGATGCGCAGGGCTTCTTCCACACCATACTCGTCGTACGGACTGATGATCCATGAAATCCCGTCGGTGACGACCTTGCCGTCTTTGATCTGGATGCGCGTTTCCGTATCGGGCACGCGCTTGATCAAGACCACAATGTTCATTGTGCTACTCCTTTGGAGCAAGATTTGGTATGATGAAACGATGCGTGCCTTCGCGTTCGTTGTTCCCCGTCGAGTTCACGCATCACACTTTTATCTCTGGGTGATCGTTTCTGGTGGCGGAGGGAACGGTGGCGGTGCTTCGGATTTTTCGACTGTCTGCACTTGAGTTGGTTTTTCCACCACGGGTTCGATAGATTGTGCTGCCGCTGCGGTAGTGACCGACGCGTCGGCTATGGACGACGCGGGTGCGCGGTCTTCGATGGGTGACACGGCAACCTTCTCAGCGACCGATGAGGTGGGCACGGGTGTCTGAATAGCGAGAGCCGCCGCCGGCGTCAACGTGGCTGAAGGTGGTGGTACGGCTGTCGGGCGTGGTTGTCTGGCAGCCTGGGTTTCACGCTCGCGTTCGTGACGATAAAAATAATCCGCAACGAACAACACAATCAAGGTGGTGATGAGCGATACCATTCCGCCGCTGAAGATAAGAATAAAATCACGACTCATAGAACCTCTCAAGCAGTGAGACAGTGGGACAGTAGGTCAGTGACAGTGGGTCAGTCTTTCAGTAGATTGCGCGCGATGATGATGCGTTGCACTTGATTCGTTCCTTCATAAATCTGCAAGAGTTTGGCATCGCGCATATACTTTTCGACTTTGTAGTCGGCATAGTAACCGTATCCGCCATGCAATTGCACCGCATCGGTAGTGACTTGCATTGCCACGTCTGAACCGTACGCCTTGGCAATCGCCGAAGCATAGGCGTACGCCTTGCTCGTGTCCACTAGCCACGCGGCGTAGTAAACCGCCAGACGCGCCGTTTCGACTTTGATAGCCATATCTGCCAGCATAAATTGCAGCCCTTGAAAATTGGCGATGGGTTGACCAAACTGCTGGCGTTCCTTCATAAACTTGATGGACGCTTCCAGCGCCGCGCGCGCCACGCCCACGCCTGCCGCGCCAATCCCCACGCGTGTTCGGTCAAGCGTTTCCATAGCGATTTTGAAACCGCTACCTTCGCCGCCAATCAGATTTTCGGCGGGGACGTGGACATTCTCGAACACGACTTCGGCGGTGTCGGAAGCGCGATGGCCCATCTTTTCGCCCATATGTTGATGCGTGATGCCGGGCGAATCGGCAGGCACAGCAAAGCACGAGATACCGCGATGCTTTTTCTCCGGGTCGGTCATCGCGAAAACAGTGTATAACTGTGCCACATTGCCGTTGGTGATAAAGTGCTTGGTGCCGTTCAGGATGTACTCGTTGCCGTGTCGCTCCGCGCGCGTTCGCATGGCGGCTACATCGCTGCCCGCGCCCGGTTCGGTGAGGCAAAAGGCGGCCAAGCCTCCATCGCGCGCAATCGGTGGAATAAACCGTTTCTTTTGCTCTTCCGATGCGGCGAGATGGAGTGGGGTCAATGCCAGTTCGTTCGCGTTCGCGGCGGTGGCAAAACCGGCATCGGCAGCGGCAAATTCTTCGCCCACGATACACGCTTCGAGCCAGCCCAAGCCGCCACCACCGTACGCTTCTTCAATCGTGAGGTTCAACAGCCCCAGTTTGTGTGCTTTGGCAATCAGATCGAACGGATAGCGGCAGGTTCGATCCAATTCGGTTGCCACAGGCGCAATTTCTTTTTGTGCAAAATCGCGCGCCAGTTCTTGCAGTGCTTTTTGCTCGTCAGTGAGTGTCAGGTCAATCATCGTTGATTCTCCTTCGAAAATATCCGCGATTGAAATCGCTACGCAGGGGCGCAATTAATTGCGCCCCTGCTGAAGGTCGCCTGCGTGCGCAGGCGAAGGCGCGCCTCCGCGCCGGCGGACGCCCGGCAGCAATGTCCGCCGGAGACGATTTCAATCGTCGAGTTCCGTCCGTGGTGGTGGATGTGAGCGAATGGAAAATGTGAGGCTTAGGCCATTCTATCCTGTTCGCAATGATGTGTCAAATGTACGTGACAAGGGACAAGGTTGTTTCGGATTTGATTTAATCCAATGATGTGAGTATAATTTGAATCACACGAACGCTTTTTAACCCGGGGAGGAGGCAGTGCGCGAATTCACAGGCAAACTTGCACTCATCATTGGTGTCATTTACGTTGCATTCGTTGCGTGGTCGTTGTATGGCGCTGTCGTGCCAATCGAAACGTATCAGTTTCGGATGGTGCACCTCGGGTTCATTTATGCGCTTGCTTTTCTATCCTATCCCCTCTCGAAAAAGTACGATCGCTGGACGCGCTGGCTTGATCTCGCGTTTGCGCTGCTGGGTGTCCTGGCGATTGCGTACGCCCTCGTTGATCTCGACGCGTTCATTCGTCGTTCCACGCTTCCTGAGCCTCTCGATTTGTTCTTTGGTCTCGCCGCGATTCTTTTGCTCATCGAACTCTCGCGCCGCGTGGTAGGAAACACCTTCACGATTGTTCTCGTCATCGTCATTCTCTACATTTTCTTCGGTCCGTATTTTCCCGATGCCATCGCGCACAAAGGGTACGACGTGGATCGGCTCGTCGGGCATATGTTTATGACGCTCGAAGGCATTTTCGGCGTGCCGCTCTCCGTGAGTGTGTCGTTCGTGATGCTCTTTGTGGTCTATGGCGTGATGATGGATGCGGCGGGCGCGGGAAATTTCTGGCTCGAGTTGTCGCTCGCGTTGATGGGGCGCGGACCGGCGAGTGCGGGTCGCGGCGCGGTGATGACGACCGCGCTGCTGGGTGGTCCACAGGCGAGTGGTGTAGCAACCACAATGTCGGTCACGCCGATTATGTGGCCCATCCTGAAAAAAGCCGGCTACACGGCGGATATGGCGGCGGGGTTGGTCGCAGCGGGCGGCATCGGCGCGGTCATTTCACCGCCGATGATGGGTGCGGCGGCGTTCTTGATTATGCAATTCCTGCACGTCTCGTTCTGGGACGTGATTGTGATGGTCGCGATGCCGACGGTGTTGTACTATGTGGGCACATTCTTTATGGTGGAGATGGAAGCGCGCAAGTACCAGTTCGCGCCGCCTGAGACGACGGGCAAGACGTTCGTCGAAGTGATGCGGACGCGCGGCTATCATCTCATTTCGATTGCCGTGCTGGTCGCGTTGTTGGTGCTGGGACGCTCACCTGAGGATGCCGCGCTCTGGGCAATCGTGACCGTGATTGTGACGAGTTTCTTGAGCAAGGATCGCAACGAGTGGCTGACCCCGAAACGCATCTGGAACGCGACCATCGAAGGCGCGAAGAATATGTTGCCGGTTGCCATTCTGCTCGCGGCGGCGGGGTTAATCGTCGGTGTCTTTTCGCTCACCGGACTCGGCTTGAAGATTTCCAACATCATCATGTCGCTCAGCGGCGGCTCAACGATTCTCGCGCTGATTCTTGCTCTGGTGACCTCGTTCATCATTGGCTTGTCTCTGCCCATCACCGCGACGTACATTATGACGGTCGTGATGATCGCACCCGCGCTCGTCAAGGTGGGCATCCCGGAGCATGTGGCGCATTTGCTCGCGTTCTATTTTGCCGTGTTGTCTGAAGTTTCACCTCCCGTTGGGCTGTCGCCATCGGCGGCGGCAGCGGTCACGGGCGGCAATCCGTTTGGCGCGATGATGCAAGCGTGGAAATATTCGCTGCCCGCGTTCCTCGTTCCGTTCTTCTTCTCCGCGACGCTCGTCGGGTCGAATTTGCTGATTGTCGGCGCGAACTGGGGCGGCTTTACCGAAGCGACGCTTACCGCCGTTCTCGCGCTGATGTTTCTTTCGCTTGGCATCGTCGGATTTTTCCGTGGCGCGATGCACTGGATCGAACGCGCCATCCTGATTGTGATCGCGTGTGTGATGGTGTTGGATCCGATTGATCTATCGCCAATGGGTCTGTTGCCGGTGACGATTGCGTTACTCGTCGTCGCGCGGAATTATTTTGTGAATCGTCCCAGGTCAGTAACAGTTTGATCTATTCCAATCCCAAAATTCTTTTCAGGAGGAGAAAAGATGCAAGTCAAAACGATTGTGTTTGTCATCGCCATCGTCGCGTTGTTGGCGGCGTGCGCGCCCGCGCCGACTCCTGCGCCCACTGCTGCGCCGCCGACGGCTGCACCCAAGCCGACGGAAGCACCCAAGCCGACTGAAGCGCCCAAGCCTGCCGAGAAAATGGCGTTCAGTCTGGTGACTGGTGGCACTGGCGGCGTCTGGTATCCCCTTGGTGGCGCGATCAGCGGCGTCGTCAAGAAAGCCGTGCCCAACACCGAAATCACGGTGGAATCTACGACCGCCGCGACGGACAACTTGAAACTGCTCACGGCGGGTAAAGCCGGGATGGCATTCGCATACGACTATCACGCTGGCTGGCTGAACGAAGGCAAAATGCCCGGCATCACCGGCAAGTTCAACGCGCGTATCATGATGGCATTCTACGAACAACCCTTACACGTCGTCACGAAGGAAGGCACCGGCATCAAGACGCTGGAAGACCTCAAAGGCAAGCGCGTCTCCACCGGCGCGCCGAACAGCGGCACGGAAGAGCAAGCCGGCTATGTCTTGAAAGGCATCGGTATTGATTGGGACAAGGACTTGAAGCGCGAGAAACTCGGCGCTTCGGAAAGCGTGGCGGCGCTCAAGGATGGCAAGATTGACGCGTTCTTCTGGAGCGGCGCTGTCCCGACCAGTTCGATCATTGATCTCTCCAACACTCCCGGCTTGAAGATGGTCTTGTTGCCCATCAGCGGCGATGTGGCGAACAAGATTATGCAGGCGAATCCCGGTGTCTTCCATGCCACGGCGTTCAAAAAGGGTGCCTATGCCGGCGTAGATGCGGATGTACCGACCATCGGCATTACCGCCGTGATTCAGGTGATGGACAAGTTCCCTGAAGATCGTCTCTATCAGATCATCAGCGCGCTCTTTGCAAATATGGACGATCTCGCGACAGTCGCCAAGGATGTCAAAGGGCTGACGCCGGACAAGTCCATCGCGCAACTCGGACCCGAAGCGCAAAAGTTGTTACATCCGGGCGCGGTCAAGTTCTTTAAGGAAAAGGGCGCACTCAAGTAGCGCTGACGGACGGCCGATGACCGCAGACGGGAATCTGTCAGTACGTTCGACCTTGCGCGGGTTGACCAACCCGCGCAAGGTTTTATTTGGCGCGCTGTGTCTCGCGCTCGCGCTTGCATCGCAAGTCAACGCGCCGGGATTCACGCGATTGGAGTTGACCGACGCGGAGACCGGCAGAAAAATTGTTTCCGCGATTCTGCGCGACGGGGAGCCGATGACATTGACGTGGCACAACTCACTTTTCGATCTCGACGTGGTGGAGGAATTTGTGACGGAGAATGGGGTGCTGATTCAAACGGCGGTGACGTTTGCCGATCCGCGCGGCGTGCCGCCGCCGCTGGTCGCGCCTGAGCACGTGGACGATTTGTATCACACCGGCGGCGCCTTCTCGGCGCGCGGCTTGCGCCGTCCGTTCACGCACATCGTGTATCGCGTCGGTGAGATTGGCAATCCCAGGCTGACGCTGGGCGCGCGCAGTGTCGAGTTCAAACGGGAGGTGGGTTTTGGCGGTAGCATCGTGTTGACGACGCGCGCGGTGAATGTGGCGGACGCGGTGGTCTCTGTGTTTGCAACTATTTCGCCGTAGGCAAGGTAAAATAAAACGTCGAACCCTTCCCCTCGACGCTCTCCGCCCAGATTTTGCCGCCATGCGCTTCGACGATGTGTTTGGCGATGGCAAGTCCCAGACCCGTGCTGCGCGTTTTGCCCTGCGCGCGCGAGTGATCCACTTTGTAGAATCGCTCAAAGATGCGCGGCAATGCTTCGGCAGGGATGCCGATGCCGGTGTCTTGCGTTTGAATTTCAATCATTTCGTCCACTGCCCGCGCGCGCAGTGTGATGCTCCCACCACTCGGTGTGAATTTGATGGCGTTGTGAATCAGATTGCTCAGCACCCGTTGCGCGCCTGCGGGGTCGGCAAAGACGTGGAGCGTATCGGGAATGTCTGTTTGCAAGGTGAGGTTTTTGCGTTCGATTTGCGGTTGAAATACGTGGAGGACATTCGCCACCAACTCGGCGACCGATGTTCGGACGAGTTTGATGGGCATCTGTCCCGATTCGATGAGCGCGAGGTCCATCAACTCTTGCGCGAGTTGATGGAGCGCGTCCAGCTGATTTTGCAGTTTGTTCACCCACGTTTGCGCCGGCGAGGTGGGGAGTAATTCATTCGCCAGCGTGTCCACCAGAATTTGCAGCGACGTGAGTGGCGTGCGTAATTCGTGTGAAATGTTGGCGACGAAATCGCGGCGCGCGCGTCCCAGGCGTTGCAATTCCGTAATATCGCTCAGCACGATGAGCGCGCCGCACGCGTCACCGCTGCGACACGCGTGCGCTTCCAGCCGCAAGGTGCGGTCATCTCTGCTGAGGATATGCGAGAGCGATTCGGCGCGCTCCGTCAGCACCGCCGTGACCAGCGATTGCGCTTGCAAGCCCCACGCGAATTGCTCAAACGATTGTCCCACGATGCCCCGCGCGTTCAAGAGCGCTTCTGCCACCGCGTTTGCAAAGACGATGTGACCGCGCGCATCGAGCAGCAGGATGCCTTCATTGATGTGTTGCATCACCGTTTGCCATTGCGCGTTCAGGCGTTCGAACTCGCTGCGCGCGACATCACGTTCCTGTCGCGCGCGCTGCAAGGCCGCCCACGCGCGATCACCGCGTCGCTTGAACAGCCAGAGGAGCAACACGAACAAAACGCCGCCGATGATCGCCAACAAAAAATCCATCATCCCTCGAACCGATATCCCAGGCCGCGCACCGTTTCGATGCGGCGCGGGTTTGCAGGATCGTCCTCGATTTTTTCGCGCAACCAGCGAATATGCACATCTACGGTGCGCGTATCGCCCTCAAAATCAAAACCCCACACGCGTTGCAACAACAGTTCGCGCGTCAGCACCGCGCCTTTGTGCCGCACCAGTTCCGCCAGCAAATCGAATTCTTTGGGCGAAAGCGTGAGCAGTTGATTGCCGCGCCACGCGCGATGCCCCACCACATCGAGCACGAGATTGCCCGATTGCAATTTGGTTTCGGGTTCGCGCCGACCGCGACGTAGCACCGCGCGCAAACGCGCCAACAGTTCGCCCAGCGAAAACGGCTTGACGATGTAATCGTCCGCGCCGCTATCCAGCCCGATGATGCGGTCCACTTCGCCGCTGCGCGCGGTGAGCAAGACAATCGGCACATCCATCTCGCGCCGCAACGTGCGACACACCGTCAACCCATCGAGTTCGGGCAACATCACATCGAGGATGATGAGATCGGGTTGTTGTTCGCGCGCGAGATCGAGTGCAGTGACGCCGTTGTCGGCTTCGATCACCGTGTAGCCTTCGCGCGTCAGATTGTACGCCAGCGTTTCGCGCAGGGTCTGGTCGTCTTCAACGAGCAAGAGTTTGGTCATCGCTCGTCTCGTCCCAATCCCACGTATCAATCTCTGGCATCAATTGATACGCGGTCAGGTCGAGTTGAATCGGCGTGATGGAAACGTAACCTTCGGCGAGGGTGCCAGCATCGGTGCCGCGCTCGGGCACACTCGTCGGCGATTCGCCGATGATCCAATAGTACGGGCGTCCGCGCGGATCGGTGCGCCGATCGAGTTTGTCGTGATAGACGCGCAAGCCCATCCGCGAAATGCGAAAGCCCTTGATTTGTGCTTCGGGCAAAAACGGAATGTTGACGTTCAACAGCACGTTCTTGGGCAAGCCATAGCGCAGCACCGCGCGCGCGACGCGTCGCGCCACGCGCGCGGCGGGGGTGTAGTCCACCGGCGCGGTGTTGTTATCGGGTTGATCGAGCGAGAAGGCAATCGCCGGAATTTCCCAGATGGTGGCTTCCATCGCGGCGGTGACAGTGCCCGAGTAGGTGACATCGTGTCCGACGTTCGCGTACGCGTTGATGCCCGAAACGACCAGATCAATCTTTTCTTCGACAAAGCCGTGCGTGGCTAACGAGACGCAATCGGAGGGCGCGCCGTCACAAGCCCACGCCACGGTGCCATCTGCCAGCATAATTTCTTTCACGCGCAAGGGACGATCCAACGTCTTGACGTGTCCCGAAGCCGACCAGTTGCGATCGGGCGCCAGAACGGTCACGCGACCGAGCGCGCGCATCTCTTGCGCCAGTGCCAGAATGCCCGGCGACATGACGCCATCATCGTTCGTGACCAGAATGTGCATCGAGGTTCATCTCCTGCAGAAATTGACGCAAGCGTTTTTCCAACTCGTCCGCCGTCTGCCGAAACGCGGCGAGTTGCGTCGCTTGATCACCTTGTACCGCCGCGGGATCGGGTAACGCCCAATGCAGTTTGTGGCGCGCGCCCAGAAAGATGGGGCAGACCTCTTCCGCGCACAGGGTAATCACGTAATCGAAGGTGTCGTTCGCAAATTCGTTGACGCTCTTGGAGCGGTGTTGCGACGCATCAATGCCGCGCTCGCGCAACACGCGCAGCGCGAGTGGATGCACAAACGACGGTTCGCTGCCCGCGCTGAACACTTGGACGCGGTCGCCTGCGAGCGCGCGCAGCAATCCTTCCGCCAGTTGTGAGCGCGCCGAGTTGTGAACGCACAGAAAGAGTACACGTAGTTTATCTGACATTTTTGGTGAGAAACCAGGTTTCTGGAAGAAACCTGGTTTCTGATTTCATTTACCGCGAATGAACTCTTCGACCA
>Ga0209162_1000500_pt1 | contig 42731 bp, 35 predicted proteins | sample YNPNPMetaG_FD_187121 | JGI IMG/M metagenome (GOLD analysis project Ga0209162, IMG submission 187121) | Anoxygenic and chlorotrophic microbial mat microbial communities from Yellowstone National Park, USA - YNP NP MetaG (SPAdes) (version 2) ...
CACCACACCCACGATCATCTCCTGCGCCAGTGGGACCAGATGCCCACTGAATCACACCGTTAGCGCTATACTTCGCGACAAAAACACCAGTGCCTCCTTCGTCTGCAACAGTGACCCCACCACCAAAATCCAAACCACTAGAATGATACCCAGTGATGTACACGTTCCCATTACTGTCAACCGCAACACCACGCCCCTCATCATACCCTGCGCCAGTGGGGCCAGATGCCCAGGATGCCACACCCTGAAAACCCACCTCACTAGTCCCTGCTGTATCCCAATGTGTACTCGCCTCAAAATGAATAAAAATTGTACCTGTATACGAATCACCAACAGCGTTTGCAGGAATATTAAGTGATATCTGCACCCATACAAAATCAGATAAACCATCATCTGTAGCGTTAACACTACTAGTAGAATACCGGACATGAGCAGTCTCATCCCAAGGAGTACTAATAGAAACACCACTAGCATTCATACCACTAGGATCACCATCACCCTTATTCAACACCCAAGCAGTAGTACTAGAATCATTAACCACGCTACCATTATCAAACATCAAAACACCAGTAGGATCATCCTCAGCTCTCAAACTCCGATTACCATGAAGCCATATCTTCAGGTAGTTCGCAGATCCACTTGTATTAGTAACAGTGATATGCGTGATATTAACCACTAACTTTTCTTCATTCACAATACCAAAAGCAGCAGTAAAAGTCTTATTCATATTAGCAGTTAAATTACCAAGATGAAGCACCAACCTAGCATTAGAATTATTCACACCATCAACCCTTAACAAACGCACACCATCACTACTATTATCACACCCTATAAACCTGATATTAGCATTACTAGGGTGAATAACACCATAACTAAAACCAGTAGTAGTAGTAGCATGCTGCGTAGCAAAAACCATGCATAAAACAACTATGCATACACCTAAGAGTGTTAAATCCCTACGCAAAGGAGACTATCCCATCCTGACTCATTCTTACACACTAATATATACAAATAGTTATATCTTATCTCTTTTTATAAGTTTTGTTTAAACCTTACATTAAAAAATAAAATAAAGGATGAATAACAATTAAGAATCCATCCTTTCTCTTAATTTACACTATACCAAATATTTTTATTTAGGTTTATATTATACCCTGTTTCATCATGGTAGAAGGTGATCTTCATGAAGATTAATGAGAAAATCGAGAAGATATGTGATGGTTTAAACATGATCTGTGAAGATACATCTATACCTCGTAATATAAGACGCGGAGCAGAGGATGTGAAACGTATATTAACCACTGAGAATGACCCTGTTGACCTACGGGTCGCTACAGCTACATCGCGTTTAGATGAGTTAGCTAACGACCCTAACCTACCGCTCCATGGTAGAACCATGATATGGAATATAATCAGTAAATTAGAGGAGCTTACTTAGATTGCGCGTTAATAATGTTTTAGTTTTAAATTATCCTCTGTTCCCAAGTATAAAAAAACACGTGAAAAAAAATTAATGTTAAACCCTGTTTTTAGGAGGGGTTTAGAATGAAGAAGGATAGTAAAAAGAGGATTAGTAAGAAACCGTCTAAAACCACTCCTAAAAGTAAAAAGAAACCTGATACGAAAAGTACTGGTATGATCAGGATAGGACCCGCTGGTATACCATTATCCTGTAAAGGTAGAACCCATAAAGACGGTGTTGTATACACTAAAAAAGTACTTGATTTGAATGCTATAGAACTACAGTTTGTACGTGGATTATACGTTATTAGTGATGAGGAAGCACAGTTTATACGTGAATTCTCAGCTGAGAACGATATAGAAGTACATGTTCATGCTCCTTATTATATAAACCTAGCTGGTGACGCTGAAGAGGTTAAAACAAGTTTCGAGAAGATCAAAAACTCTGTTATAATGGCTGATAAGATGGGTGCTAAAACCGTTATAATACACCCTGGTTTCTATGGTTCAAACAGTGAGAAAGCTACTCTTAATAAGATCATTAAGAACACTACGAGGATAATTGACACATTGAAGAAAGAGAAGGTTAAAACACGTTTAGGTATGGAGACGATGGGTAAGCAGAAGGTTTTCGGTAGCATAGAGGAGATCGTAAACGTATGCAAAGAGGTAAAGGATCTAGTACCAGTCATAGACCTGGGTCATATCCACGCTAGAGGTAACGGTTGCTTAAAAGAGAGAAAGGATTTTGAGAGGATATTCGAGTTGTTGAAACCTTTAAAGCTGAAGCATTACCTTATACACGTTACAGGTGTACTATACGAGAATGGTAACGAGTACTACCATATACCTATAAAGAAGGGTGATATGCCACTGATGCCTCTCATAGATGTTATACTAGATAACAGGTATAACGTCACGTTGATATCTGAGTCACCTTTACTTGAGCATGACGCTGTGTATATACGTTTACAAGTTGAGAAAGCAATCATGAAACGCACAGGTAAAGAAACAGCTAACTATAAAGACCTATCAGATCTATATGGATGATGAAATAATATTCAAGGAGTCTGTTAACTATATACAGAAAAAACTAAGTGGTATACTTAAAAATGTACCATCAGAGACTATATCAAAAGCTTGTTCTCTGTTCTTTGAGGCTAACCGGGTTTTTGTATACGGAGCAGGTAGATCAGGTTTAGTAGCTAAAGCATTCGCTATAAGGCTAGTTCATCTAGGCTTCCAAACCTTTGTTATAGGTGAGACTATAGGTGCACCTGTTAAGAAAGGAGACTTAGTAGTAATAGTATCAGGGTCAGGTGAGACTATACCAGCGGTTATGACAGCTGAGATAGCTCATAACATAGGCGCTACAGTACTAATTGTAACAGGATCTTGTAAATCACGTATAACAAGGTACGCTACTGTAACCATGTGTCTTGAACCTGACCGGGATGAAGCGCAGAAGAACCTCGCGCCTCTAGGTACATTATTTGAAGCTAGCGCATGGATCCTACTTGATGGTCTTGTATCAGAGCTCATGCATCGGAAAGGTGAAACTGAGCGTTCAATGCAGCTCAGACACGCAACACTTGAATAAAACATTTTAGAACCTGGTTTTAAATAGAAACAATATTAAGCATCCTTTATTATAACCATGAAACGTGTTTCAGATACCTAGAGGAACAAGGGATATACCCCCAGATGAGATGGATAAACGCAGATACGTAGAGTCAATAATGAGACGAGTATTCGTATCATACGGTTACCGTGAGGTGCAGACGCCTACATTCGAGCATCTGGAGTTATTCACAGCTAAATCAGGTGACGCTGTAATCAATGAGATATACTCCTTTAAGGATAAAAGCGGTAGGGATCTAGCACTCAGACCAGAGTTAACCGCTCCTGTTATAAGATTCTACGTGGATCAGATGCAGATGGAACCTAAACCATTAAAGTTATTCTACTTCGGTAGCTGCTTCAGATACGATCGACCTCAGAGAGGTAGATACAGGGAGTTCCAACAAGCTGGATGTGAACTAATAGGCGCTGATACCCCTGAGGCGCACGCTGAACTCATCGCATTAGCTTATAACACATTAAAAACCACAGGTTTAACAGATATAAGATTATACATTGGTAACTTAACCATATTAGCGTACCTGTTCAACAAAATGGGTTTAACACAAGAGCAGAGAAGGTACGTAACACCTTTAATTGATAAATCATTATTCAACGACCTTAAAAAATACCTAGAAGAAATCAAAGTAGAAGAAAAGATGATAGACGTGTTCATCGACCTACTGCAAACCAGTAACACTGATACGATAGAATCATACATAAAAGATGACAAGGAAGCAACCAGGGCTATGGATCATCTAACACAAGTGACAGGTTTACTAGAGGAATCACACCTATTGAAAAACTATAGTATAAAACTAGGTATAGTGAGAGGGCTTGACTACTACCAGGATATAGTATTCGAGATAGAAGCACCTAGACTAGGTACTGAGAAGCAGATATGCGGCGGAGGAGCATACAACCTAGTTAAACTATTCGGCGGGGTTGACATACCAACATCAGGTTTCGCTATAGGCTTCGATCGGACCTTACTAGCATTAGAATCAGAAGGATACAAATTCCCAGCTCATACATTAGATTTTTATATTATACCAGTGAATGAGGATATGATACCAGTATCAATGAGGATAGCATCTAAACTAAGAGAAGAAGGCTTCATAGTAGACGTTGACCTCCTACGACGAGGGTTAAGTAAAGCATTGAAACACGCTAACAGTATAAAAGCCAAGGATGCGTTGATCATAGGAGCAAAAGAATACAAGGATAAAAACGTGATAATACGTAACCTTGAAACAGGTGAACAAAAAACCATTAAAATAGATGATTTAACCCTACTCATTAAGAAGAAAAACTGAATAACACAAAAAAATATAAACTCAGAGAACCTAAAAAAACCATGGGAGATACCCTTCAGGTTAAACAAGTAGTCTTTAAGGCGTATAGTATTTTAAAAAAAACAATTCATCTGAAAAACTCATTTAGAGGTTAAAAAATAAAATGAGTAAAAAAAAAGTAATCATCGTTGACACTTCAGCTGTACTATCAGGTAAACCATTAACATTCAACGACGCTGCAATGACAACAGTACCATCCATCCAAGAGGAGATAAGAAAAGGCGGCAGAAGCAGCCGTAACCTAGAATACTTGATAAACACTGGTTTAAACACAGAGGCACCATCAACACGTTCTATAAGCATAATAAAAAAAACAGCTGAGAGAACAGGTGACCTGGATAGATTATCAAAAACAGATGTAGAGTTATTAGCATTAGCATTAGACTACCGCAACAATGACTACGACGTTACCATACTAACAGATGATTACTCAATACAGAATATATCAGAGACACTGCATATTAACTTCCAGGGTTTAAACCAACGAGGTATAACAAAAAAATTCAAATGGATACGTCAATGCCCAGGATGCAGGAAAAAATACAATAAAAATATAAAGACTTGCCATATATGCGGAGCAGAAACCAATCTGATACCAGCAAAAAAAACAAACATAAAAAAAGCAGAGAGACAAGGGTGAATAAAAAAACATGATAACTAAAAGAATCAAAGAACTCTTATTAAGATTCTGGCGTAGTAAAAACGATGTAGTCGTTATAATCAGGGATGCAACATTCGCATTTATAATAGTGCTAACACTACTGATCATACTATGGGCGTACACTGGTCAATGGTTCACCGCGCCGATGGTAGCTATCGAATCAGGTAGCATGGAGCACTCTAACCCACCATTCGGTAGATTAGGCACTATAGACGCTGGGGACATGGTGCTACTAAAAAAAGTAACTAAACATGAGGATATAATACCTCATGGTGGACCATACGGTGGAGCAGAGAAGGAGAAAGGATGGAGGACGTACGGGGATTACGGGGATGTGGTAATATACAAACCATTAGGTGATGATAACGTATCTCAGATAATACACAGATGCATAACATACGTTACAGTAACCATGGATGAGCATGGTAACACTTACTACACTATACCAGATTATAACATATACAACGAGACATCTGTGACTATACCATCACTGGGTTTGTATCATTTCCCACCAGCACCACAGTACCATTGGAAGCATTCAGGCTACTTGACTAAAGGTGATAACAACAACGTGGTGGATCAAGCTACTACTATATGCCCTCAACCAGTTAAACTAGAATGGATAACAGGTAAAGCAAGAAGTGAGATACCATGGTTCGGTATAGTTAACCTGTTCTTCGAGGATGTAATGCATGGTAAAAACACTTTGAAAAACGTCCATGAGGATAGCTACATATGCTTCTTCCTAGTAGTAGGCGGAGCAGTATCAATACCTATCATATGGGACATCCACGACTACATAAAAGATAAGAAGAAAATGAAAAAAGAGGAGAAACAACCTGATATTAACCATGAAAAACCTCCTCTCTGAGATAGGTTCTAATCAGCAATTAAAAACCTATGCACCATAATGCATCCTTCTCCTTTTTTTATCACTTTAGCAAAACATTAAAAAACACTTTATATTAAACCTACTTTAATTCCTCAGAGGATGATTAAACATGGAGGCTTACAAGATCATTATAATAGGTGGAGGAGCAGGTGGTGGTACATCAGCGCAGTTCGCACGTAAAACCAACAGGCGCGCTGATGTAACAGTATTTGAAAAAGGATTATACCCTCAGTACTCTAAATGCGGATTACCATACACTATATCAGGTGTTATACCTAGTGTTGATCATCTAATAGAATTCAACGAGGAATGGTTCAAAAAAGAGAAGATAAACCTATTGTTAGACACTACAGTGGAGAGGATCAACATTGATGAACACGTGGTGATAGCTAAAAGGAACAAGGATGAGGTAGAAGCATCATTCAACAGGTTGATACTAGCAACAGGTGCTGAACCTTTCATCCCTCCTATAAAAAACATAATGGGTAAAGACGGGGTAATCAACGGCGCGTACACGTTAAGGACTATTGACGATGCTAAAGGTATAATTAACACTATGAAGAAATCCAGGAGTGCTACTATCATAGGCGCTGGTTTAATCGGTTTAGAGACAGCAGAAGCACTAGTTAAAAAAGGGTTAAAAGTCTGCATCGTAGAGGCTCTCCCGAGGATACTAGCTAACACTGTAGATGAGGATATTAGTAGTGTAATAGCAGAGGAGGTGAACAAGCACCTAAGGGTTTACACTAATCATATAGCGACAGAGGTGAACAAGGAGGATGACACTATAAAACACGTGGTGATAAAAAATAAAGAAACAAACGAGGAGCAGGTTATACCAACTGATATACTAATCATAGCAGCTGGGTGTAAACCCGAGGTTTCATTAGCTAAGCAGATAGGATGCCGTTTAGGTGAAACAGGAGGCATCATGGTGAATGAGAGATCAGAGACTACTGTGGATGGCGTCTACGCTGTCGGTGACTGCACAGAGTACAAGGATCTGATAACAGGAGCACCTATCCTCATAGGTTTAGGTAGTATAGTTGTACGGCAGGGTATAGCAGCTGGTGTGAACGCAGCAGGTGGATCCTACACGCTACCAGCAGGGGTACTATATACGCGTACATCACGCTTCTTTGACTTAGAGGTAGCAGCTGTAGGTCCAACCGCTTCAACATTAGAGCGATACAACGTATCATTTGTTAATGGAAGATTCAAAGGATCATCACTACCTGATTACTACCCTGGTGGAGAACCTGTTATAATCAAAGTAGGAGCTGATGAGGAGTCAGGTAGATTACTATACGCGCAGGGTGTAGGCTGTAACGCTGCTCAGAGGATAAACGTGTACGCATCAGCTATACTTAAAGGTATGAGTGTGCATGAGATGAAAAGACTAGAGACTGCTTATGCTCCACCTGTAGCACCTACACTTGATCCTTTAACATTAGCATCTGATGTATGCTCCATGAAGCTTAAAAGGAAGAGATGAGAGAAAACATGAAGATACTACATGTAGCTGATACGCATCTAGGTTACTCTGCTTACAGGAGAACCACTGATGACGGTGTGAATCAAAGAGAGCAGGATGTCTACGATGCTTTTAAATCCTTTGTAGATCAAGCTTTAGAGGAGAAACCTGACGTTATACTGCATGCTGGTGATTTATTCGACTCAGTTAGACCTAGTAACAGGGCTATCACTTTTGCTTTAGAGCAGATACTCAGATTATCAAAGAATAACATACCATTTGTTTTAATTGATGGCAACCATGAGCACCCTAAACTCAGAGAGACTGGTCATATATTCCGCATCTTTGAACATGTTGAACACGTGCACCCTGTCTACAAAGAGACTTATGAACCTGTACTGTTAGAACGCAGAGGAAGAAAAATAATGATCCATGCTATACCTCATTGCACATCAACTACTAGATTCGAACATGAATTCAGAAAAATCAGGATTAATGATTCATATGATTACAATATACTACTGATACATGGATCAGCAGAAGGCGTACCTGATTACGATCACTCCATGAACGAGTTCAACGATTTATCATTATCATCATCCATGCTGACACTTGATTTTGATTACATAGCGTTAGGGCATTACCATAAATACACGCAGGTTAAGGATAACGCATGGTACCCTGGATCCACTGAGCATCTCACATTCACAGAGGCTAATGACAGGAAAGGGTACATTAAACTAGATGAACAGTTGAAACCATCATTCATAGAGTTAAAAACAAGACCCATGATTGACACTGACCCTATAGACTGCACAAGTCAAAGTGTAACAGGGATCATGAATAGGATAGAGGATTTATTAGAGAGGGTTAAACCCAATGGTAAGGTAATACGCATCAATCTTAGTAACATTCAACCTACCGTGTACCGAGGCTTAGACTTCAAGAGGATAAAGGACCTATGTAGGGATAGTGTACACTACGAGATTAAACCCGTGTATAGCAACGACTACCAGATGCGTAAATTAGACTCAGCGCGTATAAGCTCATTAACATCAGAGTTCCGCAGATTCATGGATCAACAAGTCATAGATGATAAGGATACAATACTTAAACTAGGGTTAGAGTACATAGAAAAAATCACTAGTAGAAAAGATGAAGTATGATCCTAAAAACATTAACACTGCATAACTACAGGAAGTACAAGCACGCAGTCATAGATTTCCCTGATGGTTTAACCGCGGTTGTAGGTTTAAACGGGGTTGGTAAATCAACATTATTCGAAGCTATAGCATGGGTGCTGTACGGTTCAGATGCATCCAGGACGTCAACTGATCAGATAAAAAGAGAAGGATCAGACTATAAAGACCCATGTAGAGTAGAGTTAGAGTTCATATTCGAGGAGCATACGTACAGGGTTACAAGGGAGATGACTGGTAAAAACCTTACACCATCAGCTACCCTACTAGTAGATGGATCAGTAGCAGCTACTGGAGCTGAGGCGGTGACAGCATTCATTGAGAAGAGGTTATCAATGGATTACCGGTCATTCTTCACGTCGATCTTCGCTAAACAAAAAGAATTGAACGTGCTATCAACAATTAACCCTAGTGAAAGACGTTTACTAATACTAAGAATGCTAGGTATAGACACATTAGATGAGGTTATAAAAGAGATAAGAGCAGATGCTAAAAACAAGAATAACTTAATTGATAGATTACAGATGGATCTAGTGGATAAAAACGGGAATGATAGGATAGACTGCATCAACAATGGGATACATGATCTAATAATAAGATTAAAAACAGCGGATGAGAATATTCAGAAGAAGAAGGATCATTTAGAGTTAATCAAGAATAAAATAAATGAGACTGAGAGGATATGCCAAGAACATAAAAGCAGATACGAGGAAGAACAACAAAACTTCAAGAAGCTATCAGAGAGAAAAAGCACTTATGAAAAAAAAATGAAACTAGAAGAGGAGATAATAAACCTTAAAGCAAGGATAGAAAAAAGAAAAAACGAGGTTAAAATACAAGAGGAGAAACTAAAGGATTCAGAAGGTTTAGATCAAGATAAAAAAGAGACGGAGAAACGATTACAGGATCTAAACGAGAAGAAAGAGTATTACATAAAGATGATAGAGTCAAAGAAAACAATGATCAACACGTTGAACAAGGAGATAAAAGAAGTAGAGTCACGTAGGATAAACATAGGTAGAATGGGTGAGGATGCTGAATGCCCTACATGTGAACGCGTACTAGGTGAACAATACAATATACTGCTAAGGAAGTTCGATGAGGAGATAAAAGAGAAGAAGAACAATGTAAAAACACTTGATGAGGAGATGAGTAATCTTAACGCAGAGTATGACAAGATTACACGTGAATACAAAGCACTTCAGAAGAAGAAAGACTACATAGAGACACTCATACAGGAGAGAAGAAGAACCCTAACTGTTATACAGCATTTAAAAAACGAGTTAGAACGAGAAGAAGAAGAGAAAAACAAGAAAGAGGAAGAGTTGAAAAACATAGGCGTAGTGGTATTCAACTTATCAGAGTACAACAAGGTGAAGGAGCAGGTCGACTTATACTACGAGAGATACCAGCAGGTACGAGATGAGGTAGATGATATAAAAGAGGAGTACAACAAGTACAAGATAGAGTTAGAGAGGATGGAGGGGGATAAGAGACTGCTACTGCAGTATCTCAAAAACCTTGAATCCAAGAAGAAGGAGTTAGATGATAAGAAAAAACAGATTAACGATGAGAAAAAAAACATGCAAAAATTGAATATACTGAACAGTGTCATGTCGCAGTTCAGGGATCATCTAGTATCACGCGTGCAGCCTACACTCTCATTGTACGCCTCTGATTACCTTGATCGTTTAACCGATGGTAAATACCAGGGTATAATCGTTGATGATTCTTATGATATACGCATAGTTGACAATGGTTACCCTTATGATATTGAGAGGTTCTCAGGAGGGGAGGAGGATTTAGCTAACCTGTGCCTTCGTTTAGCGATATCTGAGGTTATAACTGAGCGTGCAGGTGGGGTGTTCAACTTCATCATACTAGATGAGATATTCGGCTCTCAGGATGCAACGAGAAGGCAGAATATCATAAAAGCTCTTCATGGTTTATCATCTAAATTCAGGCAGATATTCCTAGTTACACATATAGATGATATAAAGAATTATACTGATAACACGTTAATGGTTTTTGAGGATGAAGAAGGTGTAAGCTCTGTGCGTCTAGAGTAAAAAAAAGAGAAAAGAGAGAAGACGCGTGTTTTTTTTATTTACGGAATCTGAATATCCTTCGTTTCTCCTCTTCTTCTTTCTTTTCAACACTGGTTTTCTCAGCGTCAGTGAAAGGAGTAGTAACTGTTGTATCAGTGGAGGGGTTAACAGGTGCAGATGACGCTGTCATAGCAGCACCCTTTTTTAAATGCTCAACTGATGAGAATAACTTTTTGAATAACTCCTCGTTCTGATTGAACCATGATTGCCATTCATTTAACTCTTTCCTGAGTGTGTTGCATTCAGCTTCTGTCTGCTCGTAAAGATGGAATAGTTTTGTTAAACGATCCTTTTCTTTTTCATACTCCTTTGTTAACTCCTCGTATTTACTCTTATAATCCGCGAATGATTCAAACTCCTTCAACTTGATTATCTCATTCTGCTGCTCAGTTATAATCCTATCCTTGTCTAGTATCTGCCTGTTCATCTGCTCTATCTTCTCATCCATCTGCTTCTTCATCTCATCGAAACGCTCAGCTTTCTGTTTATAAGCCTCTGCGTCGTTGATCTTCCTCTCGTACTCCTCCAGCTTCTTAGTAAGAGTGTTGATTCTATCTGTTAGATCCTTCTCTAATTGAGTCTTCTCTGATTCAATGGAGCGTATCTTCTCCTCTAACTCCAATGTTTTTTTCTCCTGTATTGATAACTCCTCCTCCTGCGTCTTATAAGCATCCCATAGTTTCATTAGCCTCTCCTTCTCCTTCTCTAACTCCTGGCTGTACCGTTGCGCACCCTCAGCTGCTTCTTGTCTCCTACGCTCAGCCTCTGATAAACGTATCTCGAAGTCACGTAGTATATCATGGAATCTCTCTATCCCATCTGAGCTAAGCATGGTTTGTATCTTCTCAAGCTCACTCATACTCTTAGAGAACGTGTCTTTAACAAGGTTAATTTCATGTGATGCTTGTTGTAATCGCTCTAAGAGGTTACTAACATTACCCATCTTCCCTTCTTCTTTGTTATCTTCAACCATTTTCTTATGCCTCCAATCCAAAAATCAATTAAGATTTTATCATCAGAGAATAAGATTGTTGATATTTAAGGGTTATTATTTTTAGATGAACAAGGGATTAACCACTGACAAAAAAATATCTGCATAAACCAGGTTTGTTTTTTTTAGTTATTAAATAAAAAAAACCTGATGAAGGAGTACAAGTATGCATCACTACACATCTAAAATTGACGATTAGAATATAAAACCCTTGATGAATAAACTAAACATCATCAAAAAACCTGTTCTTGGTATACCCATTACATTAATAAATACCCATTACGATACAGTTATTTAGTATAAATAGCATCTACTAGGAGGAACATAGGGATGGGGATAATAGATAGACTCAGTCTTAGTAGATTCTCCAGGATGATACTAAGCATATTCGGGAAGAAGCACGCTAGGATAGGTATTTACGGCCCGCCGAATGTAGGTAAAACAACCTTAGCTAACCGTATATTACTCGACTGGGGTGGCGGTGAAACCATAGGCACCATATCAGATATACCACATGAAACCAGACGTGTAAACTGCAAAAAAAACATACAGATAGAGCATGACGGTGCATCCTTAACCATGGATATCATAGACACACCTGGTATAGCTACGAAGATAGATTACAAGGATTTTGTAAATGTATACGGTTTAAACAGGGAAGAAGCGAGGATAAGAGCTAAAGAAGCAACAGAAGGAGTCATAGAAGCTATAAAATGGCTTGATGACGTCGACGGTGTAATACTAGTCATGGACTCCACGCAGGATCCATTCACACAGGTTAACGTGACTATAATAGGTAATCTAGAAGCTAGGAATCTACCTGTGCTAATAGCAGCCAATAAGATAGATGCTGATGACGCTAGCCCAGCAACCTTAAAATCAGCTTTCCCGCAGCATCCTGTTGTACCAATAAGCGCGTTGGCAGGTTATAACACTGATAATCTGTACAGTATGATGATCAAAGAATTCAGTAAGAAACGAAGACGAAGAAAACAGTGAAAAAACACAGGAGAAGTAAGCATGATAAAAAAAAGCGATGAGATAAGATTCACGCTTGTATCACGTAAGAAACTAGAGGAACTCAAACCAGATGATAAGGTATCATTCATCCTGAACGAAGTTAAAAAAGGTAAGATACTAGTCCTAGAGGAGGGGTTGACGCCATCTGAGCAGACTCATCTAATTGAAAGAACCATGAAAGCGATAGATCAGGAGACCTTCATTGGTATAGAGATGGATGGATACCCTCAGGATAAAACAAGTATCCTGGAGAGGATACTAGGTAGAATACGTAAACCAAGGATGAATATAATAGGACCAGCTGAGCTACTCAGAACCATAAAGAAGGATAACGAGATGATAGAAACCATCATCACACCTAATAATAGGGGAGAAGGATAAGAAAAGAGGATAAGGTTATGCCTCATCAATGTTTAAAATGCGGGCGGGTGTACGATGACGGAGCATCTCAGCTTCTAAAAGGCTGCTCAGAGTGTAAAGGCACACGTTTCTTCTACACTAAAAAACCATTAACAGAGGAGGAACGTGCAAAGCTTCTATCACAGATGGAGAAGGATGTAAGCAAGGTGCTATCAGGGTGCAACAACAATAAGATGTTAGATACAAAGAACATGGAAGCAATGATTAATCAAGGTTTAAAAAAGAGGAGTGAGGACCTTGAGTATGATACACGGAGGAGTAACCCTGAGACTATACTAATAGAGAGAACAGGTAGATACATCATAGATGTTAAAGGTTTACTAGAGTATGAACCTGTGATAGTACACAAGGATGGTGTTTACACTATACACCTCCCATCTGTATTCAGAATGATAAACAAAAAAAAGATGTAGTATGACTAGATGTACTATACCCGCTGATATCATCCTCATTCTTATCCTGATGAGCATCTTAACTATACCGATCTCATCAGCGTCTACCCATGTTCAGTTAGAATTCTTCTACAGTGAAGGATGCCCTGACTGCCAAGCGGTTAAACCAATCATCGATGACGTGGAAGAGGAGTACAAAGGTAACATCAGTTTAATAAGATTAGAGATAAGCAACGTGGATAACTGGGAGAGGTTCATATCTTATAACCTATCAGAAGTCCCAGCTATAGTGATTAACAACAAAATAAAACTCTCAAAGGAGGATATAACAAAGGAGAAAATAGAGGGAGTCATCAACACGTTGATATCAAATGGTAGCATTGAAAATAACTATTCATACAATAACATAATGATCATTGATACGCCATTCGGTGTTGTAAACCTTTCAAAACTCACCTTACCAGTTATCACTATACTAATAGGTGCTCTTGACAGTATAAACCCTTGTTCATTCTGGGTTCTGTTCTTCCTGCTAAGCTTACTTGTATACGCTCAATCAAGACGACGTATGCTACTCATAGGTGGAATATTCATCTTCTTCTCAGGTTTCATATACCTGATGTTCATGAGTCTACTCTTAGGTGTATTCATACTCACCGCTCAGTTACATTTAATCGCTTTGATAGCAGGATGCATAGCAGCTGTACTAGGTGTGATAAACATCAAGGATTTCTTCTTCTTTAAAAAAGGATTATCATTAAGTATACCAGATGAGAAGAAACCAGAGTTGATTAAAAGAATGAGAGGGGTGGTGAGATCATCCTACCTACCATCCATGATACTTGGTACTATAATGCTATCCATCTTCGCTAACACTTACGAGTTGTTCTGTACTATGGGTTTCCCGCTAGTGTACACGAAGATACTAACTCTTTATACACTTGACTTGTTTCAATACTACATGTACCTAGTACTCTACAATATAGTATACGTGTTACCATTACTAATCATAGTAATAATATTCACACTCACACTTGGTTCACGTAAACTAACTGAACGACAGGGTCGCACACTGAAACTATTCTCTGGTTTAATGATACTCATGTTAGGGGTAATGCTCATAGTAGAACCTAGTCTGTTAACTAACATGCTGATCATCATGCTTATACCACTGATATCAATAATCGTAACAGTAACCTTATCAGTGATGGACTCGAAGATAAGGAAAACAAATTAGAGACTACTTAATAGGATGTTTTTTATAGATAAAAAAGGAAAACATTTCTCATTTTTTATAAGGGTTAAAGAGAGGGTGTTTCTCCTTTTCTATTTTAACTTTAAGCATCTATGAATCTTAACAACCGCTTCTACAGCTGCTTTAGCGTTATCTATCCTATCCTGGGCTTGTAGCCTCGTCATACCTGGACCGGTTATACCTAAACCAACAGGTTTCTCGTATTCAACGGCGAGATCAGTTATCTTACGCGCTGTATGCTGTATGATTACTTCATCATGCTCTGTTTCACCTTCTATTACAGCTCCGAGGGCTACTACACCGTCGATATCCTTCCTCTGAAGCAGCTTCTTTATAGGTAAAGGCATGTCGAATACACCAGGTACTTTAATTATACTGGTTATCTCAGCACCTAGGAACATAGCGTGTTCTTTAGCGCGTTCAAGCATCATCATGTTTATATCATAGTTGAACTCTGCGACTACAGCTCCTATTCTTATATTTTCTTTCACCATATCTTATACCTCCAAAATATTTTATTCTTTTAATGATCCTGCATCCTTGAATCCTTGTCTTAGACCTTTACCAGCGTTCCTTGTCAGGTAATCTGGTTTAAATAGTAAATAGTAAGCATTTAAAGCATGCTCCCTAGCTCTCCTATCAGCTAACCATGCTAGCGTCTTCTCATCATCTGCTTCATCCTCGTATACAAAGACTTCTATTATATGCTTAGAGCAGAGTAACTGAGTCTGTATTAACCCTAGGCTTGCCTCATGAGCGCATTGTTTGTCAATAGGTTTAGAACCAGGCATACCAAGAGCTATCGCTATGTCGCATCTGTACTCGTCAAATAGTTTTTTACAGGCTACTGGTAGATCCTTAACACCTGGAACAGTGTACCTTATAATCTGGAATCCTGAGCCTTGTGATTTCAACTCGTCTATAGCTGCTTTAGCCATGTCGTAACGTGCGAACGTGGTATCAGCTACACCTATACGTTTCATTTTTTCTCAATCCTCTCCATCTTCTTCTGGAATTCATAAGCTGATATGATCTTGTTTATTATACGACGTGTACCCTCTAAGTCGCTGCCGTCATTGTACCTGGATAAACGGATGATCCTTGTTTTTAAACCTCTTTTCTTTAACTCTGCTTCTAAAACCTTTTCATCGTGTATCTGATCGTATCCAAGTGCGATTACATCTGGTTTAATCTCCTCTACTATAGCGTACATGTCATCAGTTCGCCCTAGATAAGCCTCATCTACAATCCTCAATTCTTTAATCAGTTTTAAACGTATATCCTCAGGAGTCACTGGTTCATGTTTAAGCTTCCTAACGGTTTCATCACGTGCAACAACCACTACTAGTACGTCACCATGCTTCTTAGCTTCTTTTAAGTAGAATATATGACCTAGATGAAGGATGTCGAATGCTCCTGTAGCCATTACTTTTTTAACCATGACTCCCACGTTTTAATAATCTCATATCCCTCTATAAAAGCGTATCCGTGTTTCTTAGCGTACTCCATAGCATCTTTCTTTGATAAAGCCTTTCCGTTATCCCCCATCATCTCACAGCCGCTGCCAACCTCTATGAGACCAGCCATCCTCAACAGTGAAACCACTAGCTCTGTGTGGCCTTTACGCTCATTGAGTAGATGCTTAGACGCTACGCATATAGGTACATGCCCTGGTGAGCGGAACTCCTCACCGAATAATCTCAAAGCAGAAGAGGTGTCAAGCTTATTTATCTCTTTGGCTACCTCAGCGAACCTCCTCATCGTTAAACTACGGTCATTATCAGTCACACCTGTGAATGTCCCACGGTGGTTAATGTAGATTGAGAATGATGACTTAGTATCATAAGGGATATCATCTGGTATAACAGCTTTAAAGACAGGGTAACGAGAGGAGACATCATAGAATAAATCAGATAAGAATGGTAGCTGTAGTTTATCAGCGATCTCATACGACACCATGAGGAATATCAAGCCTCCTCCATCCTTCCTGAAGCGTTTCACTATCTCAGGTGTGATAAACTGGGATGCTACAACTAGATCAGTTTCACCTTCTCTCCTCTCATAATCATAGACTAGTACGCATCTACCATCACGGAGGTCATCTAGAATCCTATCTATCAGAGTAGTCACAAGTTAACCTGGAAACACACAATAAAAATAAATATTAGGATGCTACTCAGAAATGGGTCGTCTCATTCTGCCTTTCTTCTGTGAAACCAGATAACGCGTGATGTAACCAGCTATCTTGTTCCTAGTCAATTTACCAGTGATCTCAGCTAACTCCTCAACCTTCATCTTATTATGCTGGAAGTCATCTGCGACAAACTGATCAGGGAAACGTTTTATAAGCTCCAATGCAGTATTCTTTATATTAGTCTGCCGTATATTACCCAGGATCATCACCTTTAACAATTTAAGAAGCCGAAATACTGTTACATTATATAAACCTTATAGGTTCTAACCAAACAGCAAAAAACATGGTATATGAAAAGATTAGATACCCTCCACCAGGGAAACTAAACAGGTGAAAAAAAACAATATCCTAAAAATATTTAAACACAATGCATCTAAGATAAACCACGAAAAAAAAACAAAGAGGGGAAAAACACGGTTAAAAAGAAAAACACACTGCGGACTCTAGCAAACAGGAAAATAGAGGAGATCGAACGGTACGCATTAAAAAACACGCTATTTCATAGAGCTATACTCATTATATACCGATCAACATTATACTCAATGATATCAAAGAGGATAAACGAACTCAGGAATTACAAGCTAATAGAGGAGATCAAAAAAGAACCAGTACCAAGACACGTAGCAGTGATCATGGATGGGAACAGACGATTCGCATACGAACACAACCTCGCACCTGAATACGGTCATATACTAGGTAAGGATAAGATAAAAGACCTGCTGGAATGGTGCTTCGAGTTAGATATACCAATACTCACACTATACGCTTTCTCACTCGAGAACTTCAACAGGAATAAAAAAGAAATAGAAAACCTCATGAACATGCTAAGAGAAGAACTAAAAAAAGCAAAAAAAGACTCTGATATACATAAAAGAAAAATACGGATAAAAGTGATAGGGAGACTGGATTTACTGCCACATGACCTTCAAGAATCAGTAAAAGACCTTATGAAATCCACAGAGAAATACTCTAACTACTTATTAAACATAGCGTTAGCATACGGAGGAAGAGAAGAGATAATACAAGCTATAAAACGAATAGCATCAGACGTGAAAAACAACAACCTAGATATAAAAGATATATCTGAATCAGTGGTATCATCCTATCTATACACAAATGGATTACCAGACCCTGATCTAATACTGAGAACATCAGGGGAGGAGAGGGTGTCAAACTTCCTACTATGGCAGCTAGCTTACTCTGAGTTATACTTCTCTGATGTCTACTGGCCAGCATTTGAAAAAAGGGATTTCTTAGAAGCTGTGAGGAATTACCAAAAGAGGCAGCGACGATACGGGCAGTGAACTACCACTCAACAAGTTGAGTGGTTTCTGAGGTCTGATAGGTCGTCATTAATTCATCCACCAGTTAAAACTGGTGGTCTTCTTGCTAACAACCTATAAAAAAATTAGTTGATCATGATCCTATGAGTCTTTACCTGTAGGCTCATCTGACGCCTCTGAATCCTCATCCTCGTTTAACTCTATCTCCTCAGCTATACTTCTAAGCTTACTGAACTGAAGATAAAAAAAGTAGAGTATAAAACCAGCGCCTATGAGAAGCACTGAGAAAGCTAATACAATACCTGCCTCATAAGCATAGATTGACATGACCGTCAAGGTTACAAAAACACTGGTTAAAAAAAAACCTGCTAGAAGGGATAACAACGCTAAAAATCTGAGTACAGAGAAGCTAGTGTAATCCACAATTCTTTGTTTCATCATTTAGCATCCTTACGGGTAAGATTCAACGCGTTCTGTATCTTACTCTGCATCTCATTAAGCTTCTCTTTGCTGCGTCCCTCCTGCTTCTCCAAAGTAGTTTTCCTTAACTCCAGGGTTTCTTTATCAGCTAGGAGGTCTTTTTTAACAGCCTCCTTCCCTTTAGTTTTTATAAGGATAGAACCTATACTCTTATATAATACAGTATCATCATCTATATTTTCTAACTCCTTCAAAGCTTCATCTATCTCCCTTAAACGAATCTCAACATGTTGACGCTGCTGCATGATGATCTGCAACTGCTGCCTAAGCTGCTGCAATCTATTAATCTGATCCTGTATCTGCGGTGATATCTCACTCTCAACCATAACTCATATCTCCTTAAATCACAACTATGAACGGTGAATGCATAATGTTATTATTAAATATATCCCATTATGTTTTTATAATACATAGCTAACTAAAAACATCATCATAGTGTTTTAAATAATCCTCTATTATTTATCAAGAGAAATGGGTATATGCGTATAAAAATAGGTTTCATAGTTAACCCTATTGCAGGTATGGGTGGCCGTGTTGGTTTAAAAGGAACAGATAATAAATTATCAGAGGCTAAAAAACTAGGTGCTAAACCGACAGCACCCACCAAAGCTAAGGATACAATAACAGAGTTCATAAAAAACAACAAAAAATCAGATAATATACAATGGTTCACATGCGCAGGTGACATGGGCGAAAACGAGCTGAGAGAAGCAGGTGTAACGAAATACACTATAATCTACACTCCTAACAGTAGTGTGACTAACGCTGATGACACAAAGAACGCTTGCAGGGAACTAATCAAAAAAAACATTGACCTCATACTATTCTGCGGTGGTGACGGTACAGCTAGAGACATCGTTGAAGTGATAGATAAGAGGATACCGTTACTAGGTATACCAGCAGGTGTTAAGATGCACTCCGGGGTGTTCGGGGTTACAGTACAAGCTACAGCGAGGATACTAGATGATTACATGAACAATAACTTAACAGTAGGTGATGTTGATATATTAGATGTTGACGAGGAACTCTACCGTAAAGGTGAATGGCGTATACGATTCTACGGTAACGCAAAAGGAATCATAAACACTACCTACGTGCAAGTAGGGAAAGCTACATTTGAATCCATACCTGAGGATAATATAAAAGATGAGTTAGCTGAGCACATACAAGAAGAGATGAAAAGAAGACCTGATACACTTTTTCTACTAGGTCCAGGTAGCACAGTTGAGCATATAGCTAAAAAGATGAATCTTAAAAAAACACTACTAGGTATAGACGCGGTTTACAAAGGAGAAATCATAGGTGAAGATCTCAACGAGAAGCAGATACTAGAACTACTAGGTAAACACAAGGATGTAAAAGTCGTGCTAAGCCCTATAGGTGCTCAGGGTTTCATACTAGGACGCGGTAACCTGCAGTTATCACCAGAGGTTATCAGACGTATAGGCATTGATAATATAATCGTGGTTGCCACACCAGCTAAACTAGCATCAACACCATTCCTCAGGGTTGACACAGGTGATAAAAACCTGGATTTTTTATTCTATGAGAAGGAATACCTAATGGTTGTCATAGGCTACCGGCTTAGCAGGGTTGTAAAAATACAAAAAACAATAAACTTTAATAATAATTAAGATATGTCGCCACCGGTTGACTAATTTATGAGTAATGATCAGAGAGGCGTTTATAGTATGAAACGAAACCCAACTGCTTTTCTAAGAGAGGAGTATAACGAGCTAGTGGAGAAGAACTTTGATTGGAAGCTGCATGTATTAGAGTCAGCATCAACACCTCATGCTATCGTTGATGGTAAAAAAGTGTTGATGATGTGCTCTAACAACTACCTTAACCTTAGTAACCATCCTCGAGTGATAAAAGGAGCTATTGAAGCAGCTAAGAAATACGGTGCAGGATCAGGGTCAGTAAGAGCAATAGCAGGAACCATGAAGCTGCATATAGAAGTAGAGAAGAAACTAGCGAAGTTCAAGCGTACTGAAGCAGCCCTAGTATACCAGACAGGTTTTGCTGCTAACGCTGGTCTTATACCTCAACTTGTAGGTGAGAAGGATATAGTGATAAGCGATGAGTTGAATCATGGCAGTATAATAGATGGTGTACGACTGTCAAAAGCAGATCGCGCTATATACAAGCATAGGGACGTTGGTGACCTTGAAAAAGTATTAAAGGATGCTGATCCTAAATACCGTAGAATACTGATTGTTACTGATGGTGTCTTCAGTATGGATGGTGACATAGCACCCATGGATGAAATCGTGAAGCTTGCTAACGAATACGGTGCTATGACTTATGTTGATGATGCTCATGGTGAAGGCGTAATAGGCCCTGATGGCCGAGGTATAGGCGCGTACTTCGGTATAGAAGGTAAAATAGATGTTGAAATGGGGACGTTCAGTAAAGCATACGGTGTGGTAGGCGGGTTGATAGCTGGTAGCCAGGATCTAATCAACTTCGCTTATAATAAATCACGCACATGGCTTCTCAGTGGTTCTCATCCACCAGCTGTAGCAGGCGCCCAGCTAGCAGCTTTAGAAGTACTTGAAACAGAGCCGCAACACGTCAAGAAACTATGGGATAACACTAATTACTTCAAAAAAGAGATGCAGTCACTGGGTTTTGACACAGGTGAAAGTGAAACACCTATAACCCCTGTTATAATTGGGGATTCAGCTAAGACTAAAGATATGAGTAAAATGCTTTTTGATAACGGGGTATTCGCTCTACCGATAGTATTCCCCATGGTTGCTAGGGATAAAGCTAGAATAAGAGTCATGATGAACGCTGGTTTAACAAAGAAGGATCTAGATTTCGCTTTATCAACGTTTGAGAAATGCGGTAAACAACTCAAAATAATATAACATAAACCAGGGTAAAACCACGGTTTTGCTTAATCCTGATACACTACTACTAAGATATTCAAAAGAACATATAAAAAGATGTATAAATGATTCTTTTTTAGAGCAAAATAAAACAAAAAGAGCTTATACAATGCGTAAAAACCAACATGATAAAATACACAAAGTATAAATAACAGATGCAAGATTCAGAGTATCGTATTTTTTATTATGTTTTACGGAGAGTCATAATTATGGATGAGGATTACAAAAAAACAGGGACGACTATACTAGGTATAGTATGCAAGGATGGAGTAGTCATAGGTACAGAGAGAAGAGCCACTATGGGTACACTCATAGCGCATAAAACAACCAAGAAGCTGTACAAGATCGATGATCATCTAGCACTCGCAACAGCTGGGTTAGTAGGAGACATACAAGTACTATCAAGATACCTAACCGCTGAGGCGAACCTGTATCGTTTGAAACGTGAGATCAGGATGCCGGTTAAAAGCGCTGCTACACTAGTAGCTAACATACTAAACCAGAGGAAATTCTACCCTTACTACGTGCAGCTTATAATAGGCGGCTGGGATCTAACAGGTGGTCATGTTTACTCCCTGGATGCTGCAGGAGGAGCTATACCTGACAAGTACACAGCAGGCGGCTCAGGTTCACCCTACGTATACGGTGTACTGGAGGATCAATACAAGGATGACATGAGTAGTGATGCAGGGGTTGACCTGGCTATTAGAGCGTTAACAGCTGCTATGGGTAGAGACTCAGCGTCAGGGAACGGTATAGACATAGCGGTTATAAACGATAAAAATTTTAACATGATCAAAGAAGAAGAGATCAAAGAAAGATTAAAACGCATGGGTAAATAAGAGAGATCGAAAACAAACCAAGGAAAAAAAACACCTAGGCTTTAAAAAGATTACACCGTGTTAAAATTTAAGGTTACAGATATCATATCATTAGGATAAAACACATTTTCAAAGGTAAGTTAAATGACGGTAGATGATGCTTTACGTGAGATAAAAGGTAAGATCAGAGGGTACATACCACCTGCTATAAACATAACAGATGTTGAATTCGAAGGTGCTCTACTAGTAATCTATACTACAACCCCTGATAAATTCGCAAGTAACAAGGATCTAATAAGACAACTAGCTAAAAACCTGCAGAAGAGGATAGTTGTAAGACCAGACCCGTCAGTACTCACCGATACTGAGCTAGCAGAGAAGAAGATAAGAGAGATAATACCAAAAGAAGCTGAGATTACTAACATCTACTTCCAACCTGATGTAGGTGAGGTTATAATAGAAGCGTTAAAACCAGGAGCAGCTATAGGTAAAGAAGGACAGATTCTAAATGAGATAAAAAGAAAGATCAACTGGACTCCTCATATAATACGAGCACCCCCTATACCATCTAAAACCGTGCAGGAGATAAGAGGGTACATTAGATCAATGAGTGATGAGCGAAAGGAGATACTAAGGAAGATCGGTAGGCGACTACACAGAGGGGTATCACCAAACGAGAAATACGTGAGAGTAGTAGCATTAGGAGGGTTCCGTGAGGTGGGTAGATCCTGCTCTCTGCTTCATACACAGGATAGTAAAATACTAATAGATTGCGGTATAGACGTCTCATCTGAGAATAACGGCTCACCTTATATTCACCTACCTGAGGTTTTACCGTTAGAAACCATAGACGCTGTGGTACTAACGCATGCGCATCTTGACCACTGTGGTTTAGTACCATTACTATACAAGTACGGTTACGATGGACCAGTATACTGCACTGCGCCTACAAGGGATTTAATGACGCTTCTTCAGATGGATTACCTTAAAGTATCTGCAGCGGACGGGAAAAAAGTCCCTTACTCATCTGAGCATATAAGAAACGTGATTAAACACTGTATAACACTATCATACGGTGACACTACAGATATAACACCTGATATACGTTTAACACTACATAACGCGGGTCATATACTAGGATCATCAACAGCGCATTTCCACGTAGGAGAAGGGTTGTATAATATAGCGTTCTCAGGTGATATAAAATACGAGCGTACATGGTTATTTGACCCTGCTGTTAACAGATTCCCAAGGGTTGAAGCCATCATCGTTGAATCCACGTATGGTGGACGCGATGATTATCAACCATCAAGGAAAGAAGCAACAGAACGATTAAAAGATATAATACAACGATGCATAAACAAAAAAGGAAAGGTTCTGATACCTGTCTTCGCAGTTGGACGTAGCCAAGAAGTCATGATAGTCCTGGAGAATCTATACAGGGCTGGTGAAATACCTGAGATACCAGTGTATCTTGACGGTATGATCTGGGAGGCTACAGCTATACACACAGCGTACCCTGAATTCCTCAATAATAAACTTAGAACCCAGATATTCCAGATGGGGGATAACCCGTTATTATCACCTATATTCAAACGTGTAGACAGCACAGATAAGAGAGAGGAGATAACATCATCTGATGAACCATGCGTAGTGTTAGCTACAAGTGGTATGATGAACGGTGGACCAGTAATGGAGTACTTCAAAGAATGGGCTCAGGATGAGAAGAACACTCTAATATTCGTAGGTTACCAAGCAGAGGGTACCCTGGGTAGACGTATACAACGCGGTGGCAGAGAAATACCTATAAGCATACAGGGTAACATGACGAATCTACATATAGACATGAACGTGGAAACCTGCGATGGCTTCTCAGGGCATAGTGACAGAAGGCAGCTATTAAGCTACATCAGTAGTATGTCACCTCGACCTAGCCGTATCATATTCTCACATGGTGAAGAGTCAAAATGCCTTGATATATCATCTGTGGTTCATAAGAAGTATAACACTGTTACTGCAGCTCCTATGAACCTTGAAACCATCAGGTTCGTCTAAGCGCAGCTAGGTTTCTACCAATCAAGAACACAGCTAGGTAAAGCGGAACCTCATCTATCTCGCCTTTTCTAAATTTATACTCCTCGCCTTTGATGGTTATGCTAAACGACTCATTCATGGTTACGCTAACAGGTTTACTAGGTAGAACAACCGCGTCATCTAAAGGGTTGAAGTCATCTAGTTTATCTATTGATAATCTAACCACTTGGAAACCTGTTTTACCATGAAGCGAGTAAGGTAGTCGGATCAGTCTTTTAGTGTCACATGTCACAGGTTCATCTGTTTCACCTGCGCTGAGGGCTACAGCGGTTCGTCTTATAGCACGGTTAAGGAAGAAGCGTTTAATGATCCTTGACTGGTCGAGGAACCCGTTCTTTATACGTTTAACCCTTTCATCTGATAACTCTTTAACTAAGCGTTCAGCATCCTTATCTTTAACACCGTACTCCTTTAACCTGTTAACAGGGTCATCACTGATCCTTATCTCATCTATAATGTCGATTATACCCCTGCTTATCCTACCCTTCCAACCAGGTGTATCAGGCGTAGGCATCCTAAGGGTTCTACCGGTACTATAAGTTCTTCCACCGTAACGTTTCTTATCAGTGAAGTAATCATGGAATATAACGTTATCATCAAAATCTTTACCTGTGATGTAATCCACGATCTCACGTCGTTCATTACTATCCATATCCAGCAAATCTGGATCCTTCACATGGCAATGGTAACCCCTACCGCCGCTGAAATATAACTCTATGTGTTTCTTATCAAAACCAAAATCACCTAGGAGGAAATCCTCAACTAGTTTTTTAAACTCTTTTTTTACACGTTCAAGCGCCTCAGTATACGTTAACCTATCAGCGTTTGGTAGATGATCAGAGTCAAGGTCAAATATTAGATCAGCACCCATCCAGTTCTTCTCCTGCATGTTAGACGCATCAGGTTTCTGGTAGTAAGCAGATGAGTAGTAAACATGAGCAGGAGCGTACTCTCTAAGGTAATCAATAAAATCCTGTCTTCTATGAAAAGAGATATGACGCACCATGCCTCGTCCACCGAAATATATAAAAGCGTATTCCCGACGGGCGAAACGATCAGGTAAACCCACAGTATGACTCGTATAAAAACCTCTGAACACCTCCCTTAGGAAATCATTAGTAAACACTATTGAATCATCCATCATACCACATGGAGACCTCCTAATAACCTATCTAATCACAATACACGTAGGAGGGTTATAAATCTTATCAGATGAATGGATAATGTTTTATCCTTATGCTTCATATCCTATACTTGATATGGGGTCCATCATAGAGGATGAATTGCATTCATCATCAGTAATAAAGGATATAAAAACACTGGATTTCGACTATGTACCAGATGATCTACCTCATCGTGAGGAGCAACTACGATTACTAGCGCAAATGTTTAAACCTTTAATAGTAGGTACACCACAGAATGTTATAATAAAAGGGCCAGTCGGGTCAGGTAAAACAGTATTATCAAAGAAATTCTGCAGTGACTTCACATTGATCGCTAGGAGACAAGGTAGGATAATAGATTACGTGCATATAAACTGCAGGAGGAGATCCTCAGACGCTATGGTCCTGCTAGGGGTGTTAACACACTTTGACCCTAGATTCCCTGATCGTGGCTTCTCAGTTGAGGAGATGCTGCAGGTGCTACATAGGAATCTACAGAGGAGAGGATCACAGCTGCTGCTAGTATTAGACGAGGCAGATGCGTTAATAAAAAAACAAGGATCCAACCTTATATACAATCTAACACGTTTCACTGATGAATCAATAAAAAACAGTAACCCTGTATCTATAATCATGATCTCGCAGAAGGATCTACTACCGGAACTTGAAGAATCAGTGTTAAGCACATTCAAAAGAAGTAACACGATAACATTGGAGAAGTACTCTTACAATGACCTTGTTGATATAATCAAACAACGCGTTGACTTAGCATTCCATAAGAATGTAGTTTCAACTGAAAGCATAGATTTAATAGCTGATATAGCAGCAGTATGGGGTGACGCTAGATTCGCTATTGAACTACTATGGAAAGCAGGTTTATACGCTGATAGGGAACACGCCTCAGTGGTAACACCTGAGCATGTTAGAGCAGCGAAAGCTGAAACATACTCAGTGGTGACTGAGACGAAACTAAGGAATCTGGGTAAACATCAGATGCTGACGCTGCTAGCGATCGCTAAGAGATTAGAAAGGGATGAAACCGCTTACACTATCACAGGTGAAGTAGAGAAAACATACGCTGTGACATGTGAGGAGTACAACGAGAAACCCAGAGGGCATACGATGTTCTGGAGTTACCTTAAGGAGATAGAGATGAACGGTTTCATAAACCTGAAGGCATCTGGTAAAGGGCAGATAGGGACAACGCAGCTTATATCACTACCTGATATACCCGCAGGTGTACTAAGGAAAAAACTAGAGGAGCTACTATCTTAAGCTGCGGCTGCATTTGTTATTTATACAGCATAAATCACATATAGGCTTCATCCTGCATATGTTCTTACCCTGCTGGACTATCAAAGCATGATACTCTTTATACAAGGAAACCTTCTCTTCTTCATTATTTAACCCTGTTAAAGCCTCATGGAAATAACACTGTATCTCATCGTAGGTTCTACCTGCAGGTATAGGTATCCTACTGCAAAGTCTTTTAGTGTAAGCATCAACAACAAAGACAGGGTGATTACCAGCGTATAATAGTATAGAGTCAGCTGTCTCTGGTCCTATACCAGGTAATGATAGTAACTCCTCCCTGATAGTGAGGGTATCCCTACTGAGGAATAAATCAAGATCACCTCTGTATGAATCCATCAGGTACCTTGAGAAATCCTTAAGTCTTTTTGATTTCTGATTAAAGAAACCTGAAGGATGGATAAGATCACGTAGTGTATCAGCACTCATTGACACTATGGACTCCGCGGTTAGGGGAGCGTATTTTTTTAGATTAAGTAGCGCCTTCTCCACGTTCCTCCAAGCTGTATTCTGCGTTAGTATAGCGCCTATGATTACCTCAAAACGAGGATCAGTACCATGTAATCTATGATACATAGTGTCAACTGGCCACCAATGCTGAGGGCCGAAGTACTCACGCAACCGGTTATACAACTCCTCTAATGATATCATAAGAAGAATATCATCCTATCTTGGTTTTAACTTTTATCTATTTTTTAGATTTTAAAACCTGTTCAACGAGACGTAGTATCTCAGTGGTTTCACGCGCTGCACGACCCTGCAGGTCATCAATCTCTTTTTGTATGTTATCAACCAGGGCGGCATCCTTTATGTATGATAGGTTAACCTTAACGTTCAACACTGCTGATTCTAAACCAGCTTTAGCCATTATAGCTGATACCGCTGCGTCAGTTATAGATGACCTGTTACCTTTCTCAGCTGTTATCCTAGCTGCATCCAATACTCGTAGGCAACTCCTAGCTGTATCAAGCGGTATCAAAGCAGCTGCCTTATAGCTCCTCTGTAAAGCTTCTTTTCGTCTTTCACGTTGCTCCTCTGTATCCTTAGGCATCTTTAAAGCTGATATAACAGCGTTGAAGGATTCTGTATCCTTATCCACTAACTCAGTCAGGTTTCTTCTCAGATCCTCACTGTACTCACGAATCCTGATCATATCAGCTTGTACACTCTCATAGTCATTCTTACCTATAGTGAGGTTGCAGACCATGGATGATAAAGCAGCTGCGAGAGCACCAGCTAAAGCAGCGACGCTGCCTCCACCAGGTGCTGGTTTATCTGATGCTAACTCATCTAAGAAATCAACAACCCTGAGATCTGTTAAACCAGATGTCATAGCTATCACTTATTCAACTCTAGGAGTTTTTTCTCTAATACTTGATCCATAGTGAAACGTTCAAGTCTTAGGTAATGCTTAGCCACGTCGACTATAGCCTCTAATGGTACTAAACCCACGATCTCACTACCTATAACTGGTACACCGTAACGTTCAGCCTCGTTTTTTATGGTTTCAAAGACTCTGAATATAGGCGTCTTCTGGTAGTTAGTAAGGTTCATAGATACCTGTACTATACCCCGTTCCTTTATCTCAAATCCTTTAGCTTTGACGAACCTGTAACCACCGCTGCTATGCCTGACAGCCTGAGCTATAGACTCAGCTATCCTTAGATCACTAGTACCTAGATTAACATTAAAAGCTATGAGGAAGAATCTCGCACCAACAGCTGTTGCACCAGCTGTAGGGTGGATCCTATTAGGCCCGTAATCAGGTACTCTATCAGGGTTTTTACCTATCTCCTTTTTAAGACCTTCGAATTCACCGCGTCTAACATCAGCCAGGTTTCTACGGTCATCCCTCCTAGCAGCTTCTTCGTATAAGTAGCATGGTACACCAGTCTTCTCAGAGAACTCCTTAGCGAATTCATTAGCTAATCTAACACATTCATCCATTGTAACATCTGATACTGGGATGAAAGGAACAACATCAATAGCACCCATTCTAGGATGAGCGCCTTTATGTTTATTCATATCTATAAGCTCAACGCATTTAAAAGCTATATCAAGAGCTGCTGCTTTAACCTTATCAGGATCACCGATTATTGTAACATCAGTCCTGTTATGATCAGGGTCAGGGGTGAAATCAAGCAGTTCAATATCCTTATGCTTCTTTATCACTTTATATACCTCATCCAGGATTCTCTTATCCTTACCTTCACTGAAGTTAGGTACGCATTCAACCAACCTAGTCATAGTTAACCTTCACCGCAAACATTAATGAATAATCACCTTTTAACAGTTTGCAGAGAAGAGATAAAAACATGAAGGAAGAAGTCGATTTAATCATAGAGAACGCTAATGAGATCGTCACCCTGAGAGGACCCAACAGACCAAGGGTTAAAGACGAGATGAAAAACATAGGAGTAATCAAAAAGAGTTCAATCGCTATAAAAAAAGATAAGATAATAGCAATAGGTAGAAAACTCCCATACAAGGCAGATATGATTATAGACGCCTCCGGGAAGACTATTACACCAGGTTTCATCGACCCTCACACCCACCTGGTATTTGCAGGTTCAAGGGAATTCGAGTTAGAAATGAAAACCCAGGGTTTATCATACAAAGAGATAGCTAAAAGAGGAGGAATACTATACACTGTTGAACAAACAAGGAAAGCATCAGAATCAAGATTAACAGAGGAGAGCATTAAAAGATTAAGAACAATGATAACACATGGTACTACAACCTGTGAGGCTAAAAGCGGATACGGTTTAAACACGGAGACAGAAAGAAAGATACTAACAATACATAAAAAACTAAATAAAAAACAACCAGTGGAGATCGTATCAACACTACTAGGAGCACACGCTACACCACCTGGGTTAACCACGGAGGAGTACACGAGATGCATAATAAACGAGATGATACCAGCCCTCAGGGGTTTAGCTGAGTTCTGCGATGTATTCTGCGAGAGAGGATTCTTCTCATATAAACAATCAAAAATGATACTAATCACAGGCAAAAAACACGGTTTGAAACCAAAGATACACGCTGACGAGTTAACAGATACCAACAGCGCAGGGTTAGCAGCTGAGATAAACGCTGTAACCGCTGACCATCTCCTAAAATCAAACAACAAGAACCTAAAAAGAATGGCTGAGAAAAAAATAATAGGTGTGCTACTACCAGGAACTGTACTATCACTAATGAAGAAGGATTACCCTGACGCTAAAAGGATGATAAATCTAGGAGTACCAGTAGCACTAGGGACTGATCTAAACCCTAACTGCTACACTGAGAACATGCAGCTGATCATACAGCTAGCATGCATGAATATGAAGATGACACCAGCAGAGGCGTTATGCGCGTCAACATTCAACGCAGCATGCGCTATAAAGAGGAACAACATTATAGGTAGTATAGAACCAGGTAAACAAGCTGATATACTAATACTAAACTGCCCTAATCACACGTACATACCATACCACTTCGGCGTCAACCTAGTAGAAACCGTGATTAAAAAAGGAAGAATAATCCACACCATCAAATAAAAAAAGAAAAAAACTTGCAAAAAAATATTACAAATACCCTTTATAGTAAACCCTTCTCCTTAAAACTCAGATACCTGCCAGACCCGATTATAACATGATCAAGAACATCAATACCAATAATCCTACCAGCCTCAACAAGCGTACCAGTCACTTTCTTATCATGTAGACTAGGTTCACAGTCACCAGATGGATGATTATGCACAAGTATAACACTATTAGCACAGGAAGTGATAGCACCACGGAAAACCTCCCTAGGGTGAATCAAAGAAGCATTAAGCGTACCAACTGAGACTAACTCATATGAGATTATACGATTCTTAGTATCAAGGAACAAGACATAAAAATACTCCTTCTTTTTAAAAGATAATACATCACTAAAATAATGATAAACATCCTCAGCGCTTTGAATCTGAGTAGCGAAACCATGATTCAATAAACGATTAATCCTCCGGGATAACTCGAATAACGCTAACAACCTCATCGCTTTTACACTGTTACGCAGCTCTGCTTCAAGCTCCTGCAAAGAGAAAGAAGCAAGTTTATTAAAATTATAACGACGTAGTAAACGATTAGACATGTCAACAGCGTTCTCGTATTTATCCCCTCTACCTATTATAATAGCTAAAAGTTCAGCGTCAGAGAGAGCAGATACACCATCACGCCTAAGACGTGTACCAGGCCTAGTAAACCAAGGCATCTCCTTAATCTTCATCAAAAATATTAATAAAATTATTATTATATATATCTTTCCTTAAAAAACTTATTTTAAAAGATGAGTTGTAAGGTGGCTTGACAGCGAACCAGGAACCCTTAGATTTCAAACAGCAGAGCTTACCCCATAAGACCCCCGAAGGGATCAAACAGGGCTCTCCACCTAGTCTAAAGGCTCCAGCCCTCTTACGAGGGTGATCTTCCCATGGGCTCGCGCACCATAGTACAGAAGAGCACGCAGGTGGGCTTAACTACCGGGTTCGATATGGGACCGGGTGTTTCCCCACCGCTATGACCGTCAAACCACCGTTACCCTGAAAGACTTCTCTATGCAAATTCAAAAATACATACGCAAACCTGTTTAACGATTGAGCCAGTATAAACGAGCGGTTAGTAACCCTAGGCTGAACATGTCGCCGAAGCTTCATGCTTACACCCGGGTCCTATCAAACGAATCGTCTATTCGAGCTCTAAGATGTCTCGTCTTAGGGTGGGTTTCATGCTTAGATGCTTTCAGCATTTATCCCATGCAGCGTGGCTACCCAGCATTGCCCTGTCGGACAACTGGTAAACTAGAGGCTGCAGGCCCTTGTTCCTCTCGTACTAAAGGGCCTTTCCCTTCAGACATCAACGCTTCTAGAAGTTAGCAACAAACCTGTCTCGCGACGGTCTAAACCCATCTCACGATCCGCTTTAATGGGCGAACAACCCCACCCTTGGCAGCTGCTGCACCGCCAGGATGCAGAGAGACGACGTCGAAGTAGCAAGCCTTCAGGTCGATATGGGCTCTTGCTGAAGACAACTCAGTTATCCCCGGGGTAACTTTTCTGTTATCAATCGCCCTCATATAGAAGGCAGATTGGTTCGCTAGGCCCTGCTTTCGCAACACGGATTGTTATTGGCCCAATCCGTGTAAAGCCACCTTTTACCCTTGCATTCTACAGGAGATTTCTGACCTCCTTGAGGTGACCTTTGGGCGCGCTTGATATCTTTTCGAGCGCGTGGCGCCCCACCCAAACTACCCACCTATCGTTGTCCTATTTCTAGTTAGTTATACGGTCAAGGAAGGGTGGTGTTGCATTGGCGCCTCCACCTCAACTAGCGTCGAGGCTTCTACGGCTCCCACCTACGCTACACAACCAAAACCGTACAACAGCGACAGGCTGTAGTAAAGCTCCACGGGGTCTTCGCTTCCTTCTAGAAGGTACTGGACTGCACGCCAGTAAGTCAATTTCACCGGCTTCCAAGCGGGGACAGTAGCGCTCTCGTTAAGCCACTCATGCAAGCCGCCAATTAAGCGGCAAGGTATTACGCTACCTTAAGAGGGTCATGGTTACCCCCGCCGTTTAGCGGTCCTTCGCCCCCTTGAACGAGGTTTTCAGATACCGCCACTGGGCAGGATTCGGCGACCATACACATCCTTTCGGACTTGCGGTCTCCTACGTTTTTATTAAACAGTCGGAGCGCCCTAGTCACTGAGACCTGCTTTCTTCAAAGCAGGCACCCCTTATACCGAAGGTACGGGGCTAATTTGCCGAGTTCCCTCGCCAGGATTAAGCCGACACACCTTAGCTTACTCAGCTAGAGACACCTGTGTCAGTTCTCGGTACGGTTTTACAAACTACATCCCATGCTCCTTTTCACGGGCACATGGACTCGATCCAATCCGTCTAAAACGACAGACCCATCACGCCTTCATTGAGTTCTCACCATTACGGTACTCCCTCAATTTATTGCGCTTAGACAGGCAGACGAACCTGCTGGATCTATCCTTATGCGTCAGAGCATGAGCATATGTTTGTAAAGTACAGGAATATTAACCTGTTTCCCTTTCGGCAACCGCGGTTAAGAGTTGCCTTAGGACCGACTAACCCTCGACTGATGATCATCGTCGAGGAACCCTAGCCCTTTCGGTGGTAAAGATTCTCACTTTACTATTGCTGCTACTATTGCCAGGATTCTCGTTCGAACGCGGTCCACTTGACCTCACGGTCAAACTTCCACCCGCGCACGACGCCCCCCTACCCAATCACCTTTTAGGTGTGCTTACGTATCGGTGGTTAACTTAGCCCCGTCCATTTTCAGGGCATGTAACCTCGACCAGTGAGCTGTTACGCTTTCTTTAAAGGGTGGCTGCTTCTAAGCCAACCTCCTGGCTGTCTGAGGTTACACACGCCTTTTGTTCTATGACACTTAGTTAACACTTAGGGACCTTAACGTAAGGCTGGGTTGTTCCCCTTTCGGACACGAAGCTTACCCCACGTGCCCTCACTACTCTGACTCTACGATGATTATGCATTCGGAGTTTAACAAGGTGCCGAGGAATTTCTTCCCCTAAACACCAAATTAGTGCTCTACCGCATAATCCATCTCCTCAGAGGTCTACCTGCGGGTAGTCTCGGGGGGAACCAGCTATTGCCAGTTTAGATTGGTCTTTCGCCCCTATACGCAGCTCATCCGAACGATTTGCACATCAGTACCGGTTCGGTCCTCCACCCCATTTTCATAGGGCTTCAACCTAGCCGCGCATAGATCAACTGGCTTCGGGTCTCAGGGTAATGACTACAGGCGAGCACACCTCGCCCCTCGTTACCTGCGGGCAGTCGCTTTCGCTATGGTTACGGATTCTTCATCCTTAACCTCGCCATTACCCGGAACTCCCTGGCGCGTTATTCAGAACGTACGATAAGACACTGCTCCCCTACACTCTGTAGGTTCGTCGCTTACATGCCTTATCGGCCTGTAACCATCTGATTTCATGCTCTTTGCACCTCCCGCTAAGGGGTACTTTGCAGCTTTCACTCACGCTACTACTGCGCTATCGGTCTCGAGGTGTATTTAGAGTTGGAAGTATATGCCTCCCAGATTCACACGCGATTTCCAACGCATGCTACTCAGGATACCTTAAAATCTCCCACTGCCTTACCTCTACAGGACTATCACCCTCTATGGTGCCTCGTTCCAGAGGACTTCGAGTTAAGCAGTTAGGGAGTAAAAAGGTCCAGAACTCCACATCTCCTATAATTCTTCACTATAGGATTCAGTTTGCTCTTTTGGGTTTTCGATCGCCTTTACTCACCCAATCTCTGTTGATTTCTTTTCCTCTGCCTACTAAGATGTTTCAATTCGGCAGGTTCCCCTTCACATAAAACGTGAATACTATCCGAGGATAGTAGGATGTCCAATTCAGTGATCTCCGTATCAAAGGCTCCTTGCGCCTACACGGAGCATATCGCAGCTTGGCACGACCTTCTTCGGCACTCGAGCCGAGCAATCCCTCAGATGGCGTAGCACTGGCTCAATTAGCGTCCAGGTTGCGTATGCATCCACAACAAATGAATTGTTGCGGTGACAGTCATCGAACCACCCTGCGTTCCTTCTAAAACGCAAAGAGGGTGTCTCTGTCCTTACCAGCTTATTTGAAGTCAAATAAGCTAGCGTTTTCATTAATTCTAATTTATTTGAAATGGAAAATCGCATGGACCGAGTGGGATTTGAACCCACGGCCTTCTGCTCGCAAAGCAGACGATCTTCCACTGATCTATCGGCCCATTCTCAAACACCTTGATTTATCTTTGAGAGTGAGCCGATCATGGTTTTTAAGCTTTGTGATCAACGTGTGTCTCTGATGTTTGATCCACCCGCCGTCATGATTTACGTAGGAGGTGATCCATCCGCAGGTTCCCCTACGGATACCTTGTTACGACTTAGCCCCGCTCGCTAAGCCTGAGTTTGAATATAGCAAAATAATCTATATTCTCACTCAGACCCAACTCGCATGGCTTGACGGGCGGTGTGTGCAAGGAGCAGGGGCGTATTCACCGCGGGATGATGACCCGCGATTACTACGGATTCCACCTTCATGAGGGTAGGTTGCAACCCTCAATCCGAACTACGACTAGGTTTCGGGATTACCTTCACCTTTCGGTGTTGGGACCCATTGTCCTAGCCTTTGTAGCGCGCGTGTAGCCCGGGGGATTCAGGGCATACTGACCTACCGTTGCCCTCGCCTTCCTCTGGTTTATCACCAGCGGTTTCTTTAGTGTGCCTGATACGCTGACGTATCAGTAGCAACTAAAGATGAGGGTCTCGTTCGTTATCTGACTTAACAGAACGCCTCACGGTACGAACTGACGACGGCCATGCACCACCTCTCGGAAAATCAGGCAAGGTCATCAGCCTGGCCTTCATATAACCGTCGCCCCCGGTAAGGTTTCCGGCGTTGAATCCAATTAAACCGCACGCTCCACCCGTTGCGGTGCTCCCCCGCCAATTCCTTTAAGTTTCAGTCTTGCGACCGTACTCCCCAGGCAGCTCGCTTAACAACTTCTCTCCGACACTAGCCAGGCTCGGAGCCCAGCTAACATCAAGCGAGCAGCGTTTACACCCTGGACTACCGGGGTATCTAATCCCGTTTGCGCCCCAGGGCTTCGTCCCTGACCGTCAGACTCGTTCTAGATAGACGCCTTCGCCACTGGTGGTCCCCCTAGGATTACAGAATTTCACCTCTACCCCAGGAGTACCTCTATCTTCTCCCGATCTCAAGCCCTGCAGTCTACTCGGAATTCGTATCGTTAAGCAATACGATTTACCCAAGCATTTACAGGGCCGGCTACGGACGTTTTAGGCCCAATAATAACAGTCACCACTTGGGCTGCAGGTATTACCGCGGCGGCTGGCACCCGTCTTACCCAGCCCTTACTCTCTCTGTTTTTTAGACAGAGAAACAGCTGACTCTTACGAGCCAGCACTTGGGATTCCCTTGTCGTGCTTTCGCACATTGCAAAGTTTTCGCGCCTGCTGCGCCCCGTAGGGCCTGATATCGTGTCTCAGATATCATCTCCGGGTTATCGCTCCCGCGACCCGTATCCGTCGTAGGCTAGTCAGGTCGTTACCCTGACTACAACCTGATAGTCCGCAGACTCATCCTTAGGCACCTTTTGGGTTTTCGACATAGAAGCATTCCAGCATTCTATATCTATGGAGTATTATTCTCAGTTTCCCGAGATTATCCTCCACCTAAGGGCAGATTATCCACGTGTTACTGAGCCGTACGCCGAGGGCCGAACCCTCTCGACTCGCATGGCTTAGTCGAATCCCAATAGCGGTGACCGCCGGCAGGATCAACCGGAGTCGTGCACACTATTTTTTTAGGAATTTAGCGGGTGAATCAAAATTCACCAACACACGTTAATCGTCAGATTCAAGAGAGCGCAAGTCCCCCCTAAGGGAAACTTGATTTTCTTGAACCTCCACATCCATTTTTTATCCCCAGGATTGAAAGTAACCTACTCATTGAATACTGGTGATTCCACCCTCTCTTGTAGGTCTACCGGAATTACCTGGGATGTTTGTTATTTGAGGTAAACAAACCGTATATAATTGCTATATATAAATGTTAGGAATGGTATTTTAACTTTACTCCTATGCTACTTCTTATCCAGGTGTATTCTGGTCGTGTGGCATTATTTTTTTGGTGCTGGTGGTGGGTGGTTGACCGTGTTTTATAGAAAAATATATATGTTGATATATGATTATAGATTTTGTGGTGGTTTAATCGGATGGGATAGCCTCAGGTAGGAGAATGTTAACTCTGGTCTGAGGGTTAGTCTCGATCTATAACTGTAAAAGGGATGGGTATGCACTGTAAGAGGGATCCTGCGGGTTTATCTTTTATTCAATATAGTGTAGTGTACGTTAGCTCTGTACTTGTTTTTAGTTATCTTTCAAGGGAGGGGGTTTATTATGGGTAAAGGCGTAACTGTTAAAACTGTTATTGGTGATCTTCTTTTTATCTCTATTTTGTTGCTTATACTTACTCGTTTCTTATCTGCATGGTCTGGTGTAGCGTTCCCTGTTAACCTTATCTCTGCTGGTTCTATGTATCCTACTCTGATGGAGGGTGATATTGTAGCATGGGTGCCTACTGATGTTAATAATATTAGAGTTGGTGATATTATTGTTTATAAGAGTTGGCTTCATTGGCCTGATGAGCGTTTTGTTGTGCATAGAGTGGTTGAGGTGAAGAGTATTTGGGGTAAACCTGCTTTTGTAACTAAAGGTGATGCGAATAATTATACTGACCAGGCTGGTCCTCATGTTGTTGAGCCTTATGTTACTGAGAAGAATCTTGTAGGTAAGGTTTTATCTGTTGGGCAGATGCCTTTGAAGATTCCTCTTGTTGGTTTATTGGGTATATGGGTTAATGATGGGTTTCAGCGTTTAGCTCAGCCTAGTGCTTCTAAGGGTTCTTTGACTTATATTGGTGTTTTTACACCTTTGGTTATTGCTATTGTAATTTTCATAATAGCTCTTTTTATTTTACCTGAGCGTAGTAGGGATTTAAAGGATAAACTCAAGATGTATATTTTAGGGGGAGAAGCGTTGAGTGTGAAGAAAGCTGTATTATTCTTTTTTGTGGTTTATCTAGCTTTGATTGTTTTAGTTCATTGTTTTGCTTATGATTCTACATCTGCTTCTTTAGGTGTTGGGGAGTTCCCTGATAAGAGTGGATTTGAGCTGGGTAGTGTATCCCCTGGTTCGCGCACTACTCCTCGTAGTATACCTGTTTTTAATCCTAGTATACTCCCTGTTAAAGGCGTGGTTATTGGTGGGGGTGGTCTTTCATCATTTGTTAACCGTGCTGTTTTTACTCTTAACCCTGGTGAGAGTAAGCAGGTGTCAGTCACAGCTGAGGCTGGTAGTAGTGTTTCTCCTGGTACGTATAAGGGTTCTGTGATGTTTTACTCTTCGCCTCTTTATTTTTTGTTGCCTGATGAGTTGCTTCTTAAGCTTGATACGGGTTACACTGAGTTAACTATCATCTGTTTGGATGTTATCACCGCTGTTATTTTAACAGGTGTGACGATTTTTTTGATAGTTTCTATCGAGTTTCTCTTTAAGTGTTACACATGGTGGAGTGTTGATAGATCATGGTGTCATGCTAAGAAGTTTTTTTTAAAGAAAGGAGTGGTTGATGTTGCGCATAGGTTTAAATTAAGACTGAGTCGGTTCTTCATTGAGAGGATCAGCTGGGTTTTTGGTTTGAACCTGTCAGGTTTAGATTGGAGGAAGCCGTTTTATGCTTCTTTGATCGTTATCCCTTTATTGTTGTTTTTGAATGATGATTTCCTCGCTACTTTTATAGCTGCTGTTTTCTCTGGTATTGTAGCTTATGGTATTAGTTGTAAGCAGCGTGTCAGGGTTATTACTGCGTCTTTGCTGTCATTTGGTATAGGGGTGTTGTATTGCCTCATCCGTGCTGTTTATTACGTGTTCTCTACTGGTCAGTCTTTTCTTAATTCTTTAACGTTAAGTGTAGGGGCTGTAGCGTTGTATCTAGTTGTGCTCTCTCTGCTTCTTATTCCTCTGTCTTTGTTTTCATGGTTGTTTACTCGGTGCATCCGAAATCTTAAAGAACAAAGAGACCCATTACTAGTGTTGGAGGGTAGATGTGATCTGTGAAGGGGATTAAAAGAGGGATAAGGTAGGATGTTTATTTTTAATAAGGAGAGAAAAAACGAGGAGAGGGATAAGATACATCAAGATGTAACGTGTAACAGAGGATCGGTCTCATCTAAGGTTGATGTTGATAATGTTAATGATAACGCAGAGGATAAAAAAAAGAAGAAAAGGATAAGGATTGGTTTTGGACGTAGAAGGCATAGAGAGATCGAGGAGAAAAAACGTGTATCTGATGCTGAGAAGAAGATAACAGGGTTAACTGATGATTCACTAGGTTTAACTGAGGAGAACACTGATGAGGATGGCCGTAGGGAAACGGAGCGTATACTTGATGTGTCTTTAAAAACAATGGATGATGGTTTAGCTGATGAAGTAAAACATGAAGAACCTGATAAACAGAGGAGAGCAGCATTGCAACGTGGTGTAGAAGGTAAACCTGTTTATCTTGAGGATACAGGTGAGAAGTTAGGCGTAGTTCACAGTGTTATATACGACCGTGAGGATAAACCAGTAGGTTACAGGATTAAGGATGTGAAATCTGATGCTATACTTAGTTTTACAATTGATCATTTTGATGTTGATAAGAATGGTTTAATCTTTATCCCTAGCTGGTACACCTCAGCGATTAGGATTATAGATAAGTTAGAGTTCAAGGATAGGATATCACCTGAGATTACAGCTCTGCTTGTTGATGATGCTTTACCAGCTGAGGAGCTATATGATATATTCCTGAAGCATGATGAGGAGATGGCTGAGTATATTGATGAGGCAGTAGCGTTGAAGGAGTCACTTACAAAGAGGTTGCAGATACTGGAGAGACAGCGTTTAGCGTTAAAGAATAGTTTAATGGATCTAACTGAGAAACGATTAATTAAGGATATTGACCGGCGACGTTTCACTGAGGAGGTTATGGATCATCGTCGACGTGCTAACATATTAGATGTTAACATTAAGAAATGCAAAGAGCTTCTGCAGCGTCTGGAGAAAACCTCATTCGGCATGATTGAGAAGCTTAGATTACCTGGGGAGAGGGGTTTGAAACGTCACCATAAAGAGATGAGTGATGAGGATAAATGGACGGTGGGTACATCAGGTTTTAATGAATCAGATTACATCTATAAACAGAAGTACTATGAGCTTAAAGAGCGTTACAATAAACTAAAGGAGGAGTACAACGAGTTGAAGAACGCTGTGGAGAAGATCATGCTTCAAAAAGATGAAGGGGTCTAACAAGAAGAGTCTTGTATGTTGTATCTATAAAAAAGATTAATATAGTATAGTTTTATATTCTATTTGATAGGTGGATGTTTAGTTAAATGCAGGGTCATCTAAAATGTTAAGGGGTGGCTTCTGGGGTGAGGGATACCTCTATGGCTGATAAATTTGAGGAAAAAGAGAAGGAGAAAAACATGGGTCATGATAATACTGGTAACCTTGTTTTCATAGTTAACAAGAGAGGGGAGCTTGTAGAAATCGATGATACCCTCTGCAGGATGTTAGGTTACAGTAAGGATCAGCTCTATGGTAAACCATTGCATGATCTGCCTTTCCTCACAAAGTCATCTAGGGAGACGGTTATGCATAGGCATCTGACAAGGTTGATAGGTAAAGCTAAGCCTCATTACACCCTAGATGTAAAGTCAAGTGATCATGACTTTATATCCCTCTACATTGAAACAGAGCCTTACCTCGTGAATGGGGAGTTATCAGGTGAGATAAATATTGTACGCAGATTTTCATCCATATCAGAATCTGGTAGTAATGAAGAGGATTTTAAAAGTGAAATGTTCAAGGATTCTGGAGACTCTGAACGTAGGAGTATGGAATCAACTAGAATGGATCTTGAACGTAGGTTATCAGAGGTTGAGAGACTCAAACGTGAAGTGCATTTACTCAGGAGTACTCTAAGAGAGAGAGAATCGGAGATAGAGGAGGGTAAACGTGTTTTATCTGATATGCAAAACAAGGTTAAACAACTGCAGGAGCGATTAGAGACTAGGGATCAAGAGATATTGGATCTACAGGAGGAGGTGCATAACTATAAACTCTCTCTCCAGGAGAAGGATTTCCAACTGAGACAGGATAGGATGAGTTTTGAATCTAAACAAAGAGAGATAGAGTCACTCAGTACCGAGTTAACTGATTTAAAAAACACTATCTCCTCTAAGGATAAAGAGTTAGAGTCACTCCGGATGATGATAAGACAGATTAAAAAAGATATCGAGATGAAGGATAGAGAGATAACTATCAAAGAGGAGAAAGCACAGTCACTGCAACGTGAGTTAGAGGATAAACAAAAAGCTTTAACTCTAAAAGATGAGGAGCTGCAGATGAAGCAGAGGGAGATACAGGATCTAAGTGTTAGATTATTTGATGAGAATAGAGCCTCTGCTGAGATGTTACAAGAGATTGAAAAACTAAGAAAAGAGGTATCAGATAAAAAAGAGGAGATTACGTCGCTAAGATCCGAGTTGCAGAAGAGAGACGATGTTATAAAGGAGATTAAAAATAGTCTACTTGAAAAAAGCGAAACCGTTGAGGGTATACAAAACGAGATGAATATTATACGAGAGGAGATACGAAAAGAGTTATCACTAAATGATGAGGAGTTAAAGAAGAATGAGTTGAGGATTAAAACATTAGAAAAAAATCTTCTTTTAAATCAAGAGGAGTTGAATAAGAGAGAGGAAGAAATCAAAAAATTAAAGGATGACCTGGAGAAGCTAAAATATGAGCGGGATCTGTTACATGGGGATATAAAAGCGCGTAATATACTTATAGATGAATTAAAACAGGATTTAACAGAGTTGGAGTCAAAGTACTCTGAGAAACTCAGGGTGAATGATGAGTTAAACAGTGTTCTAAAAAAGAAGGAAGATGAGATTAAATCACAACTAGAAGAGATAAAGAGATATAGAGAAGATGTAGAGTTTTTAGAGGATGAGTTACAGAGAAGCTTGAATGAGTTGGAGGCTCTCAAAAAGAGTATGAAAGAAAAGGATGAGGAAGCCTCCGCTCTTAAAAACAGATTGGAAAAGCATGTTCTTGAGTTACAGACAAAGGATAAGGATCTCCAGAAAAGAAAAGAGGAGTATAATATCCTAAAACAAGAGGTTGAATTATTAAAAGAAGAGTTGAGCAAGCATAAGAGAATAATAGATGAGGATAAACAAGAGTTAGAAAAGAAGACGGAGTTAATAGGTAGAATAACCCAGGAGCTTGAGGATAAAAACAATAGAATACAGGGGTTGGAAGGTGATCTGGAAAGAGCCATGAGTAGCTTCAAAGAAAAAGAGGAGGAGCTTAAATTAAAGGAGAAGGAATGCAGAGATCTTGAGATGGAATTAAATCTAATCACTGATGATCTGAATGAGATGCATAAGGAGAATGAGGATAAGGATAATAGAATAAAACAGTTGTTAACAAAGCTGGAGGCAGAACAAAACAGTCCACGTAAAAAAGAACTAAAAGAGTTAAAAGCGTCATTGAAAGAGGTTGAATCAGAGCTATCAAAACAAAGGAGTGAAAACAACATACTAATCCAAAGGGTGGAAGAACAGAGGAGAGAGATAGATGATCTTAATGATAAACTAAAAGATAGAAGTGATATAATACAATCTTTAACGAAGCAGATAACAGAGCAACAAGAACAAATAACACAAAAACAAAACAACATACAACAACTACAACAAGAAATACAACAACTAACATCAACAATCGAAAAAGAAAAAACAAACATCAAAAACATCACAAAAGAACTAGAAAACACAAAAACAGATCTACTACACACACAATCAGAACTAAACAAAAAAATAAACGAAAACAACCGACTACAACAAGAAATACAACAACTAACACAACAAACAATAGAACAACAAGAACAAATAACACAAAAACAAAACAACATACAACAACTACAA
>Ga0209162_1000501_pt1 | contig 42731 bp, 45 predicted proteins | sample YNPNPMetaG_FD_187121 | JGI IMG/M metagenome (GOLD analysis project Ga0209162, IMG submission 187121) | Anoxygenic and chlorotrophic microbial mat microbial communities from Yellowstone National Park, USA - YNP NP MetaG (SPAdes) (version 2) ...
CAGATAATCCCTATCGTGCGCTGATCGACACATCCCATGCCGCTCAAGCGCTGGGGTGGGAAGCGAAGCGCTCGTGGAGAGACGCACCAGAATAGTTTTTCCTTGGGCTGGGCGCACTTCAGTAAAAACAACAAAGTGCCGATAATAGGGATAGCCTAACGACAAAAGGGATGCAGGAGCATGAGCGCCCAGCCACAGTTTGCCCTCAGCGATGAGCAGTACGATGCACTGCGTGAAATCGCGAATATCGGGATGGGCAAAGCCTCCTCGGCTTTAGCCGACCTTATCGGCACGACCATCCTCATCAGCGTACCGCAGGCGGTTTGCGTACCTATCAACAACCTGCCAGGCGTTTTGCGCGATCCCGAACAGGTAACTGCAGGCATCTACCTGCAGGTAACCGGAGAAGTGGCAGGGCACGCCATGTTTATCTTCGAAGTCGGTAGCGCGCATCGCCTCGCAGGGAGGTTGCTCGGACTGCCAGAGGTGGCTTTGGATGAAGTAACCGCCTCGGCGTTGATGGAAATCGGCAATATCATGTTGAGCGCGTACCTCACTGCCATCAGCGATTTTACCGGGTTACAACTTTTGCCCAGCCCGCCTGTGATGGCAGTGGATATGGGTTGCGCTATCCTCAGCGCGGTTATCGCCAACATGCAGAACCTGGACGACTACGCGGTGACCATTGCCACCGATATCTACGACCCCGAAGGGCTGATTTCAGGCACATTTGTCTTTCTTCCCGAGCCTGGTGGTACCCAGAGAATCCTCGAGTCTATAGGGATGGGCTAAAGCAATGAGCAGTAACCTCACGGTTGGCATGGGAGAAATACAGGTGGTTCGCGGTGCCGGTCACGTTTTAACTGCTCTGGGCTTGGGTTCTTGTATCGGTGTGTGTTTGTATGACCCCCTGGCACGGGTGGCAGGCATGGTGCACGTGGTACTTCCGCAAAGCCAGGCGGATAAGAAGGGAGAGTTGCCGGGCAAGTTCGCCGATGCCGCAATACCGGCTATTGTGCAGAAAATGGTAGAGATGGGAGCCAGTGCTTCACGACTGAAAGCCGCGATCGCCGGTGGGGCACAGCTTTTTCAGTTTGGAGTAAGCAGCTCGCTGGACGTCGGTGCGCGCAACGCCGAAGCGGTCATTCGTGCCCTGCATGATGCTGGCATACCCCTGCTGGCAAAGGATGTGGGAGGCAGTGTGGGGCGCACCCTCCGGCTGGTCTCAGATAACGGGATGGTGGCGGTGCGTACCATCGGTGGTGCAGAGCGCGAACTGGCTGTGCTCGGCAATATTCTCGCCTCTTCAGGGGTGGCAGCATGAACGCAACAGGAACGTCCGAAAAACTGCAGCAGCTGGTACAGACTGTTCGAGACCTGCCCGCATTGCCTGAGGTGGTGGTGCGCGTGATGCGGTTGGCGGAAGACCCACGCTCGGACGCGCAGAGTATCGCACGGGTGATCGCTACCGATCAGGCGATGGCAGCGCGCGTGCTTAAGCTGGCAAACTCCGCCTTCTATGGGCTGCCCCGCCGTGTCAGTACCCTCTCGGAGGCTGTGGTCATCCTGGGATTTCGCACCATCAAGAACCTCGCTATTGCGGCATCCACCTTCGAACTGCTCAATCGGGAGATTGCGGGCTACTGGCTGCAACGTGGTGAGCTGTGGCGACACTCGCTTGCCTGTGCTATCGGCGCACAACTGATAGCACGACGGGTGCGGCTACCCGTATCCGAAGAGGCTTTTGTGGCTGGACTTCTGCACGACATCGGCAAGGTGGCGATTAACCTCTTCGTCCGCGAGCAGTTTGACCAGATTATGGAGCGTGCCTTGCAGGACCGTATTCCTTTCGTGGAGGCAGAGCAAGCCGTTCTGGGCTTTAACCACGCAATGGCAGGCGGGCTCATCGCTGAGAAGTGGAATCTGCCACCTCTGCTGGTATCTGTCATCAAGTACCATCACCAGCCGTCCAGCGCGCCTGAAAAAGAGCCGATGATTTCGGTGGTGCATCTTGCTGACCTGCTCTCGATTACGATGGGCATGGGTATAGGCGGAGATGGACTGTACTACGTCCTCGAAGAGGGTACTCTGGCGATGTTCGGTCTGGAGCAAGTCGATATCGACGAGCTATGCGAGCAGATTGTGGACCAGATGGCTCAGGCAGCGAATCTTCAGGAACAACCGGAGGTGGCGTTACGGTGAGAGGTGCACTGCCTTCGGACGATTACGTGTGGTTCTGTGAACAGGTGTTGCGCAAAACGGGATTAGACCTGCAGCAGTACAAGCGTCCACAGATGGAGAGGCGTCTGCGCTCGATGGCGGAACGCGTCGGGGCACGAAACCTTGAGCAGTACTGGGCGATTCTGGAAAAAGACCAGAGGCAGTTTAATCAGTTCATCGACCGAATCACCATCAATGTGTCCGAGCTGTTCCGCAATCCGGAGAAGTTTGACGAACTGCGTCGGGTGATACTTCCAGAGCTGCGTCGTCTGGGCAGTCCACTGAAGGTGTGGAGCGCTGGATGCTCGTACGGAGCGGAACCCTATTCGCTCGCCATTCTGCTGGAGGAGATGCGTCCGCTGAGCTATCACATCCTCGCCACCGACGTGGACGAGACCATCCTGAGCAAGGCGAAAGAAGGCGTTTTCGCTCCCGAGGATATGCGCAACGTTTCGCCGGAATGGAAACAGAAGTACTTCGTGCAGCAGGGTGACCGGTATCAGGCGAAGCCAGAGCTGAAACGAAACATCGTCTTCCGCAAGCATAACCTGCTGGCGGACCCGTTTGACACCGGATTTCACCTGATTGTCTGCCGGAACGTCGTCATCTACTTTACCGAGGAGGCAAAGAACAGGCTTTACGAACGGTTCTTCCAGTCTCTGGTGCCCGGCGGGGTGCTCTTCGTCGGCAGCACCGAGCGCATCTTCAACTATCGGGAACTGGGCTTCGAGATGCCTCTGTCGTTTTTCTACCGCAAGCCTGCGGTGGGTGTGCGCAGAGCGGCTTAAACATGGAATAACACCACAGGAGGAACGCTAAGGGGGAAGAGTGATGGGTAAGAGAATACTGGTTACCGACGACGCGCTGTTTATGCGTGTCACGCTGAAGAACATCCTGACGCAGCACGGCTACGAGGTGGCAGGCGAAGCTACCAACGGGCGCGAGGCAGTGGAGATGTACAAAAACCTGAAACCCGACCTGGTCACGATGGACATCACCATGCCCGAGATGGACGGCATCAGCGCGGTGCGCGAGATTAAAAAGATCGACCCCGATGCGCGCATCGTGATGGTGACCGCTATGGGGCAGAAGAACCTGGTGGTGGAAGCCATCCAGGCGGGCGCAAAGGATTTCATCGTCAAACCGTTCCAGCCCGAGCGCGTCATCGAGAGCGTGCAGAAGCTGCTGGGCAACTGAAAGGAGTCTCACCATGATGCGAGTGGAATACATCAACCCGTTCATCAGCGCGGCATACTCGGTGCTGGAGATGGTGCTGGGAGTGCAGCCCGAAAAAGGTCAGCTGGCGATGCGCCCAGGCATCTTTACCACGCAGCAGTGCAGTATTGTCATGGGCGTTACTGGCAAGGTCGAGGGCACGGTCATCTACGGCATGAGCCTGACCACTGCTGACAAAATCGCGTCGCACATGATCGGGCAGCCCATCCGCACCTTTGACGCCCTGGCTGCCAGCGCGATAGCCGAACTGGGTAACATGATTACTGGGAACGCGGCAGCACTGTTAGCGGAGAAAGGTTACACCTGCGATATCTCGCCGCCCAGCATCATTCGCGGCAGCAACGTCAAAATCTCCACCGTGAACACCCCTGCGCTGGTAGTGCCCATCACGCTGGGAGAGTTCGGTGACCTGGAAATTAACGTCAGCCTACAGGAGAGAAAATAAGATGCGAGTGGAAGAGCGAGCGGCGATGGGACTGTTGGCTTCCATGATGCGCAGCGAGGAGAGGCAACAGGAGTATCAAGTCAGGCTTCTGCGCAAGACGATGGATGCCCAGCAGCAAAGCGGTGAACAACTGGTGCAGATGATTGAGGACGCTGGAAAGCTTCTCGACATCCGTGCGTAACGCCTCAGGAGGAGGTCACCAATGCCTCAGGAAGGACAAAACCTCTATGTGCAGGCGACGGTAGGCGGGGAACGGGTGGGCTTCCCCGTCACTGCGGTACGAGAAATCATCCATGTTCCGCCTATCGCACGCGTTCCCCGCGCGCCGCGCTGGCTGCACGGCGTAGCCGCTTTGCGGGGAGCCACGATACCCGTTGTATGCCTTCGGGAACGGTTCGGCATGGAGCCGGCATCGCCAGACCCGCAGATGCGCGTGGTGGTAGCGGAAGTGTACGGACAGCCGGTCGGTTTTCTGGTGGATAGCGTTAGCACCGTGCACCACTTCGCCGAAGAGGACATCGAGCCCCCAACGGCTCTCTTGCTGAACGAACAGAACGACTACGTGCAAGCTATCGGGCATGACGGCGAAAGGCTGGTGCTTCTCCTCGAACCCGATCGCCTTCTAGACAGGAAACAGGTGGAACGCTTGCAACGCCTCTCCGCACCTCAAGCAGCCTGAAGATTTGCATTCTCCCTTGAAGCCCCAGTATGCGGGCATCGACCTGCTCGACTCGGCATCCATTTAGCAAAAAAACGGCGGGGTAGCTAGCCCCGCCAAATGCGCACAGTCTCCCGTGTTCGCTTGTTGTTGTGTAGAGGGTGCCGTTAAGCCTGTCTTCATCGCCGCAAAGGAATGACCCGAGCGATGATTGCTACTTGCTTTACTTATCGTCGCGGCGTGTCCCTCTTTCCGCTTATTATTATATCATGGCTTTTGTTAAGAAAATGTTAAGATTGAGATTTTTTGCACAGGTTGATTACGAATTCAGGGCACGCCGCTCTGCATGGTTTGACAATAAACTCACGATCTATGCAATGACTATCTAGCATCAGGCTATACTGGGCAGGGGGCAGGCGGATTTACAGACACAGCAGGTGATTACCACGCCATCAAGTTACGACACAGAATCTCCACCGGGTGTCCGGCGGATTGATCGAACACCGCGCCTGCGGCTTGCGTTAAAGTTTATTTTTGTGATATAATAAGTCAACAATGCATGAACTGGAGGCTTGACATGTCGAGTTCAAACCAGCCCATATGGATGCACCTGAGTGCGGATGGCAAGTGGGAAGGCGGGATGCGTGCACGCCTGCAGGTGCGCGATTTCGAACCCATCTATAGCGATGAGCCTCCTTCATTCGGCGGGCAGGACAGCGCGCCCAACCCAATGGAGCTGCTGCTGGCAGCACTGAACGGTTGCCTGACGGTGATGACGCAGGTCATCGCGCGTGAGAAGGGTATTGAGATAGACGGTATTTCCCTGCACGCCGAGGGTGATTTGGACCTGCGAGGCGCCATGGGCGACCCGAATGTGCCTCCATACTTCCGCACGGTCCGGGAGCGAGTGGAACTTCAGACCTCTGCCTCTCCAGAGCAGCTTCGGGCTTTGCAGGAAGAGGTGCAGCGACGTTGCCCGGTATACACCCTGCTGAAGGCGGCAGGTGTGGAGTTGCACAGCGAGTGGATGGTGCAGCATCCCGCAGGGGTTTCGCCTGCATAACAGCATCGCCGACGCCTCCGCAGGAATCGGAGTTCGCAACCCGAATGGGAAGAACAAAACCTGCGGAGGTGTCGTTATGTCGGCAGCACCAGCATGTGAACGACCCAGAGGTTGCCGTTTCCGCTTCGAAGGCTGGATAGGCCAACGCCTGCAAGCCAACCTGAATCAGTGGTTGTTGACCGCGCCCATCGCCAACCCGGCGATGTTGCAGATGTTTCGCGACCGCGACCGCAAGCCCCGCCGTTCGCGGTATAGATTGACCGGAGACCGCTTTTGGTGATACACTATGAAAGGAACCTTCCATTGATGGGAAAGGGACGGGTGCGGTATGAGGTCATCGTTCCGCTGGCTAAGAAGGCTTTTGCTCCTTGCGTTCCTCGTGTGGGTGGGATTCGCGCTTGCCCAGAAACCCGCAGACGTGCCTCCGGTCATCGTCATGCGCATGGAGGGGGTGATAGCCCCGCCAAACGCCGAGTATTTCGCGCGTACGTTGCGGTTAGCCCGGGAGCGCGGCGCGCAACTGCTGGTGGTGGAGCTGGACACCCCGGGCGGGTTGATGAGTTCGATGGAAGACATCGTGAAGGCAATCCTTGCCAGCGATATCCCCGTGGCGGTATATGTGTCGCCTTCCGGAGCGAAAGCGGGTTCTGCCGGCACGTTTATCACGGTCGCCGCGCACATCGCGGCGATGGCACCCGGAACCAGCATCGGGGCAGCGCATCCGGTCTCCGCGACAGGTGAAGATGTACCCGGCGCGATGGAGAAAAAGGTGACCAACTACGCCGCCTCCTACATCCGTTCTCTTGCCGAGCAACGGGGACGCAACGCCGACTGGGCGGAGCTGGCGGTTCGGGAAAGCGCGGCGATCAGTGAAAAACAGGCGCTGGAAAAGCGTGTGATAGACCTGGTAGCTCCCAATTTGAACGCTTTGCTGGAGAAGATAGACGGGCGCACGGTCAAGCTTCCCCAGCGCACGGTGGTGCTGAAGACGCGCGAAGCTCCCGTCCAGCGTTCGGAGATGGTGTTGCGGGAGCGACTGCTGCATGTGCTGGTCAACCCGAATGTGCTGGCGATTCTGGGCGTGCTCGCGCTGTACGGGCTGATTGCAGAGATTCAGAACCCCGGAGCCATCTTCCCCGGCGTGATTGGAGCTATCTCGTTATTGCTGATGCTGTATGGCTTTTCGGTGCTACCTGTTTCTTGGGCAGGCATCGCCCTGCTGGTGTTGGCGGTTATTCTGTTCATTGCCGATGCCTTCGCGCCGTCGCACGGTGTGTTGACACTGGGCGGTGCCATCTCCATGCTACTGGGGCTGTTGATGCTCTTTGAAACGCCCGACCCTGCTCTGCGGGTCTCATGGGTGGTTGCGCTCACGCTGACCGCGCTGACCTCGCTCTTTTTCCTGTTTATCGTGGCGGCGGGCATCCGGGCACAACAGGCACGGCGGGTAACCGGCATGGAAGCGATGAAGGGCGCGGTGGCTGTAGCGCGTACGGACATCGCCCCGCGCGGGAAGATTTTCTATGACGGCGCGTACTGGAACGCCGTCACCGAAGGAGAATCCATTAAAGCGGGCGAACGTGTGGTTATCGAAAGGATGGAAGGCTTGACCGCCGTCGTGCGCAAAGAGGAGGCAACATCATGAGCACCATCGAGCAATTGCTGACCAGTGAATCGGGCGCGTTTCTCATTGCGGTGGTTATCTTCGCCATTCTGGTCATTCGGGCAACGCTGCGTGTGCTACCTGAATGGGAGCGGGCTGTGGTGTTGAGATTGGGGCGATTGCTGGGAGTGAAGGGGCCCGGCATCATCTTCCTGCTGCCGTATATCGACCGTCCCATTCGCGTGGATACCCGCCTGGTGACCATGGACGTGCCGCGCCAGGAGGTCATGACGCGCGATAACGTGCCGGTGACCGTAGATGCTATCGTGCTGTTTCGGGTGATAGACCCCGCTGCGGCGGTCACCAAAATCGAGAACTTCATCCGCACCACGTCCCTCATCTCGCAGACCACCCTGCGAAGCACATTGGGACAGGCAGAGCTGGACGACCTGCTCTCGCACCGCGACAAGATTAACCAGCAGCTCCAAAGTATCATCGACGAGCAGACCGAGCCCTACGGGGTGAAGGTGGTGGCTGTGGAGGTGCGCGATGTGGTGCTGCCCGATAGCATGAAGCGGGCGATGGCACGCCAGGCGGAGAGCGAGCGTGAACGGCGTGCCAAGGTCATCAACGCCGAAGGTGAGTTCCAGGCAGCGGAACGCCTCGTGCAGGCGGCGCAGATGATGGCAACCCAACCCGCTGCCCTGCAGCTGCGCTATCTGCAAACCATCGCCGAAATGAGCGCACAGAGCACCAGCACCACCATCATTCCGGTGCCCATAGACCTGCTCTTACCGTTTATCCGCCAAGCGGGCACACCGCCCACTCCGCCTGTGCAACCTTCATCCCAGCCGGCGGGAGGAGAGTAAGCTGGAATGGCAACGTCGTTGCCGAGGGGGGTATATACTGCTCTGGTTACGCCCTTAACCAGAGCGGGAGAGGTGGATTACTCCCTCTTCCAGACGCTGGTAGAGTGGCAACGCGAGCGAGGTGTGGTTGGGCTGGTGGTCTGCGGCACTACAGGAGAAGGAACCTCGCTCAGTGTAGAAGAACGGGAGCGCGCCATCGCTACTGTCCGTGAATGCGCTGCCGACATGGTGGTGATTGCGGGAACCGGTTGCGCCAACCTGCCCGAGACGGTGCGGCTCAGCCGCTTTTCCCAGCAGCAGGGATGCGACGCGGTTCTGGTCATCCCGCCTTTTTATTACAAAGGCGTCTCCGATGAGGGGCTTGTCGCGTATTATATGCGTCTGCTGGACGCTGTAGACATGCCTGTTATTCTTTACAACTATCCAGAGCTGGCGGGCGTAGACGTCACCCCTGCCGTGGTGGAAGGGCTGCTGGACTATCCCCACCTGATCGGCTTGAAGGACAGCTCCGGTAACTGGGAGATGCTCCTCTCCTTTCTGCTGCGCTTTCCCCGTCTGCAAATATTCGTGGGAGCCGAAAATCTGCTGGCAGACGCACTGGCTTCGGGGGCGGCAGGCTGCATCTCGGGATTGGCGAACGCCTTTCCCGAGCTGATGGTCGATATCGACACCACTTCGCGCCGGGGCGAGGATACCACCCTCCTCAACGAACGCTTGAGGGGGGTGATGCAAGCCGTAGACGCCCTGCCGTTTATTCCGGCCATCAAGCAGATATGCGCATGGCGAGGTTTGCCGACGATGGCTGTGCGTCCCCCTCTGATGAACCTGTCGGCACAACAGGCAGATGACCTCCGGCGCAGCCTGAAGTCGCTGGGAATGCTGTGAACCATGCGCATCGGCGTAAACGTGCATCTGCTGTCCACCACGCACACCGGTATTCAGCACTACATCCGTGCGCTGGTGCCGGAACTGGTTGCACAGGCAACTTCGCATGAGATCGTGCTGTACGGCGAGCCTTCGCAGTTATCCATCCCCGCCGGCAGGCAGGTGCAATGGGTACCCGCATCGCGTCCGCTACGATCGGGGACTCAGCGGGTACTGTGGGAACAAACTGTCTTACCACGCTTGCTGAATCGGGACAGGATAGATGTGTTCTTTTCGCCCGCTTTCATCCTGCCGATGCGCTGGCACGGTGTGGGAGTGGTTACCGTCCACGACCTGAACTTTGAGGTCTCGCCCGAAACCATCCATCCTGTGCGACGGGCATACCTGAGACGTATCACCCGCCGAAGCGTTCACCGCGCCCGCAAGGTTATCGCCATCTCGCAGTCTACGGCGTCGGACATCACGCGGCTGTACGGCGTGCCCGCTGAGAAGGTGGCGGTCATTCCCTATGGTCTGGACGCCATCTTCACCCCGGAGAACGCCCATACGCTGGAGCCAATGGTAAGGCTGCGCTATTCCCTGCCGGAGCGTTTCCTGTTGTTTGTGGGCACGTTAGAGCCGCGCAAGAATCTGCCCCGTCTGCTGGATGCGTATGCGCTGGCAAGGCAGCGTGCAGAACTTCCTCCGCTGGTGCTGGTGGGCGCGCCCGGCTGGCAACACGAGCGTATCTCGGCACTGGCAGTCCGTCTGGGCATTCGGGAATGCCTGGTGTTCGCCGGCTACATTCCGCGTGAACACCTGCCTGGTGTATACGCCGCCGCTTCGGCACTGCTGTACCCGTCGCTGTACGAGGGGTTCGGGTTGCCGCCTCTGGAGGCGATGGGCTGTGGCACGCCAGTGCTGGCATCCAGCACATCCGCAATGCCCGAGGTCGTGGGCGACGCAGGCATATTAGCCGACCCATACAGCGCGCAGGCGATTGCCGAGGGCATTCTGCGCATCACACAGGACGAGCCTCTACGCCGGCAACTGGTGGAACACGGACTGGAGCGTGCCAAACAGTTTCGCTGGGAGTCAGCGGCGCAGAGCACGCTGAGAGTCCTCGAAGATGCCTACTCATCCTGAGTAAGGTAGCCGGAGTGTTGCTCCAGAAGCAGGGCTAGCTGCTTCTGGTAACGCGAGGCGATGTCGTAGTTGGCGATGAACAGCTCTTTGCCGGGGCGCGCGAATGGCTGTTTGTAGTTATTCATACCATACTGTAGCTGCCATTGCACGATACAGGCACCGTCAAATAAACGCCTTACTTCCGGGCAATCGTCGTAGGTGATTAACCATCGATGCGGACATCGCTTCACCACTTCGGCAAAGCGCACATGGTCAAAGCTGGTATGCAGCTCCCCGCGCTTCCCATAAAGGCGCGAGCGAGCTGCGGAATAGTATGGGGGGTCTAAAAAGACAAACACCTCTTCACCCGGTGCGTTTACTACCTCTGCGTAATCTAAGTTGGTGATTCGCACACCCTGCAGGATAGGCGAGACGCGCTGCAGAGCGTTGATAGAGGAGTGGGTAAATCGTCCGTGAAACGCCTGCTCGGAGTACCCTCCGGAATCCACAGTGCCCGAAAAGGTAATGCGGTTCAACACAAAGAAACGCACCGCACGCTCTAACTCGCTGCCGGATCCATAGTTCTCCACCAGTTCGTAGAAAAGCTGCTTGCCATCCTGCCTGCGTGCTTTAATCTCTCTTACTGCATCTACGAGAGCACCCACGTTGTCTCGTGTCACTTTCCAGAAGCAATACAATTCGTAGTTAATATCGTTAATCCAGTACTGGCAGTGGGGGTAGATTTGCTTCACCCGCAGGAAGACAGAACCACCTCCGACCATAGGTTCCCGAAATTCGCGAAACGGCGGGATGAGGGGTATAATCTGTTCCAGCGCCCGAGACTTGCCACCCGGGAAACGCAGAGGGCTCGTTATGTAGCGACTATTTCCCATGATTCAAAAAAACGAGCATCGTTCCGGTGGTGTGCATCCAGCGGCGGCAGGAACCTTGCCTCACTCAACATACCACATCATCCTGCTACCGGTCAAGGCGGGGATTGGTGTCGGGGGAATCCGCGGGACACCTCATGCAGAGCGAGGCTCTCGCCGGGCAAGAGCATTGACCTCAAATGCCGATGGCGATATTACACACGGTAACGCACGGGGTATAATAAGGGCGCAATGAAACTCTTTCGCTTCGAGACGGAACAGACGATACCCGCTCCGTTAGAAGAGGTGTGGGAGTTCTTCTCCAGCCCCGCCAACCTGAAGGTCATCACGCCGCCCTACATGGGCTTCGACATCCTCACACCAGTGCCCGACAGGATGCAACCGGGTACCATTATCGCCTATACGGTACGCCCTCTCTGGGGGATACCGATGTTTTGGGTGACTGAGATTACGCATGTAGACCCGTTGCGCTTTTTCGTGGATGAACAACGCTTCGGTCCGTACCGGTTCTGGCATCATCGGCATACCTTTACGCCCGTAGAGGGCGGCGTGCACATGACCGACCTGGTATACTACGCCCTGCCGGTTCCGGTGATAGATGGCTTGATCAACCGCTTGATGGTGCGCCCGCGCATTGAAGAGATTTTCGCCTTCCGACGGCAGAAGACTATCGAGCTGTTCGGCAAATAACCGAAGGGGTTACTTCATCCCGCAAAGCTGCTTGTAGAGCTCGATCACCCGTTTCACGTAGGTTTGCGTCTCGCGGTAGGGGGGAACGCCGCCGTATTTGCGCACCGCGCCGGAGCCGGCGTTGTAAGCCGCCATCGCGAGGATGATGTCATTCCAGCTCACCGTGCCTTCACGGTAGGCGCGACCGCCCGAATAGGTGTTCAGGTGACCGTGTAACAGGCGAATCGCGCCGGCAAGGTTCTGCACGGGGTCAAAGGGATTGCTGACCCCCAATCCGCGTGCCGTGCCCGGCATCAACTGCCCCAACCCCATTGCTCCGGCGCGCGAAACTGCATCGGGGCGAAAGCCCGACTCCGCCAGCACCATTGCCACTACCAGACGCGGGTCCACGCGGTAGTACCAGCTGAAAGCCAGAATGCTATTGGTGATGACCTCCACCTGCTGCGGCTTCAGCCGCGGGTTGAAGCGCGAAATCGCACGGGCATAGGCATCGTAGACGGCACTGTGCCACTGCTCGAAGGTGATCTCCGTGCCCTGGCTGGTTCGCACCGGCATGTTGAATCGCGAGGAGAGGGAACGCGACGCGCGTTGAGGCGGTTGTCTCGACGCTTCTTGCTTCCTGCGCTGCTGGTACTCCCACTGTGCGATGTCTGCCTCGTGTACCGCCTGAAGCAGGCCGACACTGCTCAAACCCACCAGATTATCTTCTCCGATGCGCAGGAGCACACGCAGCCGTGCCCCCAGCTGCTCCTGCAGGGGCTGAGTGACACGAGGACACACCGACGCCCCATCCGCCGACTGCAGAACCACCACCTGCGCATCGCCTATCTGGCTGATGCCTTTGACGGTAGCAGTGAGCTCCACCACTTTGCCGCGATACACTTCCAGATTCTGCTGTAAATAGCTGATGCCACCCACCGGCACTGCCTTCAGGCTCTGGCGTGCCTTCACAAAGCCCGCCACATCTGCCCACAGCGGCGTGCCGCACACAATCAGCAGTATGATGCCTATCCACCAGACGCGCATCGCTCACCCCGGCAACAGTGGTCGACAAGGTTATTCCATGTTTCGATTTTCGGCACGGAACATCCTGCTCATGAAGCAAACGCAGGTCAGCCACCCCGCCCCAATCAGCGCGAAGTAGAGGCATACTTTCAGCAGGTCGGGAGCAAAGCGCAGTGTGACGGACTGCACTCCTGCCGGCAACCGCACACGCTGAAAGACATCATCCATCGGCTCAATCTCTCCCCACGGCTCCACATTCCAGCCCGGATAGAAGGTTTGCATCACGTGCAATACCTTTGCCGCTTCGGGCAGGGTAATCTGCAGGCGGTTACAACCCTGCCAGCGGAAGAGACACTCCCGACCGTCTTCGGTACGCACCCACGAGCGTGCCCCAGTTACTTCGTAAAGGTATCCCTCCGCGCTCACTGCAATCGGTCGCAACCCTGCTTCGGCAAGCGGTTGCACCGACAGCACCGCCTTTACTCCAGCCTGTGCGAGGCTTTCGACAGGTGCGCGCCAGCCCAGCGCCATGTTTCCGTTCTCCACCGGCGCGGAGTCTCTGCCGTTCAGCCCATCCAGCCACCGTTTTGCCCGCAATGGCATTAGCGAGTCGTAAACCTGCAGGTCATATAGTCCCGCGGCTGTCGCCAGATTGGGCGGCAGTATCGCCCGTGGCGCGCGATACAGGCTCCAGCTGTCCTGCACGGCGAAGACGCGCCACCTGCCTTCCGTAAGGGTTTGCGCCTTCTGCAAAAGAGGTGTTGTCGGGTACACGCTTTCGGGCGGAGCAGTTGGATTGTAACCGGCACCCGCAAGCCACAGGCTTCCGAGCACGCATACGGTCAGGATACTCTGCGTCAGCAGGTGGTTCCACTGCCTTTTGCTGCCAAAAACCACCGTGCCCGCCCCCATCACAGCCAGAGCGATGCCCTGCACCAGCATCGGCATCTGCGCACCGAGCAATTCGGAAAAAGCCTCCTTACCCAGTGCCTGTAGCGTCATTGCCCGCGCCGCAAACAGGCTGACGGCAAGCAGCACCGCCAGCACTCCAGATGTCAATAGCCACTCCTTCCGCGAAGCACAGGCTAACCTATCCGCCCCCATAGCTGCGAGCATCGCCATACCGAAAGTCCACAGCACCAGCACCCGTGCGGGTGAGCCCGTTGCGCTGAAACCGGGCACTCCGAAGTAGAGCAAGGCATTGAGAGGTGTGCCAAGGGCGAGAAGCATCGCCAGAATAGCCAGCAGCAGGGCATAGACCCGCCAGAAAGAGCGGTAGCCCCATGCACCCAGTACCGCCAGCAGTAACACCGGGATACCGACAAAGCAGGCGAACTCCGCGTAGTTGCCCTTGCCCCAGTAGGTACTGATGTCAGGGGCGTCGGTACGGGAAACACCGGGATGACCGAAGAAATCAGGCAGGAACAGGGTCACCAAGTGGGCGACGGGCATCGCACTGCCCACGTACGCCGAGTACCCTTCACTCGCCGCGGGAGCACGCCGATGGGAAAGGCGAGACATCTCCACCGCAGGCAATACCTGCGGCGCGCTCAGAGCAAGGGCAAGAGCAAAGGCGAGCAGCGCGGTTGTCCACGTGCCTGTTTGACTCGCCGCTGCCCCAGAGAAAGAGGCAGAAGTTCTCCGGTTGAATATATGCGCCACAATCCGGTACATTGCGAGCAACAGCCCCGCCCCCAGCACGTAAAAAGCAATCTGCAGGTGCCCTGCCAGCAGGCACAGCCCCATCGCCGCGCCCCAACACGTGGCGCGACGCACATCCGGCTGCACACTCCAGCGGGCAGTCGTCAGCACCACCCAGGGCAGCCACGAAGCGGTTGCCGGAATACTGGGCAGATACTGCCAAGTAATCATCCATAACGAAAAGGCATAAGCGATAGCCCCCGCCAGCGCGGCGGCAAATCCGACGCCCACCTGCCTGCGCAACAACAGCCAGACGCCCATTCCCGCCCACCATAGATGCAACGCCGCGAGCCAGCCAAACGCCCTTTCGCGCAACCATACGAACAGCGCGTTCGGCGGATAGAAGATGGCAGACTGGCTGTTTGCGTAGAGGGGATAGCCCATGCCCTGATGGGGGTTCCACAGAGGTAACCATCCCTGACTCCACATCTGTGCAGTATACAGGCGCCATGCGCCGAACTGCGCGGCGCCATCCCACATGAGGGGGTTCCACGGGGGTGGCGTTTCGGTAGCAAGGGCACGGTAGGGGTACACTTGAAACAGCAGGCGTGTGGGAAGCCACACACGCCCGCCCGTTAGCACAGGGAAGAGAAACAACCACACCAGCAGGGCCAGTATGAGCCCCGCCAGAGCAGTTTCTCTAAAACTGGAGAAACTGAATCTGTTTAAGCGCGACCTCATTGGTCGGGTCTTGGCGCAACACCTCCTCGAACTGCGCCTTCGCTTCCTCGTACATGCCGAGCATGGCGTAGGTGAGCGCGAGGTCGTTGCGGATAACGACGTTCCTTGCGTCTATCTGTACGGCGCGTTCCAACTCTGTCAGAGACTGTTCAAACTCCCCGATGAACCCCAGTACCAGCCCGAGTTGATGATGCGCCTCCGCGTTGTCGGGAGCCAGCTGCACCGCTTGCCGCAGCTCCGCCAGAGCCTGGTCATACTGCCCGTTGATTTTATACGCGACGCCGCGCTCGATGTGGGATTGCACATCCCCCATAGCCCGGTAGCCCTCCAGTTTCAGGTATCCTTTATCGATAATGTCCGTGACATCATTGAATAATAAAAAAGATGAATCCTCGCTTTGCCGCTACCCCATCCTCGAGCGATAGCGTCAACGAAAGTATAGCAGTTTTGAAGATTAAATGCAAGACATGCCTGACCGCATTTTTACCCTTCGCTCAGCGTGCCGCGCAGGGCGTGCACAAACTCATCCATCTCCTGCCGGGTGCGCTTTTCGGTGACCGCGATGAGCAGGTGATGCTCCCGTCCGGCTTCGTAGCGGCTCAAGGGCAATCCCGCCAGATAGCCGGGCAACAACGCCTGTACCACCTCTTCCGCCGAGCGGGGCAGGCTGACCACAAACTCCTTGAAAAAGCGTGCCTGCGGATACACCAGTTCCACGCCCGGCAACTCCGTCAGGCGATTTGCCAGATAGTGTGCCTTCTGCAGGCACAGGTTTGCCACCTTGCGTAAACCCTGCTTGCCCATGGTACTCAGGTAGACCGCTGCCGCCAGCGCCATTAACGCTTCGTTGGTGCAGATGTTGGAAGTTGCTCGCTCGCGCCGGATGTCCTGCTCGCGTGTGCGCAGGGTCATTACGAAACCACGACGTCCCTCCACGTCCACCGTTTCGCCGATGATGCGTCCGGGCAGACGCCGTATGTACTCATCCTTGCAGGCATAGAAGCCAAGCAGGGGTCCTCCGAAACCCATCGCCAGCCCAAGCGGTTGCCCCTCTCCGACAACCACATCCACGCCGTATTCTCCGGGCGGCTTCAGGATGCCCAGCGCAATGGGGTCCACCGCCACAATCGCCAGCGCGCCGCGTGCGTGTGCCAGCGCGGTCAGTTCGGCCATTGGTTCCAGGTTTCCATAAAAGTTGGGGTGCTGCCACAGCACACACGCCGCGTCGTCCGGTATAGGTGCATCTACGGATGTGACTCCCTCTGCACAGAGCACCTCCTGCACTTCGAGGTCGGCTGCGTTCGCGTAGGTGCGCACGACCCGGCGATAATGCGGATGGATGCCCTGCGACATCACGATACGTCGGCGTCCGGTATGGTGCCATGCCATCAGTGCAGCTTCTGCCAGCGCGGTCGCGCCGTCATACATCGAGGCGTTGCTCACCTCCATGCCCGTCAGACGGCATATCATCGTCTGGTACTCGAACATCGCCTGCAGGATGCCCTGACTGACCTCAGGCTGGTAGGGCGTATAGGCGGTGAGGAACTCGCCGCGCGACAGGATGGCTTCTATCACCGCAGGCGCGAAGTGGTCGTAGATTCCCGCTCCCAGAAAGCACACGCACTTCGACGTATCCATGTTGTGTGAGGCGAGGCGTTGCATGTGCGCCCGCAGGGCTATCTCATCCATGCCCCGCGGCAGGTTCAGCAAGCCCCGAAAGCGCAATTGCTGCGGTATCTCCGCGAACAGGTCTTCCATCCGCTCCACGCCAATGGCGCGCAGCATCCGTTCGCGGTCGGCATCGGTATGCGGGATGTAGGTCATGCCTTTTGACGCTCCTCGATATATGCCGCGTACTGCTCAGCGGTAAGCAGGTTGTCCAGGTCTGATGGGTCCTCGATGCGCACTTTGATTAGCCAGCCCTCACCGTAGGGGTCTTCGTTCACCAGTTCCGCGTGCTGGGTAAGGGCTTCGTTTGTCCCAACGACCTCGCCTGCCATCGGCGCATACAGGTCTGCCACTGCCTTCACCGACTCCACCGTGCCGAACATCTCGTCTGCCTGCAGCACGCGCCCCGGCTCGGGTAGCTCCAGATAGACAATGTCGCCCAGTTCGGACTGCGCATAGTCGGTGATACCGATGGTGGCGATGTCGCCCTCCACACGCACCCACTCGTCGGTCTTGGAATATCGTAAATCGTTCGGGATGTTCATATCGTCCTCCGTTATCCTTATACGTGATTGACGAACCGTCTCGATACAATGCGGGCAGGCACAGGTTTTCCGCGCATATCCACCTGCACCTCATTGCCCACTCGGGAGTGTTCGCTGTTGACGAACGCCATGGCGATGCTTTTCTCCAGCGTGGGCGAGAAGGTTCCGCTGGTTATTTCGCCAACGGTTTGCCCGTTTACCTGCACGAGATAGCCCTGCCTTGCCACCATGCGCCCTTCGACCTCCAGCCCCACCAGCTTGCGGGCAGGACCCTGCTCTCGCACGCGACGGATAGCCTCCGCCCCGATGAACTGCTTGCTCTTACTGACCACCCAGCCCAACCCCGCCTCGATGGGGTTGATGTCTTCGTTCAACTCGTGACCGTACAGAGGGTATCCTGCCTCGATACGCAGCACATCCCTCGCGCCCAAACCGCAGGGCACCGCTCCCGCCTGGTGCAGGCTGTTCCACAGCGGTTGCGCGTCCGACGCGTCGACAATCAGCTCGACGCCGTCCTCACCAGTGTAACCGGTGCGCGCCGCAAACACCGAATGCCCCTGCCATGAAAAGGTAGTGAAATGAAAACGGGGTAGTTCCGCCAGCTCTTGGGTGAACAGGTGGGTGACCAGCCCGATAGCCTGCGGTCCCTGTACGGCGATCATCGCAGTGAATGCGGTAACATCCTCCAACGATACCGAAGACGGCAGGTGTTGCAGTATCCACGCCTTATCCTTATCGGCGTTCGCGGCGTTCACCACCACCAGCAGGTGGTCAGCAGCAAGCCGATAGACGATGATGTCGTCGATAACGCCACCCTGTGGATTGGTCAGCAGAGAATACTGCGCGGCGCCGTCGTTAAGGGCGGAAACATCGTTGGTGGTCAGATTTTCGAGGACGGCGATAGATTCCGTGCCTTGCAGATGGAACCTGCCCATGTGGCTGATATCGAACATGCCCACGCCCTGGCGCACCGCACGCGCTTCCTGCATGATGCCGCCATACTGCACGGGCATCCACCAGCCCGCAAAGTCCACCATTCGCGCCCCCATGCGAGGATGTACCTCTGAAAGGGGAGTGCGTCGCAGATCACTGTTTTGCGTCGCCATTGACCCCTCCTGTATGATGGGGCGGCACCGTTGCCCGCCCGATGAGTGTCACGAAACCCTCTTCTTGCTCTGCGCGTTCCACGAGGAACATCGAACCCAGATTCAGGTCGCGCTCCACATCCAGCACCGGATTGAGCGCGGAAACCATCTTCTGCACCACCGCAGGGGGAAGGTTTTCGCCTTCCACACGCACCTGTGCGTTTTCTATCACAACCTGCCGGCCGTCGCGCAACGCCACACGTCCCCTCGCCTCGAACCGCCATGTGGTCAGCAGCGCGGCCAGCTCGCCGGTGATAGATATCTCTGAAGCGGTCACCCGCACCCGCGGAGAGTGCACCTCAGGCAACCGACGTCTCACGAAGGCGGTCAAATCCTCCTCGTCCAGGGTTACACGACCCTCGCCCCAGCCTGCTCCAAAAAGGCGGATTTTCAGGCGAAAAGCCGCCGCTCTGGAATCCAGAGACACATCGGGTATCGTCGCTTCCAGACGATGCACGGGGAAGCCTCTCAGGGAAAACCTTTCCAGCACAATCTGCACGCTCTCCGCTCGTCCCTGCCAGGCAGGCACAGGCGTCTCGGTAAAGAAAGGTACCTCCGCGGCATGAAACCCCGACGCCCTCACCGTAATCGTGTCGGCTCTCGCCAGCCACACGCCCAGCGCACCCCATCGCGGTTCGATGTGCACGCGCACCTGCCCGCTGCCACCCAGCTGTTGCAGTATCTGTCGCTCCGCCGCCCGTTCCAGCCGACGCGTATGCTCTCTTGCCCCGGCAAGCACCAGCAACAGCACCAGTGCAATCTCCGCCGCCCGCCGCGGGTTGATATCGCCCATGTTACTCGCCCAAGTATGCGCTGCGCACCGCCTCGTTGCGCAGCAGATTCTCCGCACGGTCGGATAGCGCGACTTCGCCAGTTTCCAGCACATAGCCACGGTGGGCTACGCGCAACGCCATGTGCGCGTTCTGCTCCACCAGCAACACCGTAGTGCCCTCGCGATTGATGCTCTCAATGGTTCGGAATATCTCCTGCACCAGATTGGGAGCCAGCCCCAGCGATGGCTCATCGAGCATCAGTAGTTTGGGGCGCGACATCAGCGCTCTACCGATGGCAAGCATTTGCTGTTCTCCACCGGAGAGCGTACCCGCAATCTGATGCTCGCGTTCCTTCAGGCGAGGAAAGATATGGAACACCCGCTCGAAATCCTGTATCAGTGTATCGGGGTTATTATGCACGTAAGCGCCCAGCAATAGGTTTTCACGCACGGTCATATTGGCGAAGATACGTCGCCCTTCCGGAGCATGACACAATCCGCGGCGCACGATTTCATGGGGTGGCTCATGGGTGATGTCCTCCCCGTCAAAGATAATGGTACCGCTGCTGGGGCGTACAAGCCCGCTGATGGTGCGCAACAGGGTGCTTTTGCCCGCTCCATTGGCACCCACGATGGTAACAATCTCCCCCTTTTCCACATACAGAGAGACATCGCGCAGCGCATGGATGGGGCCATAGCGCACATTGAGCATCTCCACTTCCAATATCTTCTCATGCGCGCTCATACCGGAGCCTCCCCCAGATATGCTTCGATTACGCGCGGGTTCGTACGTATCTCCTGGGGCGTTCCCTGAGCAATCTCCTCACCGTAGTCCAGTACAATCACCCGCTCGCAGATACCCATCACTACCTTCATATCGTGTTCGATGAGCAGGATGGTGAGTGCGTACTCATCGCGCAGTCGCCGGATTAGCTCCATCAAGTCAGCGGTTTCCTGAGGATTCATTCCTGCTGCCGGCTCGTCAAGCAGCAGCAGTTTGGGATGCATCGCCAGCGCGCGTGCGATTTCGAGCCGTCTTTGCTCGCCGTAGGGCAGGTCCTGCGCGCGGTAATGTGCTGCATCTTCCAGCCCCATCTCCCGTAGCAACCGCCATGCTTCCGCCTCCACTTCTTGCTCTTCCATTAGCATCGAGCGAGTACGCCACGCCGCATGCCATAAGCCGGTACGCATGTGCAGTCGGGCGCCTGCCTTCACATTTTGCAGAACGGTCAGTGTGCCGAACAGGCGGATGTTCTGGAAGGTACGCGCAATGCCAAGCTGGGCGATGGCGTGCGGTTTCCAGCCGGTGATGTCGTGCCCATCAAAGAGGATGCGCCCCTCTACCGGACGATACACCCCTGTCAGCAGGTTGAAGACGGTCGTCTTACCTGCCCCATTGGGGCCGATTAAGCCCACCAGCTCTTGCGGCTTCAACTGCAGATGGAACCCCCTGACGGCAGTCAGCCCTCCAAAGCGCATGGTGCAGTTTTGCACAATGAGGATTGGCTCCATCAGGATTTTAACAACCTCCAGTACTGGCGCAGTACATGCCAGCCGAACTCGCGCTGCCCCAGCAAGCCCTTTGGCCTCCACAGCATCAACAGAATGAGCATCACAGAGAAGAACACCATCCGCAGCTCAGACGGTGTAAACGCCCTACCCCCCAGTGTGATGGTGGGCAAAAAGCGCAGCCATTCCAGCACGGCGGTCAACAAGACCGCCGATAGCACCGAGCCGGTGACGCTGCCCTGCCCTCCCAGAACCACCATCGTGAGAATGATGATGGACTGGTCCAGACGGAAATTGTCGGGGTTGAGGTAGCCGTCAAAGTGGGCATACAGTGCGCCGGCGACACCTGCGAATGTAGCTCCCAGCACAAACGCGATAACCTTGATGCGGGTGGTGTTCACTCCGACCGCTTCGGCAGCGATTTCGTCATCGCGCACTGCCAGAAACGCCAGCCCCTGAGAGGAAACCAGCAAGTTGCGCGACAACGCCAGCAACAATACTACCATCACATAAAGCCCAAGAAAAGTGGTTACCAGTGGAATACCGGAGAAACCACGGGCACCTCCCACCTGTTCGATGTTGAGGATGCTCACCCGGATGATTTCACCAAAGCCCAGCGTGGCTATCGCCAGGTAATCGCCGCGCAGGCGCAGGGAAGGGATTCCCACCACCAATCCCGCTATTCCCGCTGTGATCCCTCCGAAAACGATTGCCGCCACCAGCAACAGGGTGTCTGCCAGCGTACTCCCCTGCCATCCGCGCTGCCCCAGCCACGGCGCCAACACGAACACTGTCAGCGCAGCAGAGGCGTATGCACCTACTCCCTGAAAGCCAGCGTGTCCGATGGAAAACTGCCCGGTGATGCCGTTGATGAGGTTCAGGCTGACCGCCAGCAGAATATTGATACCACACAGCATCAGGACGCGGTAGGTATAATCATCCAGCCAACCCGCTGCTCGCAGCCACGATACTGCCGCGCTGGCTCCCAGCAACGCAGCTGCCCCCAATGCTACACAGAACAAGCGCCACGCCCAAAAACGTGCCGTGCTCATCTTTTACACCTTCTCTACCGCCGCCTTGCCCAAGATGCCCCCTGGTCGCAGAAGCAGCACGAGAATCAGGATGAGAAACGCGATAGCATCCCGATAGGTGGTCAGGGCGGAACCGCCCACGAAGGCTTCAATGACTCCCATCAGGATACCCCCCAGCACGGCGCCGGGAATATTGCCGATGCCGCCCAGTACCGCCGCCACAAATGCCTTGACTCCGGGCAACAGCCCGAACAGCGGGGTGATTTTCACGTTCGTGAAGGTGGCTACCATCATACCCGCCGCCCCTGCCAGGGCAGACCCCAGCGCGAAGGTAAGGGCGATGACCCGGTCGACATGAATGCCCATCAGGCGCGCGGCGTCGATATCGTAAGAAATGGCACGCATGGCACGACCAAAACGGGTGTTCATGACGATGAATCGCAAGATGACCATGAACACCAAGGAGACCACCAGCATGGTCATCTGTCCAGCACTGATGTAAATACCGCCCTGCGCGGCAGCGCCACTCTCCAGCATCGTGGGGATATACTTGGGGTCGGCACCGAATACCACAATGCCACCGTTTTCCAGCAGCAACGACACCCCAATGGCGGTAATCAGCGCGGTCAAGCGTGGAGCGTTGCGAATGGGGCGATATGCCAGGCGTTCGATGAGCATCCCTACCCCGGCGCAGACCAGCATACACACCAGCAACACGAACAGGAAGTTGCCCACGCTGGGATGCTGCTGCAGTCCAAACAATATGATGGTATAGTAGGCAACGAACGCCCCCAGCATATACACATCGCCGTGCGCAAAGTTGATGAGGCGTAGCACCCCATATACCATCGTGTAGCCGACCGCGATGAGGGCGTAGATGCTCCCATACTGGATGCCATTAATCAGTTGTTGCAGATAAACTTCCATCAGGGTTGGATGGTCTGTACGTATTTGAACTCTTTGCCACGCACCTGCAGGATGACTGCCGGCTTACGGGCGTTCCTTTGCTCATCGATGGTGATTTTACCGGTTACACCGGGGAAGTCTTTGGTCTGAGCCAGCGCATCGCGGATTTTGGACGGTTCCGCGGAACCAGCCCGTTTGATCGCGTCGAACAGGATGTTCGCGGCGTCATACCCCAGCGCTGCCAGTGCGTCGGGCACTTCGCCGTTGTAGCGTGCTTTGAACTTGCGTACAAACTCCTGTACGACCGGGTCCGTGGACTCGTGCGAGTAGTGATTGCTGAAGTAACTGCCCTCCAGCGCATCGCCTGCCCCTTCCACCAGCTTGGGCGAGTCCCATCCGTCTCCTCCAAGGAAGGGTACCGTAATGCCCAATTCCCTTGCTTGCCGTGCTATCGTGCCCACCTCCGAGTAATAGCCGGGCACGAAAATGACTTCCGGATTTGCCGCCTTGATGGCGGTAAGCTGGGCGCGGAAGTCGGGGTCTCCCTCGCTGTAGGACTTCTCAGCGACAATCTGTCCACCCAATCGGGTAAAGGTCTCCTTGAAATATTGCGCCAGCCCGACACTGTAGTCGTTTTTGACATCGGTGAGTATCGCCGCACGACGCACCTTCAGCGTCTGATAGGCAAAGGTCGCCACCACCGTACCCTGGAAAGGATCAACAAAACAGACGCGGAAGATATAGTCTCCCACCTGCGTTACCTTCGGGTTGGTCGAAGAAGGGCTGATCATCGGGATACGGTTTTCCTGGCAGATGGGAGCAGCAGCCAGGCTGCGGGAGCTGGCTACCTCGCCGATAACTGCGACCACTTTATCCCGCTGGATCAGTTTGGTAACCGCGCTGCGTGCTTCCTGAGCATCGCTACGATCATCTTCTTTGTGTATCTCAATCTGGCGACCGTTAATGCCGCCCTTCGCGTTTATCTCCTCGACCGCCAGCTGGATTCCCTTAAAAGTGGACTCCCCAAACGTCGCCGTACTGCCGGTGAAAGAGAGATAGACGCCGACAGGGATAGCTTGAGAAGTGCCCGCCTGCCTTTGCGCAGGCTTACATCCGGCAAACATCCCGATGGCACTACCGGCAATGAGCAAATAGAGAGCGGTCCGAAGCCTCAACCTGAATCCCCCTTCTATAAAAGGATGCTCTATATATTTTACTGTATTTGTGCCGGATTCCTGTAGCGTCTCAAAACGCCGTGCTGAGCTGGATGACAGCCACGCCGCCATGTTCTTTATTACTACCAAGCAGGGAGTAGGAGGTTACGCCAGCGGCGTCATAAAAAACCGACTGATAAAGCGCGCGCAGCACGGTATCCTTGCTGAGGTCGTACCACAGGCTCAGTGTGGCGTAGTGCTCTTTCGGCTTGCCGGGTGCCGACAGCCCTGCGCCCGGGTTGAAACGCCGTGCGTCCTTCAGGTTCCAGAAGGCACCTTCATAGCTCAGCCCAATTCGCCAGCGAGGTCGAGCCTGCCATTGCGTGTTGAGCACGAGGTGCACCACCTGGTCGTCGGTGCCGAAGCCTGCAGGAGGTATGGCTTTACCGGTGCCGGAGTAAAACCCCGTGCGTGCGTCCACTGCCACGCTGCCGATACGGGCTCTGTAACCAACATCGATGCCGCGCAGGTCGGTGGGGTTATGCCAGTAACCGATTCGCCCCCAGTAGCCGGGCGGAGCAAAGTAGGGACGAAAATCGCGGTAGCCCAGCCACAGGGATGTGGTTTCGTCTGGACTGTATTGCACTCTCGCAGAAAAAGCCCAGTTATCGCGATTCAGACGGGTATCGCCGTGATGCACGAGGTCGCTTTGCGAATAAACAGCCGCGAACTGCCACAGGTCGGACGGTGTATACTCCGCCTGCCACCCCCATACATTCACCCCATTGACCGTACCGAAGACGCTCGGAATGTCTCGCCCTGCATCTATTGCCACAAACTGTGCCCCCACGACAACGGCTTTCCCAACCCGCAATGTCGCCGATGCACCTGCACTGTGCCGGGCATGGACGATGCCGTAGGGAATGCGGTTGGGACGCTGGCGCAGCGGGTTGCCCGGCTGGAAAAGGTTGATTGCATCGTTGCCTGCGGAAACGTGCATGAAATCGGACAGGAGGTTGGTATTCACCGAGTCGTGTTTGGCAGCATACAGCATGACGCTGACCAAATCGGTGTCCATCTGAAACTTCAGCCCGTCCATGCTGTAATAGCCGCTATCATAGCGCGGGAGCAGGGTATACACATCGACATCCGGTCGCCATAGGGTCAAGGGGCTCATCCGGTTCTCTATCCTGCCCAGCGACAGGCTTCCCTGCCTGCCAAACAGGGTAACCGGCACACTTATCTCCGCTTTCCACAGCAGGAAGTCGGTGGCACCCGGGGCGCGTTGCGGCGCGTTCGCAAAGTGAGATGCCGAACGGAGATAGGTGAGGTAGTTGCCTGCCACCAGCGCTGCGTCCGCGCGGACGGAAGGGGCAATTTCGGCAGACAGCCGCAGGTTCAGCTCATGGGTAACCTCTGCGTTATTGAGCAGCCCGCCGCTGAACGCATAGCCGTTCTGGTCCACGAAGCCCCTGCGGTCTGTCCCGTGCGCCCCTAAGCCGATGAGGTCCACGCTACCGCTGACCCGCGCGCGCTGGCGCAGCTGCTGTTCCAGCACGCGGATTTGAGTCTGCGCTCCATTGATTTCCGACTGAAGGCGTCGGACGTCCTCGCCGAGTGTTTGCAAATCGCGCCCGAACTCCTGTAGGAGTTGTTCCAGGATGCGCGTCTGATCCTCCAGCTTTTGCAGGCGTTCCGGCGTGTCCTCGGGGATCCGCTTCAGCTCCTCCCGTTCAGCACTCAGAGCGTCAAACACCGGTGGTGGGGGAGTGAAAACTGTTGGCGGCGGGGTCAGCACGCGCTGCCTCCATTCGTCCCTCAAGCCGTTGACCCGGCTTCTCGCTTCCTGAAGAGCGTCGCGCAGGGCAACGGCGAATTCATAGCGTGTGACGGGTTTTTGACCGCGAAAAGAGCCATCGGGGTATCCCCTCAGGATGCCCTCCCGAATCAACGATTGAACGGCGTCGTATGCCCAGTGCCCAGGCGGCACGTCCTGCTGAGCAAGAGCCACCGCGCATGCCCACATAGCGACCAGCAAAACCACAGGCGGCACCCGACGATTCATGAGTGCACCTCCCGTCCTGGTGAAGAATCGGTGAAGTAGTGATTCGGCAACAGGCAGGAAAGTCCTGCGTTTTCGGGATGGCAGTCGGGCTTAGCGTACCCTGTTGGGAGCAGCGTGCCCTCCAACGGGCACACCCAACGAAAAACCCCCTCCGGCTTCCCGGAGGGGGTTGATGGTGCAGTCTCAGGTTAGAATTTCACGCTCAGCTGCGCCACGCCGACACCGCCCCGCGACTTGTCGTCGTTATCGACACGCCACCCGTTAACGCTCTTGGCGTTGTAGTCGATGACCTGATACAGCACGCGCAGCAGCGCGTTCTCGCCCAGGTTGTAGTCCGCACCGAGCGTGATGTAGTTCTCCGTCGGCTTCCCGCCACGGGCACCCTTGATGTTCCAGAGCACGCCCTCGTAAGCGACGTTCAAGCGGATTTGCTCGGAGAGGTTCCACTTGACACCCGCCACCAGATGCGTGACTTCGTTATTGACGAAGTAGCTGACGCCTTGGCGGTTGGTGCCCTGGTAGAAGCCTCCCAGCGCATCGATGCTGAACGCCCCAAGGTTCCAGGCAAGTCCCACATCCACGCCGCGGATGTCGGTGGGGTTATACCAGCGCCCGATGCGTCCCCAGTAGCCAGGGGGGGCGAATCGAGGTCGCACCTCACGGTAGCCTACCTTCAGCGACAGGTCCTCGCTGAAGTTGTAGCCTAGGCCGACCAGTAGCGCCCAGTTCTCCTTATTCACAACGGAAGTGTTATCCCGCAACAGATTGCTCTGGGCGTAGTCGGCGGTGATGGTCAATCGTTCGATCAGATTCGCCTTCAGATGTCCGCCGAACACGTCCACCCTGTTCGTACCCTGCGCCGTAGCTTTGAGGGAGACATACTCTGCACTGAGACCAATCTGCTCCCCCAGGTTCGCCTCCAAAGTGACACCTGCACTTTGGTCGAAGGCTACACTACCCGTCAACGTTTCAACGTTAGGATGGGGATCTCGCCGTGCCGGAATACCACCTCGCACCGCCATAAAGTTCGTGTCATTGTTGGTCTTGACGGTGGCATTCTTCGCGGCAAACAGCCCCAGCTGAAACGCCCCGAAGCCGATGGTCGCTTTCGCACCGTCCATGCTGTAGTAGCCGTTGTCGTAGCGGTCGATGGTGGTGTAGGCATCCACATCGGCGCGCCACAGGGTGAGCGGATGGATACGGTTCTCGAAGCGACCGATGGTCAGGTTCACCTCGTTGCCGAACAGGCTAATCGGCGCGTTCACTGTGGCTTTGTACAACACGATGTCGGTGTTTTCGCGGACGGGACGCACGGTGAAATTCTTTTCCGAGACGAACTGCGACGCGGAGCCAAGGAAGGGCAGCCAGTTGCCGACCACCAGGCTAACCTCACCAGAGGCAGCTTCGCCCAACCGACCGGCGATGTTCAATCCCAGTTCGTGCAGCACATGCACGTCGCTCGGGATTCTTCCCGTCGTTGTCAGTCGGTTGTTGAGGTCGGCAGCTTGGCGGGCGTCGAGCCCGTTGGTGGCGAACACCACGAAGGTGACATCTCCGCTGAGGCGGAAGCGCTTCATCTCCTCCTCGATCGCCTCCACGCGCTTGCGGAGGTTGGCGAGGTCGCGCTTGGCGGATTCCACATCCACGCCCAGCGAAGCCAGTTCATCCTGGAACTCCGTGGCGAGGCGGTTAATGCGTGCCATCGCCTCTTCCAGCTTCTGCAGCCTCTGCGCGGTATCTGCCGGAATGCCCTGCAGCTTTGCGCGCTCCTCCGCGGTGATACCGGGCTGAGGCTGCGTCGGGGTTGTTGGCTGAGAAGGCTGCGTGGGCTGACCCTTCGGGGTCTGTGCCCGCACTTCATCGATCTGCTGCCGAATCGCTGCGAGCGCATCGCGGATAGCGATAGCGAACTCGTAGCGGGTCAGCGGTGCCTTGCCCTTGAACGTTCCATCCGGATAGCCCTTGATGATGCCATCACGCATCAGTTCCTCGATGGCATCATAAGCCCAGTGCCCGGGTGGAACATCGGGGGGCACCTGCGCCCAGGCGTTGCCAGCGAAGGTCATCGCGATGGCGACACCCAAGCCGATCAACAGACGTTTCATCGTACCCTCCTCCTTGTTCCTTAATGGAAGTGTACCGTGCCTTTCGGAGCACTCACTTCCCGGAACAGAGAGGGTTGCCTTTCGGCTGGGGGAGTTCGCTTCGCGGAGCCTCCAGGGTTACCTCCAGCGCACGCCTCCCTTTCGCCTCAGGCGTTCCTCTGTTCTTCTCAGAGAGTGCCCCGATATGCATTCACCGCTTGCGCGGTGGAAATGCCGTACCGAGTTCAATACTACTATACCACAACCTTGTGCAAACGTCAAGAAGTTTGCCGGTGATTCTGCTAAAAAAGTTGTTTTTCCGCACTTTCCGCGTCGTGGTTTTCCATTTTCACTGACGAGGCACAGGCGACATCGGTTATCATGAATCTGGTTGTTTTCGCCGAATATCTTAGCGGAGGAGAGTTCTCACGCCGATGCGACGGGTGATAGAATGTGTACCCAATTTCAGCGAAGGGCGTAACGCGGACACCATCCATGCGCTGGCGCAAGCGGTACGTGAAGTGCCAGGCGTTCGGCTGGTGAATGTATCGGCAGACCCAGACCATCATCGCACTGTGTTGACCTTTTTGGGAGAGCCAGATGCGGTCGCAGAAGCCGCTTTTCGCTGCGCGCGGGTAGCGGTAGAGCGTATCGACCTTCGTTCTCATCAGGGAGTGCATCCGCGTATCGGTGCGGTAGACGTAATGCCCTTTATCCCGCTCAGAAACGTGCAGATGTCAGAGTGTGGGCACATCGCCCGTGAAACAGGATACCGCATTGCAAACGACCTGCAGGTACCGGTGTACTTCTATGAGCACGCTGCATTGCCCGGCAGACCTGCCGACCTGCCGACCATCCGTCGCGGGGGGTTCGAAAGATGGGTAGCGCGCCCGTTGACCGGCGATCGCGCACCGGATGCGGGTCCAGCTTTTCTGCACCCCACAGCAGGGGCGACAATAGTGGGCGCGCGCGGACCCCTGATTGCATTCAACATCAATCTGAACACCGACCGTGTAGAGGTAGCACAGCATATCGCGCGCACCATCCGCCGTGAACGTGAGCGCATTCCCCAGCTGGCGGGAGTGCGGGCACTGGGGCTATTTCTGGCTTCACGAGGCGTTGCGCAGGTATCGTTGAATCTCACACAGCCTGAACACAGCCCTTTATCGTGGGTGCTGGATTACGTCCGGATGCTGGCAGACGAGCAAGGTGTGCAGGTCATGGAGACGGAACTGATAGGCGTCGCGCCAGCGTCTGCAATCGTCGGAGTGGCAGCGCACTGCCTGCGGAACTCTGCGCTCAACGAGGAGCATATCCTGGACCTCTGGCTGGACCCTGAATGGAACCCATGAGCATATCCCAGCTGGCATTGCGATTGGTGCTCGCGCTGGCTGTGCTGGCGTGGAGCTGGTACGCCACTCCTGTGCAACAGCTCTTTACCGGAGTGGCAGGAGGGTTGTTGCTGCTCATGGCGGTGAAGCCGCAAAGCAGGCTGGCAGCATTTGTAGATGTTCTGGCGGCGTCCGTCCTGCAGGTCTATTCCCCCATGTGGTTACCGCTCAGCGCCTGGGTCATCGCCGCGCACCGGCGTTACGCGCGTTCGGTGGCTTTTCTGTTGATGCCGGCTCCTTTCATCTACGCCTGGCAGAAGGACGGTCTCTTTGTGTGGTGGGCGATTCTGTTTGGGGTGCTGTGGTTGTACCTTGGCTTTACTCTGGCGGAACGACCGACGGGTGAAGAGGAGAGCGACCTGCTGTTGCCTTTACCCGATAAGTTGCGTGAGCAATGGGAGCAGGAGCGCGAGGCGCACCGCCAGCTGAGGTATCAGTATCAGGAACTGGTTGGCGCACACCGGCAGCAGATGGCACGGCATCAACTGGACCGTGCGCGCCTGCAAATCCTTCAGACCGCTCTCGCCACAAGAGAGCCGGGCGACCTGGCGCGTCAAATATTGCTTATCCTGCGAGATGTCACCGGTGCACCGGAGGGTGCGCTGTGGCTTTTCGACGAATACACGCTCTCTTTGCGCCTGGCTCACGCCACAACGCGACAGGATATGCCCTCCAGCATTGTACTCTCTTCTTCCACGCAGGTAGCCAAATTATCCCCACCGGATGCGGCAGAGCGTGTCCACAACGCCGTGCAGCTGCCGGGTGAGAACATGCTGACCTTCGTACTGCATGACGAGAAGGGGCTCGTCGGCACGGTTGCACTTTTCGGCTGGCAGGATATGAACGATGAACCCCTTGTACGGGAACGTCTTCAGCAGTTGCGCGACACCATGTGTCTTGCTATTCGCACCGCACATTACCTCCACACCCTGCAGCAGGAAAACCGGACCCTGAACGCACTCTACGAGATTGGAAGGCTATCCGCCGTCTCCTCCTCGATAGAGGATGCCGCGAAAAAGTTCACGTCTGTGGTGGCAGAGCTGCTATCCGCGCCATTCGTCACCCTCTATCTTCGCAACCGGGATACAGGCACTTTTCAGGTGGCTGCCTCGGTGGGGGAACCCATTCGCCTGTTGGAGGAACATCCGTTTGAAGCGAACGAGGGGTTAGCCGGATGGATTGCCCATCGAGCCCAACCCCTCTATCTGCCTTATACTTCGTCAGAGCCCAGACTAATCGGCTATGCTTCCAGACGGATCTTCGCCAGCCTGATCGGAGCACCCCTCATGGTGCGCGGACAGGCGGAAGGAGTGTTGCTGGCAGCACACACCACGCCGGGTTACTTCCGTGAATACCACATGGAGCAACTGGTATCTACCGCCAACCACTTTGCGCAGGTCATCGAGGTGTCTCGGCTGACCCGCTCGGTCGGGCTGCTTGCGCTGACGGACGGCTTGACCGGGCTGTTCAACCGCAGATACATGGACATTCGGCTGGAGGAGGAGATCAGTCGAAGTCAACGTCACCACAGACGTTTCAGCCTGATACTCGCGGATGTCGACCACTTCAAGCAAATTAACGACACGTGGGGGCACGCGACAGGAGACCTTGTGCTTCAGGAGGTCAGCCGATTGCTGGTGGAAAACCTGCGCGAGACCGAGATGGTCTTCCGGTATGGAGGCGAGGAGTTTCTGGTGATTTTGCCCGAGACCGCGTTGGCGCAGGCGACTTCAGCCGCGCAACGGTTGCGTGAAGCAATAGAGAGGCATCCCTTCCAGACCGTAGACGGTTCGACCACTCTCCATGTAACGTTCAGCGCGGGAGTAGCAGAATACCCCATCCATGGAGTCGATAAGAGCACCCTGCTTGCCTCTGCCGACCAGGCACTGTATCTGGCGAAACAGCGAGGCAGAAACCGTGTGGAGCTGCTACCTCCCGCTGCCTGACTACGGTGAAACCTCTTCAAGGCTCACCAGCTTCGCACCTTTGCTTTGCATCTCCTGCAGTGCCTTCTCGCTGTCGCCAGGCTGTACGTCCACGCCACGCACCGCGTCCTTCAGAACCAGCACTTCGAACCCGCGCTCCAGCGCACCCAGCACCGAGGCGCGCACGCAGTAATCGGTTGCCAGCCCTCCGACCAACAGCCTCCGGACGCCTCGTTTCCGCAGCAATTCCTCCAGTGGCGTGCCGTCTTCCGTCCGCGCGTCAAAAGCGGAGTAAGCGTCCTCGTTTTCGCCCATCCCTTTCGACACGATGATGGCATCCTCTGGCAGACGTAAGTCGGGGTGAAACGCCGCTCCCTGCGTGTTTTGCACACAGTGTACCGGCCACTGTCCACCGTACGCCGCAAAGTGCGTGCTCTTTTCGGGATGCCAGTCGCGCGAGGCGATGACGGGAGCACCCGCCTGCCGGAAACGTTCGATAGCGGTGTTCAGTACAGGCACCACCTTGTCGCCCTCCGGCACGGGCAACGCGCCGCCCGGGCAGAAGTCGTTCTGGACGTCCACTATCAGCAAAGCGGTATCTGCCATATTCTCACCTCCCTTATCATTGTGTCACACTGCTTATGTAGTGTGCAACTCTGTCAAGTTGACATCCACACGGCAAAACTGCTATGCTATCAGCAACCACAGGCTACACTCAAGGAGGCTGGACAACTTGGAAAACGCGAAACCGCTTGGTTATTTCGCTTTTGTGCTGCATTCACATATTCCGTACGTGCTGGCACACGGGCGCAGTCCGCATGGCATGGACTGGCTGTCGGAGAGTGCCGCGGAGACGTACATACCCCTGTTGAATACCTGCTACCGGCTGATCAAAGAAGGCATCTCACCGCAATTCACCATTGGTATTACCCCTGTGCTGGCAGAGCAGCTGGTGCAGCCCGCTTTCGCCGCGGAGTTCGAGGCGTGGCTCAAGGATAAAATCGCCGCTGCCGAGGTAAACCGCAAGGAGTTTCTCAGCGAGAAGAAGCTGGGCATGGCGGCACTGGCGGAGTACTGGTATCGGTTTTTCACTAAAACTTTAACCGATTTTCGGGAAAGGTATCGCTCCGACATCGTCGGCGCGTTCCGTGACCTTCAGGACGCGGGGCACATCGAGATTTTGACCAGCGCCGCCACGCACGGCTATTTGCCGCTGCTGGGTACCGATGAGGCGGTGCAGGCGCAGATCAAGCAGGGCGTGCAGACCTACAAGCGGCTGTTCGGCAGGGCGCCGCGGGGCTTCTGGCTGCCGGAGTGCGCCTATCGCCCGCGTTATCGCTGGAACTACCCGGTGGATTTCGAAGGCAAGCCTTCGGAACCCTGGCTGCGCAAAGGCGTAGAGGAGATTCTGGCGGAGAATGGCATCGAATACTTCTTCATCGACTCCCACCTCCTCAAAGGCGGCGAAGCGATAGGCGTATACGCCGAGCGGTTCAAACCCCTACGTGAACTGTGGGAGCAGTTCAGTGTGCAGTACCGCCCCGAGGATACGGAGAAATCGCCCTATTACGTGTACCTGGTGAACTCGTCCGGTGAGCCCAAGCCGCCGGTGGCCGTTTTCACCAGAGACCCTCGCACCGGCGTGCAGGTGTGGAGCGCAGATTCCGGCTACCCCGGCGACGAGTACTACCTGGAGTTCCACAAAAAGCAGCCGCCGGGCGGCTTGCGTTACTGGCGCATCTCCCGTCCCAAGGATGACCTGGGCAAAAAACAGCCTTACGAGCTGGCGAAGGCGTTCGAGCGCATTCAGGAGCACGCCAAACACTTCGTCGACCTCGCCCACGAGGTGCTCAGCGAACACGTGCAGTCCACCGGCAAAAGCGGCAGTATCACCGCCATGTACGATACCGAGCTGTATGGACACTGGTGGTTTGAAGGTCCCGAATGGCTATACTGGGTGCGCAGGGGAATGGAAACACACCCTGAAATCCAGCCCATTACCTGTGGTAAATACCTGCATCTTCATCCGCCGCAAACGGTGGTGCAGCTGCCCGAAGGCTCTTGGGGAGAAGGCGGCTATCACTGGGTGTGGCTGAACGAGTGGACAGAGTGGACATGGAAGCGTATCTATCCTGCCGAGCGGGAGATGGTGCGCCTGGCGCGCCAGTACGGCGACAACCCGAAGGTGCAGACCATCCTGAAACAAATCGCCCGAGAGCTGTTGCTGCTGCAGTCCTCCGACTGGCAGTTTCTCATCAGCACCTGGTCGGCGCGAGACTACGCCGAACTGCGCGCGCAGTGGCACGCCGACCGCTTCCAGATGCTGGTGAACCTGCTGGAGCGAGTGGCGCGTGGCGAGGAGCCTACCCCCGAGGAATGGGGCGCGCTGGGCGAGGCGGAAGAGCGCGACAATATCTTTCCAGACGTTGAGCCCAAATGGTGGGCACAACTGGAGTTTCCACCGAACGAATAAGATGACGTATGGAGAGAGGACGCACGGGAGATAGCTCTGCCGCTTTGCGCCAGCTGCCCGCGGTATCGCGCGTGCTGCAGGACAGGCGGGTACAGGATGCAATAGCCGTACACGGGCGGCAGCTGGTGGTGGACTGTGTGCGGGAGGTATTGAACCGACTGCGTGAGCATCTCCAGAAAGGCTCGGCCGTCACAACCGACCTGCCTTCCATCGTGAGCGAGGTACTGCAGGCAGTGGAGTGCTGGCGGACGCCCACCTTGCGCCGCGTCATCAACGCCACGGGGGTGGTTTTGCATACCGGATTGGGGCGGGCTGTGCTGGCGCAAGCTGCCCGGCGGGCAGTTACCGAGGTGGCGCAGGGGCACTCGATGCTGGAGATCGACCGCGACACCGGTGAGCGCGGCGACCGTATCGAGCATGTGCGCGACCTGTTGTGCCGTCTAACGGGAGCAGAAGACGCCACCGTTGTGAACAACAACGCAGGAGCGGTGCTGCTTGCGGTCACCGTGCTGGCGCAGGGGAAAGAGGTTATCATCTCGCGCGGGCAGCTGGTGGAAATCGGGGGAGCGTTTCGAATGCCCGACATCATCGCCCAGAGCGGGGCAAAGCTGGTTGAGGTAGGCACGACCAACCGCACCCGCCTGTCGGACTATGAACAGGCGATTACGTCGGATACCGCCCTGCTGTTACGCTGTCACCCCAGCAACTTCCGCATCGTGGGCTTCACCGAGGAGGTGTCCGCAGAGGAGCTGGTTTCGCTGGCGCACCGGTACGGGCTGGCTGTGCTGGACGATGTGGGCAGCGGATGCCTGGTGGACACCGCACAGTTCGGGCTGGAACACGAGCCTACCCTGCAGGAAAGCGTGCAGGCAGGGTGCGATATCGTCACCTGCAGTGGCGATAAGCTGTTGGGTGGTCCGCAGGCGGGCATCATTCTGGGCAGGCGGCAGGTTGTACAGCGCATCCGCAAGCACCCGCTGCACCGCGCACTGCGCGTGGACAAACTGACCCTTGCCGCGCTGGAATCCACTCTGCGTCTGTATCTGAACCCGGATGAGGCGCAGCGCGAGATTCCTGTGCTGCGCACACTGGCGATGTCTGTCGGTGAGGTCAGGCGGCGGGCGAACAGGCTGAGGCGAAGGTTGCAGGCTACCCTGCCATCAGGAACGGTAACCGTCCGCCTGCGCGAGGGGCTGTCCGCAGTGGGTGGTGGGAGCCTGCCCGGACAACAGCTGGGCACGGTGCTGGTCTGTCTGCGCTCGCCGGAGATAAGTGCGCAGCAGCTGGCGCACGCCCTGCGCTGGCAGGAACCCGCCGTCTTCGTCCGTATCGAACAGGAGGAAGTGCTTATAGACCCCCGCACCCTGCTGGACGATGAACTGGACGCGCTGGTACGTGCTATCGAGCGTGCCGTAGTCCGGTGTACAGGAGGTAAGACAAACCATGCACGATGCGGTCAATCGGGCGATTAACGATACCGTCAAAGCGCTGGTGCGCGTGGCGGCGATGCGTGAAAAAGGCGCGGACCTGCACAGCGCACGGGTGGCCGTTCTGGCGGTGGCTACTGGCGAAAAGCTGGGCATGAGTGACGAGGAACTTCTGGTGCTTCGCCGTGCGGCAGAGCTGCATGACATCGGCAAAGTGGCGATTTCGGACAGCATTCTGGGTAAGCTGGGCAGTTTGAGCAAAGAGGAGATTCAAATCATGCGCCAGCATGCCACCCTTGCTCTGGAGATACTGGGCGCGGTGCAGGCGTTGAAACCTACCCTGCCGCTCATCAAACACCACCACGAGCGCTGGGACGGTACCGGCTATCCGGACGGACTGGCAGGTGAGCAGATACCGCTTGGGGCGCGTATCATCGCGGTGGCGGAGGTATACGACATCCTGACGCATGGGGCGCCGTGGAAGGAACCTCTGGGCGTGGAAGAGGCGAAAGCGGAGATCCAGCGCTGCGCAGGCACACAGTTTGACCCGCGGGTGGTGGAAGCGTTTCTGCAGGTATGCGACCTGATGTGTGATTGAAAGATACCCTCAGGTTGCCTGCGAGCAGACGGGCAGGATATAATACAACAGATGCACACCCAACCATGAAGGCGCAAGGCTCGTCTAAAAAGTGGCGCATTTTGCAGGTGGTTTCCAGCTCGGCAACATCTGGTGCCGAGAGACACCTTGTGCTCCTCTCCCGGATGCTCCAGCAGCAATGACATTATGTAATCACCGTCTGTCCACCGCATAACTGGCTTCCTGAAGAGCTGCAGCGCGCAGGCGTAAACACTCTGCCGCTGCCCATGCGTGGCGCGAGCGCAGCGATGACGCTGCTGCAACTGGTGCGTCTGGTGCGCAAACAGCGGATAGATATCATCCACACCCACCTCACCCGTGCCGCCTATTACGGTCTGCTGTTGGGCTTGCTTACCCGTAAGCCGGTGGTTTCCACGGTTCACGTGTTCACTTCCGACCCTGCCTATCGCTGGTTGTCGCGGATGGGCAACCTGATTATTGCCGTTTCCGATGCGGTGCGACGCTGGCTTATCGAATACGGCGTACCCGCCAGCGTGATACAGACCGTCTACAACGCCACCGACTTCGTCTCTCTGGATGGCGCGAACGCGGATGCACCCAAGGAGGTTCGGAGCGAGTTCGGGCTTCCACTCCACAGTAAGCTCATCGGGGTTTTCGCCAAAGTGACCCCTATCAAAGGGCAGGACCTGTTACTGGAGGCTCTCCCTCAAGTACTGCGATTGCATCCCGACGCCTATGTGCTGTTCGTTGGCAGCGCCGAGAGTGCGTTCGCCCAACACACCCAGCAACAAGCGAGGGGGCTGGGGGTGCATCGCCATGTTATCTTCACCGGACTGCGCACCGATGTCGCCCGGCTGATGCAGGCAGTGGATGTGGTGGTGATGCCTTCACGGTCTGAGACTTTTGGGCTGGCGGCGCTGGAGGCGATGGCGCTGGGCAAACCGGTCATCGCCACCCGTGTGGGCGGGTTGCCCGAGCTGGTACGGGATGGGGAGACCGGCATTCTGGTGGACTTCACGGTCACCTCCCTCGCGCACGCTCTCGACGAACTGCTCGCCAGCGCAGAACTGCGAAGCCGACTTGGGGAGACAGCACGCACCCGTGTGTGCCAGCACTATACCCCCGAGCAGATGGTGCAGCACGTCGAATCCGTCTACGCCCGCGCCCTGATTGCCTGAGATGATTGCCATCCTGATGTACCACAACGTGGGCGAGAAGGGTCGCCGTCTGAACGTCTCCCCGCAGGGCTTGGAAAGGCAGTGCCGGATGCTGGAGTGGCTGCGCTTTCGGGTGATGCCACTGCGAGAGCTGGCAGAACATCTTCCCCATCAGCGGCTGCCGCGCCGCACGGCGGTGTTCACCTTTGATGATGCCCTGCTCGGCGTGTATGAATATGCACTGCCCAGCCTGAGCAGACACGGATGGACGGGCACGGTGTTTGCCGTCAGCCAGCGGCTGGGCGGCGAAACCGACTGGACGGAAGACTACCGCCACCGCGTCATGAGCCGCGAGCACCTGCTGATACTTCATCAAGCAGGATGGGAAGTGGGCGCGCACACGCTCACGCACCCTTATCTGACGCACCTGCCCCCCGACGATGCCCGCCGCGAAATCGAACAATGCCGCTGCGAACTGGAGGAGCTGACCGGCGCGGGGGTGATCAGCTTCTGCTACCCCTACGGCGACTGCAACGATGCCGTTGTGCAGATGGTGCGAGAAGCGGGATACCAGGCGGCGTGCACGGTGCGCAAAGGGCTGGTGGGGCTTCAGGACAACCCTTTCACCCTGCCGCGGGTGCACGTTGCCTACAGCGATGGCGCAACCGGGCTGCTGTACCGATTATGGCGGGCATGGCGACGCACGCGATAGGCAGATCATGCCGGAGATGATTTTAACGACGCAATCAAAGAAGGGCTGCAGCGTGAGCAGCCATAAATGGATGCCAGCTTTCAACTGCACATGCAAAGAAATTTTCATCGAAAATCCCCCAAACCCATTGACAAACGTGCAGGACTGTGCTACTATAAATTAGAAACTAAACGTTGAACGTTGAACGATAAACATGCAAACGCGCAGGGTGACCATCAAAGATATCGCCAGTCGGGTGGGGGTTTCCGCCACCGTGGTGTCGCAGGTGCTGCGCGGGGTGGAAGGCTCGATGGTTTCGCACACCACCCGAGAGCGCATCCTGGAAACCGCACAGGAATTGGGTTACCGCCCCAATCGGCTGGCGCGCGCGCTGGTGAGCGGCAAAACGCAAACCGTTGCCATCTGGAGGCACGGGGTGTATACCGCCTTTCACGCCTGGGTGATGCATCAGTGTGTCCTGCGCGCTTATGAGGATGGCTATGAGGTGATTATCCGCGACTTCACCTCCGTGCGAGAGAGCTCGTTATGGATACACCTCAGCGATGTGGACGGTGTGCTGGCGCACGAATGCGTGGCGCATGTGCGGATGTTGCTGGAGCATTACCCCGGTGCGATTCCGCCGGTGGTGAGCATGGGTGTGTTTGTGGTACCGGAATGCGACCATGTCACGGTTGACCTGTATCCTGCCGCCCGGGCGGCGGTGGAACATCTGATACAGCAGGGATGCAGGCGCATCGCTTTTGTGGCGGATGAACCGGCGCAGTCGGTGGGCGAACCGCGCTACGAAGCCTATCGGGCGGTGCTGGAAGAGGCAGGACTGCCGGAGGAGTTTCTCGCCCTGCACGACGCGCCTCGCCCCCAGGCGCGGCACATACTGCGCGAATATTTCCAGACACGGAGCGTGCCGGAAGGCATTTTCTGCCACAACGATGATACCGCCATCGTGTGCCTGCGTGCCCTGCACGACCTGGGCGTTCGGGTGCCAGATGACGCGGCGGTCATCGGCTGTGACGGTGTCGCGGAAAGCGAATACACGGTGCCTGAGCTGAGCACGATTGTGCAGCCGATAGAGGAGATGTGCAGGCACGGCTGGATGCTGTTAAAACAGCGCATGGAGCACCCGACGAGACCGCGACAGGAGGTTGTGCTGCAGGCGCGATTTGTGCCTCGCGGGTCTTCACAGCGTTCCTGAGGCAATCGGGAGGGGCATTGTCGCCACCTCTTGATTAAGCGTATAAACAAACCGATAGGAGGGAGTTCAGATGAAACACAAAGCATTTACGCTCATCGAGCTGCTGGTGGTCATCGCGATTATCGCGATACTGGCAGCGATTCTGTTCCCCGTGTTCTCTCAGGCGAGAGAAAAGGCACGCAGCATTAACTGCCTGAGCAACACCAAACAGGTCGGCCTGGCGGCGGCGATGTATCTTCAGGACTACGATGAGACCACCGCTCCAGGTAAGACGTGCGGCGGGGACGGCACCTGCGCTACTGCACCCGCGCCGGGGCGGTTCTCCTGCATGAACGATGCGATGAGCCCCCCGTACTATCTGGAATGCGTGGGTCCCTTCGCGGCATTTCAGGACCTTGTGCAGCCGTACATGAAGAACTATGGACTGCTGGTGTGTACATCGAACCCCCAGCGAGGTGTTTGGCCCACAGACCAAACGTGTGACGGCACCGCAGGCAACCGGCTGTACACCTACAAGGCGAACCATTACGCGCTGTCACCTGTTGTCTACCTGAAACCCTACGACCCGGCGATGCAGAACCCTTACTCCGGGTGGACGGCAATTGGCGCGCCTCTGGCACGCTTTGCGACGCCTGCCTCGCTGATCCTGCTGGCGGAGTTCTACGGCACATGCCCTGAAGTGCGCAACGCCATCCATGACATCGACTGCGGCATCCACAACGGCGGCTCCAACTATGTCTTCGTAGACGGTCACGCCAAGTGGCTCCGCTTCCTGCAGACGGTAAACCCGGACAGGACGTGCATGTGGGCAGGCGAAGAGGACCCGAACGCGCAGCTGGTCATCTGCACCGCTTACAAGAACAAGGTCATCGCTCGCGCGCCCGAACGGCCGTTCCTACAGAAGTGCTTGCAGTAAGGCAGGAGGATGACCATGAACAAAGAGGTGCACTGGGGCTGGGTGGTTGCCATCATCGCCGTGGCGATACTGCTGTTGGTGGGTGGATTGTGGTGGCAGGACAAGAAGCGCACCGCCGAGTACGTGAAGTATCGCCAAGAGGTGGTCGCCGGCGAGCAGCGGGTCGGAACCCCCATGTCGCGCGAGGAGCGGTAGACCCGGCCCTGCTAACAGCAATCACGGTGGAAGGCGCAAGCCTCCACGATAACGGCACAGGTAGGGACTGGTTTTATCGGGCTTAACAGGTAAGACGAGCAACTCTACGTGCCAATCTGCTTCCGGTATGCTCGGGCAGGGCATACCGGATTTTTTCCATCACCAAGAGGGAAAACCTGACCCTATCGAGAAAGCGAAAAGAGGAGGGATGAACGATGCAAAAGCTATCCAGACGACGTTTCCTGCAGGACTCGCTGGCGTTGTTGGCGGTGACGGCGTTGCCTGCGCCGGTGTTCGCTTCGGTGAAGGTGGCACGCAAGCAGGCCAGCCCCAACGACCGTATCGGGGCAGCGGTCATCGGTTTCAACGGGCAGGGCAAGAGCCACATTCGCCAACTGCTGGCGCAGCCGGATGTGGACCTCGTCGCGCTGTGCGACGTGGACGAGGCGGTGTGGCCCGTGGGGCTGAAAATCGTGGAGGACGCCGGCAGACCCAAGCCCAAAACCTATCAGGACATCCGCAAGTTGCTGGAAGATAAGGATGTGGACGTCGTCACCATCGCCACGCCCAATCACTGGCATGCACTGGCAGCCATCTGGGCGATGATGGCGGGCAAGGACGTGTATGTCGAGAAGCCTTCCAGCCACAACGTGTGGGAAGGTCGCCGCACGGTGGACATCGCCCGCCAGCTGGGGCGCATCTGTCAGGTGGGCACGCAGATTCGCTCCTCGGAGGGCATTCGGCAGGCGATACAGTACCTGCACGAGGGCAAGCTGGGCAAGATAACCCTGGCACGCGGGCTGTGCTACAAGCGGCGCGATTCCATCGGCAAGGTGCCCGGTCCGCAGGAGCCGCCTGCCACGGTGGACTATGACATCTGGCTGGGTCCTGCGCCCAAGAAGCCGGTGATGCGCCAGCGATTCCACTACGACTGGCACTGGTTCTGGGACTACGGCAACGGCGACCTGGGCAACCAGGGCGTGCACCAGATGGACATCGCCCGCTGGGGGCTGAACAAGAACACCCTTCCCAACAAGGTGCTGGGGCTGGGCGGACGCTTCGGCTACGTAGACGATGGCGAAACGCCCAACACCGAGCTGGTCTTCTGCGACTACGGCGACTGCCAGCTTATCTTCGAGGTGCGAGGGCTGGAGACGCCGGACTTGAAAGGGGTCAAGGTGGGCAACATCTTCTACGGCGAGAAGGGCATCATGGTCATCCCCAGCTACACTCAGGCTATCGTGTACGACAATGATGGCAACAAGGTGACGGAGTTCAACGCGGGCGGTGACCACATGCGCAACTTTCTGGACGCGGTGCGCAGCCGCAAGCACACCGACCTGCATGCCGATATTCTGGAAGGGCACCTCTCCAGCGCGCTGTGCCATCTGGGCAACATCTCTTACCTGCTGGGCGAGCTGGTTCCCTTCGACGCCGAGAAGAAAGCCTTCGGAGACAACAAGGAGGCGTACGAGACCTTCGCCCGCTTCGAGGAACACCTTGCGGCGAACAACATCGTGCTCAAGGAGACCAAATACCGCCTCGGGCGCGAGCTGCACGTCGACACGCAACACGAGACCTTTGGGCGTGACTCACAGGCGAATCGGCTGCTCACTCGCCAGTACCGCAAGCCCTACGTGGTACCGGAGAAGGTGTAACAGGAAACGCCGCCCCACGGTCTTCAACCGGGTGCTACGTTGGTCTGGGTTTAGTAGCTGTAGCCGCAGGCTAAAGCCTGCGCTTTCTAGCAGGTGATTGCCTGCGGCTACTGTGGAAGGGGGTTTGTGTGCTTTATGGCGCCGTCTGCCCGCCTCCGGTCTGAGCAGGGGGTGCGCCCGCTCCACCACCGGGAGGTCCCATCCGTTGCGACTTGGGCAACATGGGACCGGTGTAGTAACCGGGGGGCGGCGGCTCCTCCCGCGTTACCCGGTAACGCAGCAGCAACGCGATGCCGAACAGCACAATGCCCACCAGCAACAGGATAATCACGTTTTTGCCGCTTGTACCTGCCATCCGTCATCCTCTCCCGCAAAAGGATAGCACCCCGCCTCGGGCGGGGTGCCTCTCGTTCACTCCGTACCGCCAGCGGGGGTTGGTGCCCCTCTCTGGCTCTTGGGGAGCATGGGTCCCTCGTAGTAGCCTTCCGCTTTCGGGTCCTCCTTCTTACCGCAGGCAGTGATGCCCACGCCTACCGTGAGTACCCACACGACGCCTGCCACGAGCAGCCCCAAGCGCTTGACCGCGCGCCAGCGATTCATCGGCTTACTCCATCGAGAAAGTGAAGTACCGCTCATAATACACGGTCTGCCCGTTCTCCACCGTGGTCGCCAGATAGCGCTCCGGGTTGCGCTTGATGTTCTTCGCATGACCATCCAGGAAGGTGAAGTTCGCGCCGTCCTGGTGAATCTTCTGCGACTCGCAACCGATGGAGATGACCACGTAGGTCGGCCCCTTGTCGAGCATGGTGATGCCATCGCCAATCAAGATGGTCTCCGCCGGTCGCTTAATCTCCGGCATGTAGCGGGTCAGTCCACCCATGTCTGGCGGATAGCACAGGCTACCCGGGAAGTGGTAGTACGGGTTCTCCGGAGTGCCAGCGCCGCCACGGGTCGCCATCTGGACGACGATGCCGTAGTGCGCGAACACCTGAGTGGGCGGCCAGTATGGATCCATCTCTCCCGGATAGCAGAAAGATTATACCCCTTTGCCTTCCTTTCCCTGCAACTTTGCAACCAGATATGCAACCGTGTAACCATCTATTACTTTACGACCTGCTCCCAATTTTGTCAAGAGTTAACAGGGCATCCCAGCGGATT
>Ga0209162_1000502_pt1 | contig 42633 bp, 37 predicted proteins | sample YNPNPMetaG_FD_187121 | JGI IMG/M metagenome (GOLD analysis project Ga0209162, IMG submission 187121) | Anoxygenic and chlorotrophic microbial mat microbial communities from Yellowstone National Park, USA - YNP NP MetaG (SPAdes) (version 2) ...
CCACTGGCGAACAGTAACAGGGATGTGGGCTCGGGAACAACAGCCTGTGGGGCGAACACCATGTCCTCGAGGAAATACCCTGGGGCGGAGAATGCCGCGATTTGCTGGGAGACGAAACTGTTGGCACTGCTGTCCCAGTAGACGTGGTATACTTCGCCGCCTCCGTTGGCTTCCCGGGCGATAAACAGGTCGTCCGGTTGCAGGTTGGGAATACCTGTTAAATTGCTCAGCTGGTAAATCTTGGAGTTACTACCTCCATACAGCGAGACATACAGCGCCAGCGGTGCGCCCGTGCGCGAGTGATAGAGCCGAAACGATTCCACTCCGCCGGGTGCGTTGGGAATCGGTGCGGTTACTGCCTGAAACGAGCCTGTCACCGGGTCTATGGTGAACATCGTAGAGGTCGGATAGTTTTGCGCGACCAGCACCTTATTTTGGAAAGTGCCCCAGCGCGGGTTGTTTCCCAGCACAATCAACGCCTCGGGCAAGCCCTGCTGAGTATGCCCGTACGAGTCCGTGTAGCTCAGAGCGGTCGTCCACACGATATTGCCGGAACTATCCACTCGCGAGACCTCTCCGCTGCCTTCGTTGTCATAGAACAGGTCGTGGTTAGCGACTCCAAACTCGTCCCACCGGACGGTGGTGTAATTGGTGGGAGTCGCCCACGAGTTGTGTGCGCTCGGCAGTCCAGAGGTGAAAGTGGTTACCGTACCGGAAGGGTCTATCGCGAAGATTTTGCCCGTACCTCCGCTCGATACTAACGTCGTCCCTTGCGCATAACCGTTCCAGCTTTGAGGTAGTACGGTTAACAGCGTTTCGAAGTAGGTACTGCTCGTGGTGGATGCCAGATGATTCAGAGCCTTGGTTGCCAGGTCAATCGTTGCATACTGCGGCGGTATAGTGCCGTACTGGTACTGTATCACGAAGCGGTTGCGAACCCAGTCGAAATCCATCTTCATGTTGCCGTTCGTGGTTGTCCATTCCGTCGCAACCACTCCGTAGTTGGTCGTAACGTTTACGGTGGCATGTGCCGCTTGTGCCACGCACAGTACGCTGAGGACATAGCTCCAAAGCCGCCGCATCAGGGCGTAGCCGTCTTGCGAGAAAGCGGGTTTCATGTTCTTTCCTCCTTTGAAACGAAGTATTAAGTGGTTACACAGTGGAATGATTTGCTTCACCTTTTATCATCCTACAGATGGAACCTGTTCCGGGTGCGGTGCAGGATGTTCCAGTTTGTCAGGAGGTGCATCGTTGACACCCAAACAGTGACTGCAGGCGCACGAAAGGCGGAGCAACCTTGGGTGTTCTTCCAATCTGCGTAACTTCCGATGTATTTGTCGATTATTATAGCTAAATTGTTCCCGAATCCTTTAGTGAGTTTTACCAGAATTATCGGAGGTTGCCTGCCGAAAAGAGTGCGGCTTGCGCTTCGACGAGAGGCAACTGAATGACGAAGGTCGTCCCGGCGTGTGCAGGAACCCAGTGCTGCAGTCGAGAAAGCAGAAGCAAGTGCTACAGGAGGGAGAGAGGGCAATGCTGGGGCTGTGTCTGCTGCTGGTGATAAACGCTGCCGGATGGCAGGATGGATGGGTGACCGTGCGCCCGGATGATACCGGCGAAGCACTGGTCAACCCGGGCATGGGCTGGGTGCTTCACTACTATGATAACGTCCCTGAGAACTATGGCTCGCGGTTAGAGCCTTCCGACACGGTGGATGATTTCCCCGGTCTGGCAGTGGTGTATCTGCGCATCCCTTGGTCATACATCGAGCCCCAGGAAGGTCGTTTCAACTGGTCGGTGCTGGATACACCCGCGCAACGGTGGATAGCCAAAGGCAAGCAGATAGCCCTGCGCATCAGCTGCAGCGAATCCTGGATGCGCTGGGCGACGCCGGAATGGGTGCATCGTGCCGGGGCGAAAGGTTATGACTTTGAGCCAGGAGTGGGCGTTAAGGAAGGTGGTCCCTACTGGGAGCCGGATTACGACGACCCCGTTTTCCTGCAGAAGCTGGAGAACTTCCTCGCTGCGCTGGCACAACGATACGACGGCAACCCCGAAGTGGCGTTCATTGACGTGGGCTCACTTGGTGTGTGGGGTGAAGGTCATACCTTTGCCAGCACGCGACTCAAAATCTCCCCGGAAACGGTAAAGAAGCACATTGACCTGCACGTCAGGTATTTCAAACACACTCTGCTGGCGGCGAACGATGATTTTTCTTTTCATGGTGAGGAGACCATTGACTACGCCCGCGAGAAAGGATTGACCCTGCGCGACGACAGCATTCTGGTGCAGGGTGGAGAGAACGCCTATTTCCATGCGGGTATGGCACAGGCTTTCTGGCGCGATAGACCGGTGATTCTCGAGTGCGAACACTACGGACCGTCCAAAGAGCGGGGTTACTGGCAGGACGGCAGCAAGTACCTGCAGGCGGTCGAGGAGTACCACGCCAGTTACGCTTCCATCCACTGGTGGCCGCGCGAGTTCCTTCGGGAGAATCGCGAATTGATAGACAAAATCAATCGCCGGCTGGGCTACCGCCTGCGACTGGTAGAGGCTTCCTGGCAGAAGCGGGTGAAGGTCGGAAACAGATGGGAACTGCGGTGGCAGTGGAGCAATGCGGGTGTTGCGCCTTGTTACCGGGGCGGTTATCCGGCGATCACGTGGAAAGACGAAAAAGGCGGCATCGTAGCCGTGATGGTGGACAAAGCGCTGAACGTCAGAAACCTGCCTGTTGCACCGCGGGATAAAGTAGAGGTTGTGGAGAGCCGGGCGAGCTTCGCACTCCCGTTTCAGTTGAAGCCGGGTGTCTACTCGGTATATGTTTCGGTAGGCACCGTGACAGGCACGCCGGAAATCGCTCTTCCGCTGTCGGGCAACGATGGTCAGAAACGCTATCTGCTGGGGCAGGTGGAAGTGGTACCTTAGCATTTGCCTGACCGCTCGTTTTTGCCTATAATGTACCTGTCAGCATTATCGGGTAAGGAGAACGAAAGATGGCTTTGTCTGCGCAGGAGATATGGGCACAGGGCATAGACCGCATGAAGGACAAAATCGTCTTGCCCAGCATGTGGGAAGCGTTAGACCACGCGGTGCCCATTACCATAGAGAACGGCGAGTTTGTGGTTGGGTTGCCTTCTCAGCGATACAGCCTGTCCGGGCATCTGCGTAACCCGGGCTATCGCCGCACGATTGAAATTATCCTCTCGGAGCTTGCGGGTCAGGATGTGCAGCTGCGCATCATCGAGGGTACCACACTCACCGATTGGGAGCGCACCAAGCAGCGTGAAGCGCTCGCAGCTGCCAGCAGGGAGCAGGAGTATGCCCAGCGGCGCAAGCAGGAAGAGGTAGAGCAGTCCTGGGATGCGCTCTATGACCGCATCGTGCGTGCCTACTCCGAGCAACCCTACCGTCAGCTGCCGCAGGGGAAAGCACAGTACCTGCGCAGGGCGTTGCAGATGGTCAGTGAGGCGATGGACGAGCTGTGCCCCGCCAGCGGCGAAGCGGACGACCTAACCGAACGGAACCTCGCACGGGTGATCGACCGCATCGCCAACAACATCGGCGCGCCGCCTGCACTGGTGGCATACGAGCTGTTCCGTTTGCGCGGTTCGGAACGGTGAGGATGGGAGGGAAGTCCATGAGCCGCAGGACGTGTTGCCCTGCGGCTTTTACGTATCATCAAGGGGGCTTGTGAAACGAGTGGCTTACGATGTGTGCGTGTACGGCACTATGTGTTTAGACCGGATACGTCGAGTCGACCGGCTGCCGCCACCGGGCGGATACGTGGAAGTCGTGGAGGAGCGATGGCTGCCCGGCGGCGAGGCTTTGAACACCGCCATCGCGCTGGCAACGTGGGATGTTCACGTGGCGCTGGTGCCCAACGCGCTTGGTGAGGATGACCTGGCGGAGCACCTGCTGCAGATGTTGAGGGCATATCCCTCTCTGGACCTACGCTTCCTGCGTATGTGCAAGGATGTGCAGACGCCTACATGCGATGTGTATGTCACGCCCGATGGGCATCGCACGATGTTTGGTTCGGGTTTTGCGCAAATGTCCGCAGAAGAGGTGCCGGACGAAGCCCTGCGCCACGCGAAAGCCTTTACCGCTGACGCCAACCCCGGAGATGCTTCCGTGCGTGCATGTGAGCAGGCTGCGAGAGCGGGTGTGCCGGTGGTGGCGATGGACCTGCACAATTCGGAGCGGGCGTGTCGGGTGGCAACTATCTTGCTCACCTCCTACGAGTGGGTTGGACGCGATGACAACATCGACTATCTGAAGCGCGTGGCGGCTCAGTATCGGGAGCGGTACGGCTGTACGGTTGTACTCACCGCCGGTGCGAAAGGATGTGTACTGGCGGAGCGCGAACATCAGGATGTCGCGCATATCCCGGCATACCGCGCGCCCAGTGTCGTGGATACCACCGGTTCCGGCGATGTGTTCCGCGCTGGGCTGATTTATGGACGCTACGTGCTGGAACGCGAGATGGAGTGGGCGATACGCTTCGGCTCGGCGGCAGCTGCCTTGAACGCTGCGGCGATGGGCGCGTGTGCTGGAGTGCGTCCGGTTGAAGAGATAAAGCGATTCATGAAGACACAAAACACGGTCGGAGAGGAGGCTGCACGGTGAAACTTTGTCTGAATGCAACCATAGGTGGTTACGGCAACATTCACGAGTTTGTCGCGCGGGCGAAACGTCACGGTTACCAAGCGGTGGAGTTCAGCGTGGAGGAGATTGCGGGCATCATCCAGCAGCAGGGCGTGAACGCCGCACATGCGATTTTCGAGGAATCGGGTATCGAGCCGGTTTGTTTCGGACTGCCGGTGGAGTGGCGCAAGGACCATGAAACGCTGAAAAAGGGACTGCGTGAACTGCCGCGACTGGCACGCGCCGCACAGGCGATTGGTTGTACCCGAACGGCAACATGGCTCCCTCCGAGCATCGACGAGTTTCCCGCGGCTTACTCCGTACGGATGGCGGAGCGCTTTCGGGAAATCGCACGGGTGCTGGCGGATTTCGATGTGCGCCTTGGTCTGGAATGGGTGGGACCGGCAACCTCCCGCACCCGCAAATACGACTGGATACATACTATGCACCAGCTGTTGGATTTTGAGATGGAAATCGGTGCGCCCAACCTCGGATTGCTGGTGGACAGTTTCCACTGGTTCTGCATGGAGGGCACCACAGAACACCTGGAGCAGTTGACGAACCAGCAGATTGTACATGTGCATATCAACGACGCGCCCAACAAGCCTCCGAGAGAGCAAAACGATTTCCAGCGTCTGCTGCCGGGCGAGGGAGTGATTGACCTTGTAGGCTTCCTGCGCGCGCTGAAGAAGGTCGGCTACGACGGCGGGATCGCTATCGAGGTGTTCAATGAAGAGCTGAAAGCGATGGCTCCCGACGAGGCAGTGGCGAAAGCGAAGCAGGCATACGACAGCGTGTGGCAGAAAGCCTTTGGTTAGGGTGGTGGGCCCGGCAGGACTCGAACCTGCAACCAACCAGTTATGAGCCGGCCGCTCTGCCTTTGAGCTACGGGCCCCCTTGCGCGCACATATAGTTTACCAGAGATGTCCGATGCGTGCAAGGGGACAGACTTTGCCGACATACGTGAGCCATCATCGTGCTACCTCCTGAGAACGACAGCTCTGAATATCCCCGAAAAAGCACCAGTTTTCAGCCTCTTTCGGTTTAATCCCCGTATTTTGCGAAGCGCATGTGCGCCTATTCTTGCGATTAAATAGGGGTGACTAAACTTTTGAAGGAGGTCGTTTACACATGCAGAAGCGCGTTTCTGGTTGGCTCCTGCTCGCAGTAGCGGGGGTGGTTGCGTTTACCGTCTCCGCCAGCGCCACCACGGTGGTTGGTTCCGGGTCCTGGCAAGCCTGGTCCGCACCTAACCAGGACGGCGATCCTTATTGGGACAACCCGTCCGCGGATGGCAACAAGAGAAACATCGGTTACTTCTTGAGCAAGACCGGTGGTTTCAGCAGCCATCCTGCCAGCCCGGCAATCACCCCCGAGTGGTGGGGCTACGGCGATGGAAGTGCGGATTTGAGCTTCCACTTCCAGAGTGCTCTGCCGCAGGCAGTGAAGCTGGTGATCGAGGTAGCCGGCTATGCCAACATCAACGAACTGGGCTGGTACGATGTGAACAACCCGTCTGTCGGTGGGGTTATCTTTCCCGGTCCTGCAGGCGCAGGTGCAACCACTGTGTTCAGCCCCAGCCTGAACTTCGGTCTGTACATCAAGACCGCAGGCGGCGTGAAGTATTACACGCAGTCCACCCTGAACCCGGCTGCTGAGCAAAACCATCAGCACTTCGCACTGTTCAAAGAGGCTCCTGGCGTCTACTGGATAGGCGTGGAGGACAAGCCTGCGAACACCGGTGAAGGCTTCGGCGGCGACTACAACGACATGGTGATTCGCATGGCAGTCGTCCCCGAGCCGGCAACGATGAGCCTGTTCGCACTGGGTTTGCTTCCGTTGCTGCGGCGGCGCAAAGCGTAGAACCAACAGTCAACTGGAACACCAGCAGAGGGCGCAGGAATGACCTGCGCCCTTTTGTGGTATTCGGGTATAATGGAATCGCGATTCCCACGAAGAGAGGCGAGAGACATGAACGAGGTAGAGAAGGCGACGTGGCGCACGAAGGTTGGTCTGGCGGAGATGCTGAAGGGCGGCGTCATTATGGATGTGACCTCGCCCGAACAGGCGGAAATCGCCGAGGAGGCGGGCGCAGTGGCGGTCATGGCGCTGGAGCGCGTGCCTGCCGACATCCGTGCACAGGGTGGTGTTGCCCGCATGACCGACCCCAAAATCATCAAAGCCATCATGAAGGCGGTCAGCATCCCGGTCATGGCGAAGTGCCGCATTGGGCACTTTGTGGAAGCGCAGATACTGGAAGCGCTGGGGGTGGACTTCATCGACGAAAGCGAAGTGCTGACCCCTGCCGATGAACAGCACCACATCAATAAGCACGCTTTCAAGGTTCCTTTTGTTTGCGGCTGCCGCGATTTGGGTGAGGCGCTGCGGCGTATCGGCGAAGGCGCGGCGATGATACGCACCAAAGGCGAAGCAGGCACGGGCAACGTGGTGGAGGCGGTACGCCACATGCGCGCGGTGATGAGCGGTATCCGCTGGCTGCAGAGCCTGCGCGAGGACGAGCTGATGGCGGCTTCCAAACAGCTGCAGGCTCCCTATGAGCTGGTGGTAGAGGTACACCGCACCGGCAGACTACCCGTGCCGAACTTCTCGGCGGGTGGCATCGCCACTCCTGCGGATGCCGCGCTGATGATGCAGCTGGGCGCGGAGGCGGTGTTTGTAGGCTCCGGTATCTTCAAATCAGGCGACCCGAAACGCCGTGCCAAAGCCATTGTGGATGCGGTAACCTACTACAACGACCCGAAGATCCTCGCTGAGATTTCCGAAGACCTTGGCGAGCCGATGGTGGGCATCGACATCCGGCAGCTGGAGGAGAAGGAGCTTCTGGCTCCACGCGGGTGGTAGACTCGACTGATCCCCTCTCCCACAGGGTGGGAGAGGGGATGTATGCATCGTTTTACGACGCTGGACGCACCTCGACCTCGCCAAACGGCTCCAGAGATTTCTGGATGTGTTCTGCCTCTCCTACAGCGACAATCGCCATGCGGTCCGGAAAGAGGTGGCGTTGAACCACATCGCAAACCGTTTCCGTTGTGATGGACTGCACGCGCTCGCGATAGGTTTCCATGCTGTCTTTGGGCAGTTCCAGCATTTCGATAGCCACTATTTCACTGGCGATACCGCCCTGTGTGCTGAGGTGAATGGAAAACGTGCCGTTCAGGTAGTTCTTTGTGCTCTCCAGCTCGTTTTCGGTGATACCCTCGCGCCGGAGAATGTCCACCTCTTTGAGCATCTCCTGCACCGCTTCGCCGACCACCTCCGGGCGTACCTGTGCGGACATGGAGAAGCTGCTGGCTTCACGGTGTTGCGACAGATGCGAGCCCACGTCATACGCGAACCCTTTTTGCTCGCGCACGTTCATGAAGAGCCGTGAGCCTGCACGCCCACCCAGAGCGGTATTTGTTACGTCCAGAGCCAGAAAATCGGGGTCGTTGGGGCGGGGGGCGAGATGTCCTATCAGCAGATTCACCTGCACCGAACCGGGTCGGTGCACGATATGCACCGTGCGTCGATCCCGCGACGGGGGCGGCTCATGCGGCGGATGTTGCACGCCGCGCGGCTGCCAACGCTCGAACGCTTTATCCAGACCTTGGCGCAGATGCGAGGCGTCTACCGCTCCAACCACTACCAGCAGGCTGTTGTCCGGAGCGTAATTGCTCGCGTGGAACTGGCGCAAAGTATCCGATGTCATGGCGTTCACCGACTCTTCCGTCGGAGCGATGCGCGAGTAGGGATGCTTCCCGAAAAGCACCTGTGCATAACGCTCGCGAGCGAGAAATGCCGGTTGAGTTCGCTGGTAACGCAGTGTCTGTATGGTGTTCTCCTTCGCCAGCTCCACCTCTTCAGGGTCAAATGCCGGGGCGGTTACCGTCTCCGCCAGTAGTTTCAGCAGGGGCATCAGGTTTTCTGCCAGCACGGTTGCGGAAACGGTGCTGTAGTCTCGGTTGGCATGAGCCTCCAGAGTTGCGCCCAGCTCCTCGACAGCGCGGGCGAACTGGAAGCTCTTACGTTTTTGCGTGCCCTGAGTGAGGCAGTGAGCGGTCAGGGCGGCCAGACCGGGTAGGTCGGCAGGGTCGTGTGCGCTACCGGCACGCACCACCAGACGTAATGTCACAAAAGGAACGCGCGTGTCTTCCACCAGAACCACACGCAAACCGTCGGCGGCGGTGAATTCCTCGCGTCTGGGCAGCACCAGCGGACGCAATGCCGTCGGCGGTGGCGGGGTGGTTATCACTGCTATTCTTCCCATTCTGTCCTCCTCTATTGCTCCGATCCGGCTGCACCGGGAAGAATATATAAAACGGTACGGTTGGTGGGTATCAGGAAGCGTTGGGCTACCTGCTGCACCTCTTCCGCGGTAACATCCAGATAGCGTTGCAGCTCGGTGTTAATCAGCGCGGGATCGCCGTCGAAAAGGGTATGGTATGCCAGCTCCATCGCGCGCCCCAACGGGGTTTGAAGTCCGTAAAGTCCGCCCCACACGCCCCGGTAGCGTTCTGCACGCAGCTGGTTCTTCGCACGCTGGAGCTCGCGCGTCTGCACGCCTTTTTGCTGTATCTGTTCGATTTCGGCGTAGCCGCTGCGCTCGACATGCTCGCAATCCCTGTCCGGCTTGAAGACTACGAAGGACGTAAACAGCCCCGGTCCCCGGCGGTCCTCTAGCCCTCCCGAAACAGCCAGCGCGCTCTTCTGTCGCTTCACCAGCCGCTGATGCAGGCGTGCGCTCTCTCCTCCGAACAGGATACGGTCCAGCAGAGCGAGCGCGTATCTTTCAGGCGAGTGGCGGGGCGGAACCTTCCATGCCATTGCTATCGCGGGCAAGTTCGCCAACCTGTCCGTGTACCTGGCACGCTTCTCCTGTCCACGCTCCGGTTCACTCACGTCCACCGGCTGCGGTGGCTCCTGTGGGGGGATGTCACCGAAATGTTTGCGCACCCACTCGAGAGCCTGTGTCTCTTCGAAGTCGCCAGCGATGGCGAGCACGGCATTGTTGGGGGCGTAATAGGTGCGGAAGAATCGCTGCACGTCTTCTAGAGTTGCTGCATCGAGGTCTTCCATAGAACCAATGACCGAGTGTGCATTGGCGAAGTTGTCGTATGCCAGCTCGTAGAGCAAGATACCGCGTGCATAAGCGAAGGGTTGATTGTCTACACGAAGCCGTTTCTCCTCTTTCACGACCTCGCGCTGGTTATCCAGATTTTCTTGATTGACCTGCAAGGAGCGCATCCTGTCCGCCTCCAGCCACAGGGCGAGCTCCAGCTGGTTGCTCGGCATGACCTCAAAGTAGATGGTGAAGTCGTTGCTGGTCATCCCGTTGAGCACGCCGCCGTTGTCCTCGACGTAGGTGTAAAACTCGCCCTTTTTCACGTTGGCAGAGCCCTGAAACATCATGTGTTCGAACAGATGGGCGAACCCTGTACGTCCGGGCGGCTCGTTGCGTGCGCCCACATCGTACAGAACCACAACTGCTACCACCGGCACACTGTGGTCTTCCGACAGCACCACGCGCAAGCCGTTGTCGATAGTGTGCAGGGAGTAGGGAACACGGAAAGGTATCGCCTTTTGGACTGCCATCTCCCCAGTGGACTCCTGTTCATGCGTATCGTTCTGTGTGAGTATAGCCTTTTTCTGCTCGAGATTGCAAGCCTTGCGCGGGGATACAGGGGACAGGCTTTTGGGGCAATCTCACTTTCCGGCATCTCCCACCACCACGAGAGCGTGGGTGTTCGAGAATTGTTGAGAAGTTGGCTGTAGCGCAAGGAGAGAGGCGTTCTTGCTACCCCTTGTCTTACCTCACCCCCGTCCCCTCTCCTACGAGGAGAGTGGCGTTCCCCCTTCCCTCGCAGGGAAGGGGGTAAGGGGGTTAGGTGACCTATCCATTCAACCACCAATTTCGAACACCCTCTCACAAGAGTTGTCTCCGGCGGAGTAATTAGGTAAAATAAAACGGTTAAGTGAAAAGGTGGGATTTACCGGTGGAGGAAGATGAGAAAAGCGTGGTGGTGTGCACTCGTTGGGCTGTTGCCTCTGTATTTGGTAGCCCCTTTGTCGGCTGGGCAGTTTTCGGTTCGGACCACACCGGCGGTCCGCACCGATAAGCCTCCGGTGATCGATGGCAAGCTGGATGACGATGCATGGCGTAATGCGCCAGTAGCGAAAGAGTTCATCGATATCTATACCGGCAAGCCAGCGGTCGACCAGACGGAAGCATACATCCTGTATGACAACAAGGCTATCTACGTCGCTTTCTACTGTCACGATAGCCAGCCGGAAGCCATTGTAGCGCGGGAAATCCGACCGGGCTCGCAGTTCCCCGGTGAAGATACCGTGACTTTTCAAATCGACCCCTACCGATCGCGCGACTGGGCGAACATTTCGGCTTTCATCGTGAACGCGTTGGGCACCCAGAACGAACGCATCGCCGGGGGGCGCGCCGCCAAACGGGAGTGGCGCGGCATCTGGCAGGCAGCGGTACAGCGAGTGCCCGATGGCTGGACGGTGGAGATGCGCATTCCCTGGCAGGTACTCAACTACCCCAGCTCCAACGGCGCGGTAAACATGAGCATCAACTTCAAACGCGACCACGCCCGCACGCGAATCGACCACTTCTGGAGCGACGTGACTCCCATGCGTCGCCCAGAGCTGATGGGGATATGGCGAGGGGTGCAACCTCCAAAGGCAGGCAACCGCAAAACCCTGCAGTTCATGAGCTATCTCACGCCCGAGTGGCAGGATGGAAGCGGGCAGGAGGTACGTGCCGGGCTGGATGTGCGCTACACGCCAACCCCGCAGCTGACCGGTGTGTTGAGCATGTTTCCCGACTTCCGCAATATCGAGGGTGCGGTGGAGGGCATCGAATTCAGCCGCAGTGAGCGGTTTGTCGAGGAAACGCGCCCGTTCTTCATGGAGGGCATCCGTTACTTCGACCTGACGGAGCCGTATGGTATCGGCCGCCTCTTCTACAGCCAGCGCATTCGCGAGTTCGACGCGGGCTTAAAGGTTTTCGGCAACCTCAGCCCTGCCCTGTCCATAGGTGTGCTCAGCACCCTGCGTGGCGAGCGGGACAGGGCGTCGGTGGTGCATCTTCGCTACTCCGCGGGCGAGCGCGGAGGTTGGAGTATCTACGGTCTACTGCGTCGCGGTAGCGATAACCCGCAGCATGATGCGTACGGTACCAGCGGTAACATCCGCTATGGCAACTTCCGCATCGGTGGCAAGTGGATTTATGCACGGGAAGGGGATACGGGCGGGGTCGCGACCGACGTGACTCTGAACTACGAAGTGCCTCGCTGGTTCAGCGGGCTGCGCTGGACGCGGATTGACCCCGATTTTCGCGCCTCGCTGGGGCTCATCTATTTTACCGACCGACAGGGATTATCGTGGTATACCCGCTATGGTAACGAGATCCGGCAGGGACCCGTCCGTGAGCTGGAGGCGGATGTTTTCCTGCGTGACTACACACGCTGTGACGGCACACCGTTCGAAAAAGGTATACGGGCGTCTCTCAACGCCACCTTACGCTCTGATTACCGTATCGGTATCGAGCATGAGGTTGTTACCTTCGAGGGCGCACACGATCGCGTATTTCAGTTGAGTGTGGGCGGCAACGTCAGCAACCGATTCCGTCAGTGGAACATCCGTTACGAGTTCGGGCAGCGTTCGGACAGGGATATTCGCTTCATCGGTTTCGGCATCACGCGTCGGCTTTTCGGAAAACTGGATGTAGGGCTGAACGGCTCCATCCTGCGCTTCGATGAAAACCGCGACCAGTATATCCTCACCGTCGGCTGGGAGTTCGATGAATTACGGGCGTTAAGCGCACGGCTGGTGCAGCAAGACGGCAATGTGAACTGGTACCTCGCCTACCGCAGTGCAGGAGGGGTGGGGCAGGACCTTTACATCATCATCGGCGACCCGAACGCGGAGCGATTCACGGAGCGCATCGCGCTCAAGTGGGTGTGGGCGATGTAAGGTTACCCGACAGCCTCGCACCCCGTGCCCAGTCGCCCGCGCTCATTCGCGGACGGCTTTCGGGCTGCACTTCCAGCAGCTGCAACACCGTGCCCTCACCACAGGCGATGAACAGCGACTGTCTTTCCGCCCGCAGCACTGAACCGGGCCATTGGTGCGTGGTTTCTGTGGCAGGAACGCACTTCCACACCTTCACCCATCTCCCGTTATAGAAGAAACCCGCGCCCGGCTTGGGAGACATCGCACGCACCCGACACCAGATTCGGCTTGCTGTCTCGTCCCAGCGGATGAAGCTATCTTCGCGGGTGATGGGTGGAGCATAGGTGGCAAGGGAGTGTTCCTGCGGCTGCGGTATCACCGTGCCTCGCTCCAGCGCGCGCAGGGTTTCTATCAACAAATCCGCCCCCAATTGCGCGAGTTTGTGCTCGAGCGTGCCGGCGTCGTCTTCGGGCAGGATGGGACAGGCGCGCTGAGCAAGGATGGGGCCTGTGTCCAGCGTCGGTTCCATTTGCATGATGCTGACGCCGGTTTCGGTTTCACCGTTCAGGATAGCGTGCTGGATAGGGGCAGCGCCACGGTATTTGGGGAGGAGCGATGCGTGAACATTGATCGCCCAGCCGCTGGAGGGAATCTTCAGCAGTGCTTCGGGCAGAATCTGCCCGAACGCGGCGACCACAATCACATCCGGCGCAAGGGCGCGCGCCTGCTCGATGAACTCTTTCCGGCGTACCTTCTCCGGTGTCCATACCGTCAGCCCTTGTTCTTCGGCAGCACGGCGCACGGGGGTGGGCTGCAGGCGCAGGTGTCTGCCGGTGGGGCGGTCGGGTTGCGTCACCACCACCGGAAGGTCGTATCCCGCTTTGCACAGAGCGAGTAGAGAGGGAACGGCGAACTCGCTCGTTCCGAAAAAGAGCACCCGTCGCATCATTTGCCGACAGCGACCGCTTCCTTCTCTTTGTGTTCTTCCTCTTCGGTTGCCCAGCGGAGCGTGGCGGGGTCTGCGCGGTCGATAAAAAGGATTCCGTCCAGATGGTCTACCTCATGCTGGATGACCCGTGCGGTAAGACCTTCTGCCTTGAACTTAATGGTCTTGCCTTGTAGGTTGGTCGCCTTCACCCAGATGGTTTGCGCGCGGCGTACATTGCCCATCAAGCCGGGCAGCGAAAGGCATCCTTCGGGCGGTTCCAGCTGCTCGCCCGCCATCTTGAGGATAACGGGGTTAATCAGGGCGTGTATCTGCGGATTGTCCTCATTGGCGAAGTCGGTGTAAAGAAGAAGCCGGATAGAGACTCCCACCTGCGGCGCGGCGAGACCGATGCCGTTGGCGTCCAGCATCGCCTTACGCATGAACGAAGCCAGCTGGCGTATCTCCGGGGTAATGCGTTTGACCGGCTCTGCCACCTGGCGCAGGATAGGGTCTGGATACTTCACAATTGGGTCGCCTTCCGCTCTGGGAAAGGGCGGCAGTTCCATCGCCATCGTCAGCATACCTCCGCGAGTATTATACCCTGTCTGACGCCGTTTGCACACTCTCCATCGTGCCGTCTTCCATGCCCATCATGCGGGGAGGCGGCGCTTGGGTGTCTGCCGGTTGATACAGGTACACCGGCGTGCCGAACGGCGGAGAGGCAAACGGCAGGTGTGTGCTGCCCCGTGCCAGAATGTGCTGGTAGTTGGCGCAATCTCCTTCGTATGGTTCGCCGTGATTCCAAGGAACCCACGAACGCGCGTTGCAATAGTGACACACAAACGCGCGGCGGAAGCGGTCGGTGGTGCGGTTCGGATAGGAGCGGTGCAAGATGTGTCCATGGAAGAACAGCACGTCGCCCGGCTCCATCGGCACGGGTATGGGGTCGGGATATTTGCGCACGACGCGGGTAAGGGTGTTGACTTCGTCGTCCAGATGGCTGACGTTTTCCACTTCAAACAGGTCCTAGAACGCGCCTTCGGCATGGATGAGTCCGTAGGGGTTCGTTGGAGGGTAGACAGGTTCACAATGGGAACCGGGAATAACCCACAGGCATCCGTTCTGTTCGTCGGCGGGATCCAGCGCCATCCATGCCCCGATGAGAGTATCCGGGTAGGTAGTGATATAGTAGGAGTCTTGGTGCCAGCCCTGTCCGCCCATGCCCGGCGGGTTATAAAAAAGCATCGTTTGCAGCGCAAGCACGTCGGGACCAATAAGGGCTTCCAGCACGTCAATGACACCCGGATGCAGCAGCCCCCATTCGGCAGTAGCGTCAATTCGGTGCAGTTGGTGCACGCGCGTCTGCGTTTTGAACACCTCTTCCAGCGCAGCACGCTCGGACTGTGTGGGGACGGCCGGCGGTTGACGCCGTTGCTCTGCCCAGTCCAACAGGCGGTGTACATCGCTTTCCCCCAGCAGCTTCTCTACTTTCAGGTAGCCGTGACGCTGGTAGTGAACATACTCGTCCACGGTAACGCGATACCGGTCAGGACGCTCCGGCGCTTTGGGTAGATAAGCCATCGTTCGCCTCCGATGCGATTGTTTAGCGTTTTTAATAGTATATGGACTTTGCGCACAAAGTGCAAGCGTGCCTTTTGTGGTTGGTCATGAGGGCAATAAACCACCAAGACATGAAGAACAGGAAGATGAAGAACCATTTGTGTCCCTTGGTGTCCTTATTGCCTTCGCGTCTCGCAGTCAATCAAGCAAATGGTGTCTTGAAGGAACTGATTTCCTCCTTGTGTAAGAGTCATGTGACATGAACATCGCACAGGGAGGACGAGCCATGGCGGTCAGAATCATCGGAGAGAACCTGCCGAACATCCCGTGGGAAGATAAGCCTAAAGGTTATCCGGGAGTCATGTGGCGATACAGCAAAAACCCGATTATCCCGCGCAACCTGCTGCCCACTTCCAACAGCATTTTCAACAGCGCGGTGGTGCCGTATCGGGGTGAGTTTCGGGGCGTGTTTCGCTGCGATGACACGCGCCGCTACATGCAATTGCACGCCGGGCGCAGCATGGATGGTATCCATTGGGAGATTAACCCCGAGCGCATCCACTTCGTGGGCGAAGCGGCACAGGAGCTGGGCTGGGAGTACGGTTATGACCCCCGCGTGGTATGGATTGAAGACCGTTACTGGGTGACGTGGTGCAACGGCTACCATGGACCCACCATCGGCGTGGCGTGGACGCGGGATTTCGAGACCTTCCACCAGCTGGAGAACGCCTTCCTGCCCTACAACCGCAACGGAGTGTTGTTCCCGCGAAAAATTAACGGCAAGTACGCCATGCTGAGCCGCCCCAGCGACCGGGGACATACTCCATGGGGGGACATGTTCTACAGCGAAAGCCCCGATATGATTCACTGGGGATGCCATCGGTTTGTAATGGCGCCAGCAGGCGGATGGCAGAGCACCAAAATCGGCGCAGGTCCCGTGCCCATCGAGACGACGGAAGGCTGGTTGCTGATTTATCACGGCGTATTGACCTCGTGCAACGGCTTTGTCTACAGCGCAGGTGCAGCGCTGCTGGATTTGGAGAAACCTTGGAAGGTAATCGCCCGGACTGCCCCCTACATCATCTCTCCACAGGAGCTGTATGAGTGCGTGGGCGATGTGCCGAATGTAGTCTTCCCCTGCGCCGCGCTGGCGGACGCTGCCACGGGACGTATCGCGGTTTACTATGGCGCAGCAGACACGGTAACCGGGCTGGCGTTTTGCATGGTGGACGAGCTGGTGGAGTTCACGAAGCAGAACTCGCTGGTGTAATCGCCTCTCCCTCCTGCCGCCGTTGGCGGTGGGAGGGGGTGGTTACTTGAGCCCAGTCACCTTTGTGTGCTACTATAGAAGTGCGAGGTGATAGGAATGTCCGTCAAGGTGATTCAAGCCGAGTATGACGGGAAGGTGCTGATACCCAGCGAACCACTGGACCTGCCTGCTGGTGCGCGGGTCCGACTTGTGGTAGAAGTGGAAGCAGATGAACAGTTGCGAAGGCTCCACCGTCTATGGAAATACTTTGAAGACCATCCTGTAGATGCCCCAAGCCTATCGGACGAAGACCTTCGGCGCGAAAACCTGTATGAGGAACGGGTATGAAAGCTGTGCTGCTGGACACAGGGGTTCTACTGCGGGAAAGGCATGTCACTGATGTTAAACATGCACTGGCGGTCAGAGCCATTGAAGGTTTGGTCAAAGCCGGCTGGAGCGTTCGTGTCGCTCCGCAATGCCTGCAAGAGTACTGGGCGGTTGCGACCCGGCCCGCGGAAGCCCGTGGTGGATTGGGATTGACCCCTGAGCGAGCGGCTATGGACATTGAGCAGATCCTTTCTGTGCACAACCTGTTGACCGAGACCCCCGACCTGTTTGATGAGTGGAGAAACATTGTTACTCGCTACCGGGTCAGCGGTCGCCAGGTTTGGGACGCCCGCTTAGCGGCAATCATGCGTCTGCACGGATTACGCCATTTGCTGACATTCAACCCACAGGATTTTCATCGCTTTGATTTCCTGCGTGCATGGCTTCCTGAATCGGTGGACGCTTTAATGCAAGAGGAACCCGGTTAACACAGGAACTGATTCGCACAGGCTGGAGCCTGCTGCTACATTGTCAGGCTGGTTTTGAATCCTTCAACACCGCATCCAGCAGTTTCTCTGCGCCGTAGCGGACGGCGTCGGTGCAGGGAAGTCCCGTTTGTGCCTCCACTTGGGCAATCGCCGCTTGCGCCTCGGCGTCGGACAAGTGTGCGGTGTTCAGCGCGATCCCCACCACGGGGGCAGGCGCGAACGCGCCCGCTGCCGAGGCAACCATTTCGTACAGGCGCACCACCTCGGTGAGCGGCGGGATGGGCACGTGCGGATAAGTGCGGATGTGCGTCTGCCCCGCGCGATGTACCAGAATTTGGTGCGTGGGTTGGGAACCGCGGATCAAGGGCAGAGTCGCTGTAGAAGCGGGGTTGAGCAGGGAACCCTGTCCCTCGATGAACAAAATCTCGTGTTCGCGCCCGTAGCGTAGCACGACCTCTTCCACTGCGCCCGCTGCAAAGTCCACCCGTACGGCATCTAGAGGCACGCCGTCACCGGCTATCATGATGCCGGTCTGCCCTGAAGCCACAAACGCGGAGCGCATTCCGTGTCGTTTCGCCGCGCGGTGCAGTTCAATCGCCGCCGACATCTTGCCAATCGCCATATCTGTGCCGACGGTTAGTACCCGCAGGCAGGAGAGTTCGCGAGCCGCGCCACTGCCCAACTTGAGGTTAGGTGGTTCCCTGCGGATGTCCCAGACCCACTGTCCTTCGCGCAGCAGAGGCTTTATCTCAGGGTGTTCCGCCATTGGGGTATGTAAGCCGTTGGCGATGCAGAGCCCCGCCGCCACTGCCCCCTTCACCTCCTGCCACCATGCTTCTGGCAGTGCGCCTCCGGGCGGCGCGATGCCGGTGACCAGTATCTGCGGCTGGTAGCGCAGCGCCTCGCGCAGAGACGCCACAATCGGCACGTCGCGGGGGATGCCGGTCAATGCAGGGATGGAACCGCCGGCGCACTCGGAATCGATGACCGCCACGATGTGCGCTTCACTGTAGCGCAACATCGCCAGTCCTGTCTTGCCGAACTGCCCGCGAATGCCCCCGTGCTGCAGGATGGCGACGCGATGTTCAGGCAATATCCGCACGGCGCTGCACCCCCAAGCCGGGCAGGTCGTTCGGAACAACGCGCCCGTCCTGCAGGGTTGCCCCCACGAACGGGTCGTCCACGAGATTCAGGTGGCTGTCCAGGTCCAGGTGGTCTGCCAGCGGCGACAGGTGCGCCGCGGCAGTAATGGACAAACTGCTATCCGAGTAACACCCAAACATCACCTGCAGTCCGCACGCGCGAGCAGTGTGCACGATTCGGAAGGCTTCGGTGAGCCCGCCGCACTTCATCAGCTTGATGTTCACCCCGTGCACGCGGTCGGCGAGACGCACCACGTCCGCGCTGGTAAAGCAGCTCTCGTCGGCAAAGAGGGGCAGGGGAGAGCTCCGGTACAGCTCCGGCAGAGCGTCTTCCATTCCTTTCGGCAGGGGCTGTTCCACATACTCCACGCCCCGCTCCGACAGCCACCGGCACATGGCGATAGCGTCCGCAAGGCTCCACCCGCCGTTGGCGTCCACGCGCAGCGTCAATCCCTCGGCAGCCTCTTCCCGTACCGCTTCGAACATCGCCTTGTCCGCCTCAATGCCATCCGGACTGCCCAGCTTGACCTTCAACGCCCTCGCCCCGGTGAGCGCAAGCCAGTCGCGCACGCGCTGCCGTGCCACATCGGGGGGGTTGATGCCGATGGTCACTGTAGTGGGCACGATGCGCTCACGCTGCAACCCCCAGAGCCTCCACAGCGGATGTCCCGCTCGCTTGCCCAACCAGTCATGCAAAGCGATGTCGACCGCCGCGCGGAGGGCGTGCGGCACGGCGAGAGTTTGCAGCAGGTGGTCGATGCGCTGCCGTTCGAGCGGGTGCAGCGGTTGCAGCAGGGTGGCGACCTGCTGAGCCGCTTCCAGCAGTTGTTCGGTGCTCTCGTGGTACGAGCCGATGGAGAAGGGCGAGGCTTCGCCCCAGCCCTCGATACCGTCCGCCTCGACGCGCAACCAGAGGTTCGTTGTCTGGGCAGTGGTGCCCCGACTGATGGTGAGCGGGAATCGCTTATGGATCGTGAAGGTTTCGTACAACACGCGCATAGTGCCTTCAGTTTTCCACATGGCGGCAGCCGGTTCCTGCAGAAGGAGGTTACACACAGTGGACAGAATACATTTACCAGAGTAATGAAGGAGGTGAGCGAGAATGCGCAAGGTCAAAGCCGCGATTATCGGCACGGGTTTCATCGGACCGGCACACGTAGAAGCCGCGCGCCGATTGGGTTTTGTGGACGTGGTGGCGCTTTGCGAGAAGGATGAAGAGACCGCGAAGGCGAAAGCGGCACAGATCAACATCGACCGGGTTTACTGGAACGTGGACGACCTGCTGAACGACAAAGAGATCGAGGTCGTTCACAACTGCACCCCGAACAACCTGCACTTCGAGGTCAACCGCAAGATTATCGAATCAGGCAAGCACGTGATTTCCGAGAAGCCGTTGGCGATGAACTCCAGCGAGTCGCGCCAGCTGGTGGAGATGGCGAAGAAAGCAGGGGTTGTACACGCGATCAACTTCATCTATCGCTACTACCCGCTGGTTCGCCATGCTCGCTCGATGGTGCAGCGTGGGGATGTGGGCGAAATCTACCATGCCAACGGCTCCTACACGCAGGACTGGCTGTTCCTGCCCACCGACTGGAACTGGCGGCTAGTGCCCGAACTGAGTGGCGAATCGCGGGCGGTAGCGGATGTTGGCTCGCACTGGTGCGATTGCGTGCAGTATGTCACAGGGCTGAAGATTAAGCGGGTGTATGCGCACCTGCACACCATCCACAAGACGCGCATGAAGCCTAAGAAGGAGCTGGAGACCTACGCGGGCAAGGTGTTGCAGCCGGAGGACTACGAGCCGGTACCCATCAACACCGAAGACTACGCGACGGTCGCCTTCGAGTTTGAGAACGGCGCGGTGGGCTCTTTCACCGTGTCGCAATGCTTTGCCGGGCGCAAGAACCGCATGTTTTACGAAATCTCCGGTAGCAAATGCTCGCTGGTGTGGGACCAGGAGCGACCGGACGAGCTGTGGGTGGGCTACCGTGAGAAGGCGAACGAGATTGTGATGCGCGACCCGTCGCTGTTGACGCCCGAAGCACGTCCCTTTGCGCACTATCCGGGCGGTCACCCGGAGGGCTACCCCGATGGGCTGAAGAACTTCCTGTGGCGCGTGTACTCGGCGGTTGCCGAGGGCAGCAGCGAGTGGGACTTCAGCACCTTTGAGGACGGGCACATCGAGATGGCGATTGTGGATGCGGTGCTTGCCAGCCACCGCAGCAAGCAGTGGGTGGAGGTCACACCATAACATTCATCAAGCCGGTGAGGAACGCTCCTCACCGGCACGGGTTTACTTCCAGTCTGTTAAAGCGGGTGTCGGCGAGCCGGTGAAGCGATACTACTCTGTCTCCTTGTGTTCGCCGTATCACCACAATGTAGCCGCAGGGTTGGTCTCTGGGAGCCAGGCGCCTGAAAGTCGCAGGTAACACAAGGCAAAATCATCCCTCTTGCCCGCCCTCGTTCCATCGTGATACAATACCCTCGCATTCCCCAAACGGAGGCGGCTGATGAACGAGAAGGAAGCACGAGAGATTTGTGAGAAAGCACTTGCCTTGAGCGGGGCGGAGCATGTGCAGGTGAACCTGACAGGCACGCGCGAGGCGTCTACCCGCTATGCCAACAACGAGATTACGCAGAACGTCGCGAAGGCGCAGACCACCCTGCGCGTGCTGTGCGCGTATGGCAACAAGGTCGGACGGTGCAGCACGAACCGCCTGGACGTCGATTCGATCCGCGAGGCGGTCAAGCGTGCGGAGGAGATGGCGCGGGTCGCGGAACCCGATACCGAGTTTCTTCCCCCGCCGGAGCCTGCCGTTTATCGCCCTGTGCCGGCATACGCGGATAACACCGCACACGCCACCCCCGAGCACCGCGCCCGTGTGGTGCGTCAGGTGATTGCCGAGGCGAATGCACGCGGTTTGAAAACGGCGGGTAGCTTTGCTACCAACGTCTATGTCAGTGCCGTTGCCAATAACCGCGGATTGTTCGGCTTTCATACGGCGACGCAAGCTTCACTCATCTGCACGATGATAGCCGAGGACGGTAGCGGCTGGGCGGAACAGACGCACGAGGACATGGGTGCCATCGCACCGGAAGCGGTTGCCGGGCGGGCGGCAGACAAGGCGGAGGCGGCGCGACATCCGCAGGAGGTCTCCCCCGGCGATTACACGGTGGTGCTGGAGCCTGCTGCGGTGGCGGAACTGCTTGCCTATATGGCATGGAGCATGGACGCGAAAGCCGCAGACGAGGGACGTTCGGCGTTCTCCGGCAAAGAGGGAAGTGCGGTCGGAAATTCGTTGATCACGCTGCAATCCCTGCCGACGCATCCCGATTGTCCTGCGACACCTTTCTTCGAGGACGGGATGCCCACACCGGACGTGACGTGGATAGAGAACGGTGTTCTGAAAACGCTGATATACAGTCGCTACTGGGCGCAGAAGCAGGGCAAGCCCTTCACCGGCTATCCGTCCAATCTCATCCTTCAGGGTGGGGGACATTCGCTGCAAGAACTGATTGCACAGGTAGACGATGGGTTGCTCATCACCCGTTTCTGGTATATCCGTTACGTGGACCCCATGCAGCTGTTGCTGACCGGCATGACGCGCGACGGGGTCTACCGGATTCAGGGTGGTAAGGTCACCCACGCGGTCAAGAACCTGCGGTTCAACGAAAGCCCGCTGGTGGTAATGCAAAACGTGCGATTGCTGGGCATACCGCAGCGGGTGGAAGGCAGTATGCTCGTGCCGCCGATGGTGGTGGAGAACTTCACCTTCAGCAGTACGACCACCTTCTGAGGATGGCACAAAGGGAGACCGCCTTTGCGTAACGAAACATGGTATGTATCCAAAGAGCGAGGAGGAGCCATGAACAGAATCTGGTTGAATAGCATTGTCGCCGTTTCGGTATCCCTGGTGATGGTGGGCGTTGCCTGGGCGCAGGCAAAGTCCCCCGCACAGAGTCCTGCAGCTGCGCCGAAGCCCGCACAGAAACCGGCTGCGACCAAAATGGCCGCACCTGCCGCCCAGAGTGTGGTCGGGCGGGTGGGCAACAGCGTCATCACGCGGGACGAGCTGCTGAAGACACTGGAAGCCTGGTATGGTCCACAGGCAGTGGAGGACCTGATTTCGCTCAAGGTGGTCGAGCAGGAGGCAAAGAAGTACGGGGTAACCGTCACACCGGCGGAAGTTCAGCAGCGCTACAATGAGGCTATCGATAGCATGCGCGCCCGTGTGCCGCCTGGCTCGGATGTATATGTGGAGCTTGCCAAGCAGGGCTGGACGAAAGCGCACATGGAAGCGGTACTCCGGCGTGCGCTGTTGCTGGAGAAGCTGGTCGCGCGCACCGTCCGGGACACGGACTTTATCCAGGCGCGGCATATCCTGATACAGCCCCAAATGCCAACTATCACGCCCGACCAGAACATGAGCGCAGAAGAGCGACAGAAGATGTTTGCGGAGGCGCGCGCCAAAGCAGAGGACGAAGCCAAGGCGAAGGCAGAGAAAATATACGACGAGCTCAAGGGAGGCAAGGACTTCGCCGAGGCGGCAAAGGAGTACTCGGACGACCGCTCGAACAAGGATAAAGGCGGCGATTTAGGAGCCTTCGCGCGGGGCATGATGGTGCCTGAGTTCGAGCAGGCGGCGTTTGCGCTGAAGCCGGGTGAAATCAGCCAGCCCGTGAAGACACCCTACGGCTGGCACATCATCAAGGTAGAGAAGCTGGGCAAAGACATTCCGGCGGTGGAAAAAGCGCGCCTGACACAGATTATTGTGCGGCAGCGCACGGCACAGTACTATCAGGACCTGTTGAAGCGGGCCAATGGGCAAAACCTGTTGTTGCCCAAACCGTCGGCGTCCGGTCAACAACCTGCGCCGCGCACTCAGCCCGGTCCGGGCGCAGTGCCGCCCCCGCCGCCGAGCAGATAAACCGGATGTCGCCACCGGAGGACGTGCTTCGTCGCGATGACGGAGCGCAGCCCTCCGGGGAAGAGCCATTGCGTTCCGTGAAAAACCGTATCGGCTCATTAAATCTACTCTGGTGTGAGGAGGAGCAACCATGAGCAAGCGTAAGCTGAACGTGGCGCTAATCGGCTACCAGTTCATGGGCAAGGCGCACAGTAACGCTTACCGTCAGGTCGCCCGCTTTTTCGATGACCTGGAAGTGGAACCGGTGATGAAGGTTATCTGCGGGCGTAACGAAGAGAACGTGCGCAAAGCCGCGCAGAAGTACGGCTGGGAGGAGTACGACACCTCGTGGGAGCGCGTGGTGGAGCGCAAGGACATCGACCTCGTGGACGTGTCGGTGCCCGGCAATATGCACGCGCCGATTGCCATCGCGGCGGCAAACGCGGGCAAGATGGTGCTGTGCGAAAAGCCGCTGGCGAACACGCTGGCGGAAGCGCGGCAGATGGTTGAAGCGGTGCAGAAGAACAAGGTGCCCAATGCGTTGTGTCACAACTACCGCTTCGCACCCGCCGTGCAGCTCGCCAAGCAGTTGATTGACGAAGGGCGCATCGGCAAGATTTACCACTTCCGCGGTACCTACTTGCAGGACTGGATTGTAGACCCCAACTTTCCGCTGGTGTGGCGACTGCAGAAGGAGGTTGCAGGGTCGGGAGCGCATGGCGACCTGAACGCACACCTGATTGACATGGCACGTTTCCTGGTCGGAGAAATCGCCGAAGTATCGGGTATGATGGAGACCTTCATCAAGCAGCGGCCGAAGCTGGCGGCTTCCGACGACCGTCTGGGCGGAGTTGCCAGCAGCGAAATGGGCGAAGTGACTGTGGATGACGCCGCGCTGTTCCTCGTGCGCTTCGAAAACGGCGCCATCGGCAGCATCGAAGCCACCCGCTTCGCGCTGGGGCGCAAAAACTACAACCGCTTCGAGATTAACGGTAGCAAAGGTAGCCTCGTGTTCAACATGGAACGCATGAACGAACTCGAGGTTTACCTGCAGGACGATCCGCCGCACATTCGGGGCTTCCGTGTGGTGCAGGCAACCGACAGTGTGCACCCCTTCATGAGCGCGTGGTGGCCCGTTGGACACATCATCGGCTACGAACACACTTTCATTAACCTCGTCTACACTATGCTGAAGGCATTTGACAAGGGCGAGGAGTTCAAGCCGAACTTCGAGGACGGCGTGCGCAATCAGGCGGTGCTCGAAGCGGTGGATATCTCCAGCCAGCAGAAACGCTGGGTGAGCATCTCTGAACTGTAGACCTGATGGGGGCTCGCGGTTCCTGCAATGCCGTGAGCCCCTTGATGCTCCTCGCAAAGAGGAATGACTTCTTTACCAGGGCGGGGTAGAGGTTGCCCTTCCCGAATGATAACGACGCAGGACTCCATTTCTCCTTCGCCGAAACAAAAGGCAACATCACCATAAAGGGGGTGGTTCCCATGGCGACCGTAGTGGTCAGCGTGGACTGCGCGGCAGCGAACCAGGGGCGATGCTACACGCCCGAGCTGGTGCGTGTTGCCGAGGAGTTCCACGTGCCCATGACCTGGCTGATTACCGTTTCGGCAAACGACCCGATGAGTAACGTCATGCTTTACCACGCGGAGTATCTGCATCGTATCCCCTCCTGGCACGAAATCGGTTTGCGCGTGCATTTTCAAAGTAACGGCTCCCCGATTACCGACGAGCGTGAACGTGGTATGCTAATTCAGGAAGGCAAGGACCTGCTGAAACAGTGCCACGTCAAACCACAGGCTTTCCGCGCAGCAGACCATATGCTACAGGTGTCAGATTTGCGCTACCTGGAAGATATCGGTATCGTGGTGGACGGTACGGTGGCTCCAGGTGTTGTAGTAGAAGACAGGGTGGACTGGAGCGATGCTCCTACTCAGCCCTACCATCCTGCCTACGACAACCTCAGGGTGTATGGTGACGCTAAACTGCTACTGGTGCCGGTGGCTACTTATAGGGGGCAGCTTGCCAGTCTGGATATGGAATGGGGTGCGCTGGAGAGTATTCTGGATTACCACCTGCAGAACAGTGAGGTCATCAGCATCACCGCACGCGACTGGGCAAACGGGGCGGCGAACTGGCGACGATGTGTCCAGTATCTGCGTGAACGCGGCTGTCGTTTTGTAACGCTGTCGCAAGTGGCTTCCGAATGGGGCAGGTAAAAGGGAAATTGGGGGGCTACCACGCGATGTGGAAACCGTTCTCGTCTCCTGTGGCATCCCCCCACTGTACCAACACATCGGTGACTCGCGCTGCAGGAGGACCCTGCTTGAGCAGGGTGAGCAGCTGGTTCAGTGTTTTCTCGTCGCCTTCCGCAATAACCTCTACCTGACCGGAGGGCAGGTTGCGCACCGTCCCGCTTACTCCGAGCGCGCGAGCGTAGCGCAATACGAAGGCGCGATAGCCGACGTTCTGCACTCGCCCCGAGACCAGGGCAACCATCTTTTTGCGCATGGCGGTTACGTTACCCCGAAGGCAGATTGCGCCTCGATAACCTCCTTTGCTACAGCGAGGCGTATCGGTTCATATTGTTCTTCGGGGATAGCCAGAAACTCCTTCACGGTGGCGTTCATCTCGTGCTGGATGCCCGGTATCAACACGCCTATCTCCGCCTGATTGACCAGACAGTTCGCGGCATGCACGAAAGCAACGACCTCAAACACGTCCTGCTCCGCTTGTAGGGGCGTGTGGTGCAGGGCGATGCCAGCGCGGATGGCGGCAGGCAGGTTCCACTTTTCGGCGGCAAAATCACCCAGCTCGGCATGGGTGGTACCCAGCACCCGGTTTTCCAGCGCCAGCACATCTTCTTCTGTGCCGAGAGTTATCTCTGCACTGCGCGAGATGAAAACATCCATATCTTCTGGCAGGAACTGGTCGGCAATCAACTTGCCGATGTCGTGGAGCAGTCCGGCAATAAACACTTCCTCGTCCCATTTAGACCGCTTGAGGCGTGCCAGCACCCTACCCGCGATAGCGGTTGCCAGAGAATGCCTCCAGTACTCCTGCCGGTTGAAACGCGAATTGCGCTGACGAGTGTGGACCATGGCGTGGAAAGTCAGTGACATGATGATGGTGCGAATGGTGTTCAGTCCGAGCACCGCGATAGCCCGACTGATGCTGGATATTCTCCCATTCCCACCGTAGTAGGCGGAGTTCGCCATGCGCAGTACCTTGGCGGCGAGGGCGGCATCCTGAGTGATGACCCGTTCGAAATCGCGGGTGGATGCCCTGGGGTCGTCTATCAGCCGCATCACCTGCACAGTCACGTGCGGCAGGGGTGGAAGCCCCACCGCGCGCGATATTCGTATGCCCAAAGCTTCCTTCGCGTTCACATTCTTCATTATCGGAAGCGGGAGCGAAAGTATACAGGGCAAACAGGCGTTCTCGTCGAGGGAATCGTAGCCGCGTGACTCTCCGTCGGTAGGATATTTCCGTTACACCGCGAACTCCTTATCCAGACTCGTTGTGAGAGGTGAGGAGATGCAGCCCTCTGAAGAGGTTACTGCTAAACGCTGGTACCAGGGGTTAACAGGTTACCACTGGCTGGTGTTATTTGTAGCGTCGTGTGGCTGGCTGTTCGATACGATGGACCAGTGGCTGTACGTGCTGGCTCGCCAGCCCGCTTTGCGCGAGTTGCTGGCGCGGCAGGGAATTGAACCAACCGATGCCAATGTCGGCTATTACTCCGGCATCGTGCAGGCTATCTTCATCTTCGGCTGGGCAACTGGCGGGTTCCTGTTTGGCATCGTCGGCGACCGATTGGGGCGGACCCGTACGATGGCGCTGACGGTGTTGATGTATGCTGGCTTTACCGGCTTGAGCGGTTTATCGCAGACATGGGGGCAGTTCGCATTGTTTCGCTTCTTAACAGGGCTTGGCGTCGGGGGGGAATTTGCGGCAGGAGCATCGCTGGTCGCAGAGGTGTTTCCTCCACACGCGCGCGCTACCGCCCTGGGCATCATGCAGGCGTCATCTGCGCTGGGAAACATTCTGGCGGGGGTGATTAACCTGACCGTTGCACCCAACTGGGGCTGGCGATGGGTGTTCGCTGTGGGGATACTGCCTGCGCTGCTGGTTTTCGTAATCCGCCTGTTTGTGAAGGAACCAGAGCGTTGGGAAGAAGCGAAAGAGCGTGCCCGTTTGGAGAACAAGCAGCTGGGTGCGTTGGGTGAGTTGTGGAACACGCCGCACCTGCGCCGCAATCTGCTGGTCGGCATTGGGTTGGGCGCGATCGGCATTATCGGTTTCTGGGGCATCAGTACATGGTCGCCAGACCTGCTTCGCAATCTATTGAACCCTGAAAACCTGCCAGAGCTCAAGCCCGATGTGGACCGCAAGGTCAGCTGGGCAGCGATGGCGCAGAACGGAGGTGCGTTTTTCGGCAGTCTGTTTGCGGCATGGCTGGCGCAGCGGGCTGGAAGGCGGTTCGCCATCAAGTTTTCGTTGTTCTTGTGTTTCATCGTGGCGCCTGCAACCTTTCATCTCACGCATACCTTCCGATCGGCGATGATTTTCTATCCGTTGCTGGGGTTCAGTATGCTATCTTTGCTGGGATGCTACGCGGTGTACTTCCCGGAGATTTTCCCGACGCGCCTGCGGGCGACGGGGACGGGTTTCTCGTACAACGTGGCACGCTATATCGCCGCGATAGCGCCGTGGACGTTCGGCACGCTTCGCGCGTTGTATGGCATCCAGTGGGCGGCAACGATTATCTCGCTGGTGTTCTTGCTGGGATTTGTGGTATTACGCTATGCGCCCGAAACGAAAGGCAAACCTTTGCCCGAGTAGGGCTATGGTTTTCCCAGCAGCCACTGTCCGCTGCCCCGCTGTGCCAGAGCGAAGTGTCGAAACCGCCGGCTGCCGACGGATGCCTCCCGCACGCCGGGGCGACGGACGGCAACCGCCAGCGGCGTGCCGTCTGCTGCAACTGCGCGGATGAGCAGAGCGGTGTCGTTCTCTTCCACCTCTATCTCTGCCGGTGGACGATGCGTCTTCCGATATGGTCGCACCACGGTGAGAGTGAACACCTCGCTGTGTGGGCGGACAGTGCTGGCTTCCACATGCCACTGGTTCGGAAAGCCGCCGTGACCGATGGAGCGCAGGTATTCCGCGTCGGGGGGAGGGGTGTAGCCGTCCCACTGGCGCATCCGTAACGGGGATGGGGCAATGTAATGGATGTACGCTCCCGCCTGCTCGCGCTCGATCCTCAGGCGTTGCTGGCGTGTCTCCACTTCGAAGGGCGCGAGTGCGTGGAGCATCCACGTGAAGTGACGCGGCGGGTCCGCGACCGCTTCATCTACAAAAACGACCAGGTCGGGCTTGACGAAAACCACATGGCGGACGTAACGACGCAGTTTGCCCGCGTACGCTCTGGCTGCCTCACCCGCTACATAGTCCGCGCCCGACTGCAAATCATGGGCGATAATGCTGCCAAAGGGGCCCGGGGAGTGTGGTACCTGTCCTTCACCATCCACCAGCATGGCGTTCTGGGAGACGGTACTCCAGCACCACTGCGTGTGGAACGGGCTGCCGTGTATGTCGCGGTATACGCAGTTTGTCAGCAAGCTCTCGCCATACGCATTGAGTGTGAAGGAGTTGTGAGGGTCGTGCCCGTGGCTTTGCCTGCCAAAGGGGCTGCTCTTAAACCGTATCTGCACATTGCCGCGGGAGTCTAAGAGGTTGTTGTTGAGTACGGCTACTCCGATACCACGGAATACTCTGGATGGCGGCAGGTCGCGCGGCGGCTTAGCGGCTACGTCTGGTAGAGTATTCCACAGCAGGTTCAGCACCGGTTCGCTGGATTGCAGCTGGATGTTCCACTGCTGTGTCCACCATTTCCAGTAAGGATTGCCCATTTTATGGGCGAAGTAGGCGGCAAAGCTCCAGCCAGAAGAGGGACGACTGTGCGACAGGTCACCAAACCCCATGTCGGGCGTCCCGGGCGGGGCAGTATACAGCGCATAGTCGCCAGCGTGGGCAAAGAAAGGCTTGCGGAAGGCGTCGATGCCCAGTGCCTTCTCTGCCACCTCCGTCCACCAGACAATCTTGGACATGTACCCCGCCCAGTACGACAGTCCTTCATGCCAGCCGCCGTCATCGTCGCTCCACACCGGGTACGCGGCGAAGAACTTGTGTACGGCGTAATCCAGCCACATCTCCGCTTCGGGGATTTCTCCGAGGAAGGCAATGGCGCATTCTGCCAGCTTGTGCCAGGTGCGGTTGCCGTGGCTGTCATAAGGACGAGAAAGATGTCCGTTGCCTTCCTGCACCTCCCAGCTGCGCCATGCATCGGTGGCGCGGCGCAGCATGACGGCTCGCACCCGTTCGCGTTCCTGCTCGGTGAGGGCGTAATATGCCCAGTCGTAAGCGCGGGGAAGGCGATGGAGCATCGGCTTTGCAGCCTCACAGTTAACGGCAAAGTTGGTGGGTCCGTCGGGATCCCATGCGGCAAGGTGCATCACCCACCGGCGGGCGGGTTCGGCATAACGGTCATCTTCTGTGAGCAGATGAAGGAACGCCAGCAGCTCTGCCTCCATACACGCTTTCACCGTTTGCTCGCGGTTCGACCACCAGTACTGGCGCGTTTGAGGGTCGCGTGCGCTGGCTTTAACGGCAGGCTCCGGCGTGGGACCATCTCTCAGTAGTCGTTCCGCCTGCGTCTCCAGGTTCTGCAACAGACGCCTGCGTTCACGCTGACACCATTCCCGCAGGGCAGGGAGGTCCGCCGCTCGCACGAAGAGCCGGGGGTGTGTAGTTCCGATGCGCTCCTTTAGCTGAGCCAGCGTTGGCTGTGGAAAGACCACAGCCCGTGAGTTCACCGTGAACTCTCGTATCTGGCTCCATGCGGAAACCGCACCGTTGCGGGTGCGTATCCGGTAGCGCCAAAAGTACTTGCCGGGCTTCAAAGGCTCGTGGTGGGTGTATACGCCCCAGCGATGTCTTTCCACAGTCACGGCGTCGCTCAAATCGCGTCGTATTGCCCACTGCACGTCGTAGGATGCCGCCTCGCGTTGGTGTATCCACGTTAGAGAGGGTGGGTTTACCGCCACAGTGCTGCCGTTCTCTGGACGGTAGCCCCACTCGCCGGGCATGGGTTGCCTGTCTGGAGCCTGCATTGGATATCTCCCTGTTACCACTCCGCGACGGAGCCGTCGTCGTCATGGAAGAAGCCGCTGCCCGGGTCGGGCTTAGGTGCGAGTGGATGTTCGCGCAGGTGGTCTTCGTCTACCTCGATACCCAGTCCGGGTGCGGCTGGCACTTCGATGTAGCCATCATGCACAGTGAAGGGGTTCTTCAGGTAGCCTTCGCCGAGATGCACAAACTCCTGAATGACGAAGTTGGGTGCGCAGGCGTCTATCTGCAGACACGCGGCAAGGTTAATCGGTCCGTACGGGTTATGCGGAGCCAGTGTAACATAGTATGCTTCCGCCATGGCGGCGATGTGGCGGGTTTCAAAGATGCCGCCGCAGATGCACGGATCGGGCTGTAATACCTGTGCAGCTCCCTTTTCCAGCACCTGTCGGAAACCAAAGCGGGTGAACAAACGCTCGCCAGTGGCAATCGGGATGACTGCGTTGCGCGTGACCGATGCTAGCGCGTCCACGTTTTCGGGCAGTACCGGCTCTTCGATAAAGAATGGGCGATAGGGGCGCAGCTCGTACTCCAGCTGCGTGGCGATGGCGGGGGTAGCGCGACCGTGAAAGTCCAGCAGGATGTCCACCTTGTTGCCCACCGCTTCGCGCGCGGCTGCCACCAGCTCCACCGCCTTTTCGATAACCGCCGCGCTTTCCAGCGGGTGCAAAGCAGGCAAAGGGCAGAACTTGACGGCGGTGTACCCTTCCTGCACGCGCTGGCGCGCCTGCTCGGCGATTTGGGCTGGCTCGTAACTGCCGATGTGCCGGTAGACGCGAATACGCTCGCGCACTTTACCCCCAAGCAACTGATATACCGGCACGCCCAGCCGCTTGCCCTGAATATCCCACAGCGCCATCTCGATACCGCTGATGGCTGCGTTCAGCACGGGACCGCCTCGCCAGAAGGCATGACGATACATCCGCTGTACCAGATGGATGATACGGGCGGGGTCTTCACCTAGTAACACGTGCTCGTAGGAACGCACCGCCTCCGCAATGACAAACGCTTTGTCACCCAAGCATTCGCCCCAGCCGGCGATGCCCTCATCCGTGCTGACTTTGACGAATAGCCAGCGCGGTTCTACCGCAAAGGTCTCGATGTCTGTGATACGCACCTCAATGACTCCCCTGAAAATATCGCTAATTCTTTCCACAACCTCGCTCGTTCTCCTCTTGCCTGCTCCGCGCCTTTTCGGTAAAATGTCATCTGAAAGGTTTAAGTTCAAGGAGGGTTGGTATGTCTGTCCTGCGCTTTCCTGATGGATTTCTCTGGGGAGCCGCAACTGCTTCCTACCAGATAGAGGGTTCTCCGCTGGCTGATGGCGCCGGAGCCTCTATCTGGCATCGGTTCTCCCACACGCCGGGTACCACGCATAACGGCGATACCGGTGATGTTGCCTGCGACCATTACCGTCGGTGGCAGGAGGATGTCGCGCTGATGCGCGAAATGGGCTTGAAAGCGTATCGTTGCTCTATCAGCTGGCCTCGCGTTCTTCCCGAAGGCAAAGGCGCGGTCAACCCCGCCGGGCTGGATTTCTACGACCGTCTGGTGGATGCGCTGCTGGAGGCAGGTATCCAGCCGATGATTACGCTTTATCACTGGGACCTGCCCGGCGCTCTGCAGGACCTCGGTGGTTGGGCGAATCGTGAGATTGTCAACTGGTTTGGCGATTACACGCAGGTTGTGGCGCAGCGGCTTGGCGACCGGGTGCGCCTGTGGGCGACGCTTAACGAGCCCTGGGTGTTTACGTTTCTGGGTTACGTACAGGGCTATCATGCGCCGGGCATGCGCGACCTGTGGGCGGGGCTTCGTGCCGTACATCATGCCTTGCTGGCGCACGGCGAGGCGGTTGCCCGTATGCGCGCCATTTTGCCGGAGCAGGCTCGGGTTGGTATCGTACTGAATCTCGCTCCACAACATCCTGCAACCGACAGCGAGGAGGACAAAGCCGCAGCAGAGCGGGTACATGCGATGAACAACGCCTTGTTTGTGGAACCGCTGGTCAAAGGTACTTATCCTGCGCTGGCGGAGCAGATGGTTGGCTTCGCGTGGCCCAAGATACAGAGTGGAGACATGGAGCGCATTGCTCAACCTATCGATTTCATCGGCGTCAACTACTATTCACGGGGCATTGTGAAGCACGCTGAGCACGGCTACCTGCAGGCGGAAGGTGTTGGAAATGAGGGCGCTCAGTACACCGATATGGGCTGGGAGGTCTATCCGGACGGACTGTATGAGATTCTGCAGTGGGTTCACTCAGAAGCACCGCAGCTGAGCCTGTATGTGACCGAGAACGGGGCGGCGTTCCGTGACGAATTGCAGGATGGCAGAGTGGCTGACGGACAGCGGCTGGAGTACCTGCGCCAGCACTTTACTCAGGCGCACAGGGCGATTCAGGACGGAGTTCCGTTGAAGGGGTATTTCGTCTGGTCGCTCATGGACAACTTCGAGTGGGCATACGGTTACTCCAAGCGTTTTGGCATTGTTTACGTGGACTACGCCACGCAGCGGCGTATCTGGAAAGACAGCGCACGATGGTATCAGCAGGTGATTGCGGCGAACGCCGTGCAGTAGCGTCGTCCGTTTGTCTGTTCGGAGGGCGAACCTCCGGGTGAGCCGAATATAGCCGCACGCGGCTCGGCGAGAGGCTCGCCCTCCTTGAAGTCGTCTTACGATGTTTTCTCCAGCGCGAACGAAGCCTGCTCGTGGTAGTCGTACGACTCTATGCGGGTGCTACCCGTGAAATGCTTCGCTCGCACATGCAGGTACACCGAGAAGGTGCACCTCTGGTGTGTGGTGGGGAAGCCGGGCCATGGTCCCAGCAGTTGTCCGATGGTCAGGGAGCCGGACGGTTGAGCCGCAGCCGGTGGTTCCCCAACGTCGGCAGTGCCAGCAGAAAAGGTGCCGCCCGGACCGTTCAGTCCACGTCGCCACGTGAGCGAGTAGGACATCATGAAAGTGTTGCTGGGGTTGGATACGCCTCGGGGATGGTAGGCGCGGAACCCAACCGACACATTCGTCCCCTCGGATCCGCTGATGAACTGACACTCTTCGCTGCTGGGAATGCCGTTTCGCCGAATATCCACAATGTCCCCCTGCACCGGCGTGTTATCTATCCAGAACACGCTCACCACATCGGCAAAGGCTACATTATCGGTGGAGCTGGTGTCGCCGTACCGCCAGCGGCGGAACTGGAAGTTGCGGGCAGTGCCCGGGTCACTGGCTGGAGCGGAGCTGGGTTTGATGCGGTTGCCTGAGGTGTCAAACAGTTCCAGAACGAGCATGTAACGTCCGGGGTTGAACAGCGTAGTGTTCCACACCTGGTGATACTGTCCAGTCAGCCAGTGGTTGCCGCCGCTCCAGTAGGGTATACGAACCAGTCCGACCTGTCCCCCGACGTCTGCCGGGTTCGCCGAGAGAGCTTCCGCAGTGACTTTCCATTCGCCACCCACGAACACGAAACGGTTCCATGCCACCGGTGCGTCAAGGACGGTCACGCTACCAGAGGGCGTGCCGCTGCTGTCGATGGGCACTACTGACAGGCGGTAGTACTTCGCGATGGGTTCCATCTCCGGAGAAATCCACAGCCGAATGCCCAACGAGCCTCCCCATGGACAATCGGGCGCGTAGGAGGTGGTGAAGGTGCCGGAGCTGGCACTCAGCGCACCGGTTCGCGAGAGACCAGTCTGCGTAGGAAAGTTGAAGTGGCGCGAGCCGGGGCTGCCGATGTATTCCACCATCGCAAAAGGTATTCCCTCCGAAGGCGGCGAATCGCCCGGACCAGAACCGCAAACCAGCGCACGCCAGTACCATGTGCGGATGTCCGCAGGTTCTCCCGCTGCAAACCAGTTGTGCGATGCCACGCCGTCGTAAACCGTGACCCAGCTGCCCTGAATGCGCTGGCGCACCTTGAAGGCGAATGTGCTATGGCAGGTTGTACCGGATGGTGTAAGCCTTCGCGGGCGCAGGTAGCAGAAATCGAACCTTCCGCCCGGCTGGAGCGGGGTTTCGCCCACCTTGCGCATGGAACAGGTACAAATCAGCCCCATGAGATAGGGGCGAGCCAGCACATACTGCTCCGCCTGCTGGGTACTCATGCTGGTCAGCGCAATATAGTCCGCATACAACCGTTCAGCGGGCATGCTGGCAATCTCTGCGGGTGCGGTGGCAAGCCGTCGGCGCAGGTCAGCCACTTGCGAACGGATGCCCTCCTGTATCTGCGGACGCACCGCCTGTCGAACCGCGGTCAGCTCAAGCCGTTGGGTTAGCCTGTTGAGATTGTTAACCACAAACGGACTGGGGTCAGGACCGGGCGGGAACGGACCGGGCGGGTCCACCGGCAGTGGGTCCGGTAGCGGGATGGGAATAACTTCCAGAATGTCCCGCAGGCGGTCTAACAGGTCAGGGATACGGATACGGGTGCAACAACATACCCTCTCGTAGATTTCCACGATGCCGTCACACAGAGGCAAACACCGTGGGGGGAAGAGGATATGCAGTTCCGGCTGGTACGTGAGGCTCTTGAGGGCGATATTCCGTGACAGGTTCAGCCCGGAAACAAGGTCTATCCTGTCCAGAATGTCCCACCACCACGGGCGGCATTTACGGGCAGTGCCGTTGACACATACAAACTCGAACAGGAACCGCTCCCAGATGTCCCTTCCGATGATTAATCCACGCTCCCGCCAGACAGGAAACGTAACATCGGGGCGAAAGGTAACGAGGCTCTCGGCGGTCAGCTGGGCGAGGTCGGTGACGTCGGGTCCCAGCGCGATTGCGGGCAGTTTCTCCCACTCTGCCTGCACGTCGAGGCGCTCTTTCTCGACGCGGGCAAGCTTCCGCACCGGTTTGCCCACCACGTCTACCTCGTAAACAGCAATTGTCGGCGCGGTTTCATCCGGCTTGATGCCAGCAATCTGCACACGCGCACTGAAGGTGGTCCTGCCGCGTTGTGTTTCCTGTCCTTCCTTCATGCGAATCGTCTCCTTCCCGAGCAAAGATTAGGGTGGCTACGCGGCTACCCTGTTAAAAATACTTGCATTTCATTCGGTTTTTGGTCACCCACCGTGTTCCTCTTCCGCCAGAGCTTCCTCTATCTTGCTTCTCAGACGAGCAAGGCGTTTGTGCACGGCGGTCTTGCTGAGCTCGAGCCTGGCGGCGATTTCCCTTTCGGTCAGCCCTTCCTGATAGTGCCAGTGTAGCAACTGGCGTTCCTGTTCGGAGAGTAGCCGGAGCAGAATCTGCAGGTCGTAGAGGTCCTCGCATTGCTGGAAGGGCTTTTGCCATTCAGGGTCTATCGGCTCTATCAGTTCTGCAGTGTCTCCATCACATCGCAGAGACGTTGTGCTGATACTCCATCGCCAAGCGCGACGGTGTTCCTGACGAATCGCCTGCACCGCCTTGAGGAAGGCGTATGCGGGAAAGGAGACGTTTGCATTCGGTTTGTAAGAGAGAAGTGCGTTCCAGACGGCAATCCACGCTATCGATTCGCACTCTTCCCACCAGTAGGCTGCTTCATAGCCGGGGGGCGTTTTCCATTTCTGCACCCGCCGCAAGGCGTGTCGCGCAATCTGCTTCAGCTGGGAAAGCATCTGGGTATACTCCCTATCCCCCTCGCCTCGAGGCAGAGGGAACGCGTCTTGTGGAGACTCTTTCATGGTTCTCCTCCTCCACATTGAGATACGCAAAATATCGGAGGATTACCTGTTTGTCGAAGGAAAAAGAGGTTGTTTTTTGAAAAATGCGCTCCATCGCCTTCCCATGATGGAGGTCGCGATAGAGCGCGTTGCTTCGGCGGTTATCGGCTCGCGCCGAAGGTTACAGATGCGGCCTGGTATCGGAAATGGTAACCTCTTTCATGATGTCGTACTGCTGGATTTTGCGCACCACGTCCATGCCCTGGATCACCTTGCCGAAGACGGCATAGTCACCGTCCAGCTGGTGTTGAGGTCCCAAGCAGATGTAGAACTGGCTGCCCGCGCTGTTCTTGTCATCGCCCTTACGTGCCATTGCGACCGCGCCGTCCTCGTGTTTGAGCCCGGTTTCCTCAAACGGGATGGTGTAGCCGGGTCCGCCGGTTCCATTGCCGTTAGGGTCGCCGCCCTGCACCACGAAATCGGGCACGACGCGATGGAACGTCAAACCGTTGTAGAAACCCTGCTTTGCCAGGTTGATGAAGTTGCCGGCAGTCTTAGGGGCTTTCTCCAGATTGAGCTCGATGACGAATTTGCCTTTGCCTTCCACGTCCACGATGGCATACGCGACCTTACCAGGCGGCGCAGAGGCAGCGGGTGGCTGCGTTGCCTCCTCTTGCTTGGGTGCCATGACAGCCTCTCCAGAGGGTGTCTCTTTCTTAGCGCAGCCGACAAGACTGCACGCGATAGCCGCCATCAAGGCGAATGTCCAGGTACCTTTCATATCGAACCCCCTTCTCCGAGTGTGGTCACTACACGGTACATCTCTGACGCCTGCTCTTTGTTCAAGGGAGAGAGGTTAAGGACACTGTATGCCAGTCCATCGCTGTGTGCAGGAAGAGCATCGGGGATGAGTTGCTTTCCGTAGATGATTTCAGGTTCCATCGGGGGACAATGCCTCTATCTCTTCTAATTGCAAACGGTGTCCGTCATGCAGGGCGTACGGGAACTTTGCGTAGCTGGCGGAGACGCCGAAATTACCATCTGCACGTATTGCCAGCAACGCAGCGTGAGGCGGTACGCCGTTTTCGTCGGAGCGTTTGCGCATCAGGTAACGGATTGCCTCGTCGCATGCCTCCTGCGCGCTCATGCCCTGCTCCATGAAGAAGACCACGCGGGCGCACAGCGCAACACGACTAATCTCGTCACCGTTGCCGGTGGCAACCGCCGCACCGACCTGCTCATCCGCGTACAATCCTGCCCCAACGATGGGGCTGTCGCCGACACGTCCGGGATATTTCCATTTCAGCCCCGACGTAGAGCAACCGACCACGATGGTATCCGGCGTCCAGATAATCATACCGACCGTGTCATGGCTGTCCTCCACGTCGGCGGGAGGAGCTTGTGTTTCGCGCCACCGCAGCCACTGTTCGGAGGCTTCAGGGGAAAGCGTTTCCTCCTCTTCAAAGCCCTGTTCACGGGCGAACTCCGCTGCGCCTTCGCCGACCAGCAACGCATGGGGAAGCACCTCCATCACCCGACGCGCCACCGAAATGGGACGACGGAAACCGCGAAGGGCGGCGACTGCTCCCGAGCGATGTCCACGAGCGTCCATGATGGCGGCGTCCAGCTCCACATACCCCGCGCGGTTGGGTAAACCGCCATAGCCGACAGACTGCACGCTCGTGTCCAGTTCGATAGCGTTAATGCCTACCTCGAGGGCATCCAGCGGCGAGGCACCTTGCTGCAGAGCGTACCGCGCGCGCTTTACCGCGAGCGCGCCAAACTGCCACGTTGCCACCAAAACTGGATTACTCATATATGCGTTCCTTCCACATCGACCCAGTATACAATTGGCGGTCATGGGCGGAATCTCCTTTACATCTGTGCCTGAGACGTGCGATAAGGTGTAGTATCTCGCTCAGTCGTTGTGTGACACAGACGAAGGATGGGTAACCGCTTGTTTCTTGACAGGCGTTTGGTGGATGTGGTAGAATGATGCGCGGGTTGGACAAAACATGGGATACGAGCTGCCTCATTGTTTAAAGGCGCGTATTCATTTTGGGTTTCGGTCATGAAGTGGTTTAACGATCAGTCCCTTTGCGAGGAACCTCATATTGCGGTATTGTTTTACGATGCCATCGGCGACTTCGTCGTGGTCACGCCACTGCTTCGCGGGCTGAAGGAGAAGTATCCGCATTGTATCATCGACTACTTTGGAGGGGAGCGCACCCGCGACCTGGAAGAGGCTTCCCGCTTTCTTGATGCCCGCTTTTCCGTGTTCGGTAATCCAGCTATCTGGCAACAGCTGCCTGCCTTCGTGCAGGCTCGGCGTTTAGCCGCAGGGGATTATGACCTCGCTATTAACTGCGATGCCCACCCGGTGTTAGCAGTGGTCGCCCACTTGCTGCAACCCCGCTACGTCGTTGGCAAGTGCTATGACCCTGAGCTGCGGGAGATACTGCCTCACCCGCCCACCAAGATTCATCAGCTTCATGACGAGTTCTGGTCTGCACCTGACTTTTTGCATCGCTACGGAGACATTTTGCGCACGACCTACATCGCTGAGATTTTGTGCCGGATGGCATTTGTGCAAACGGACTTTTACCAGCCTGAAGTGCCTCAGGAAGACCCTCCGTGCGAAGTTCCTGAGGTTCTTGTCGCTACCGGAGGGCGGCGTCCCGCGAAGCTGTGGAATCGGGCGTATTGGAAGCAGGTCGTGGACTGGTGCTTTGCGAATAACCATCGGGTGGGACTTCTGGGCGATCGGGGAGTTCGGCAGCGAGCATTATATCATGTCGGGGATGACGAGGAATGGCTACTGGAGCAGACACCGCTCGTTGACCTGCGCGGCAAGTTCACCCTACCGCAAGTGGCTGGCGCCTTGGCGCGGGCGCGTGCCTGTGTGACGGTGGACAACGGCATCATGCATCTTTCGTACGCAGTGGGCACTCCCACTATCGCGCTGTTTGGGGCGAGCCCGTGGCAAGTGTGGGCACCTCCTCTGAAGCATCTGCACCTGATGTTACCAGACGAGCCCTGTGACTTGTGCTTCCAGAACCGCTTCCGGAATGCGGACTGCCTGTTGCCTGTGCATCAGTGTATGCAGAGCATACGCCCGGAGCGCGTAATCCAACGGCTGTGCGAAGTGCTGGAGATAGGTTGTGCGCGCGTCTGATAATGAGGGGATGAAAGGGTCGTACTCTCCGAAACGAGTGGTGGTCGTGACGCGGGCAGGGTTAGGCGATGCGGTGTATGTCATCCCTGCGTTGCGTGCGCTGCGGCGTCGCTATCCGCAAGCGTATATCGCCGTCAGCACCGGCGACCGCGCCTACCGCTTGCTCAAACGCTGTCCGTATCTCGACGCCATTTACGTTCGTGGCTCCAGCAACCACGTATTCGTGCGACTTCGCGAATGGTGGTGGCTTCGGACAGGGCATTACGACCTCGCCGTCATCCTCGATACCAGTGATACGAAGTCGTTGCACGCCTTTCTCGCTGGCATTCCGCGGCGGGTAGGGGGGTACAAGCGATATTTTCACTGGTTACTCACGGATGCCGTGCGTATCAGTCCAGATGCTCATCAGATGAACGACCTTAATCGAGACATCGTGGCGCGGCTTGGCTGCGACGTGTCTGATTGGACGCTTGAGCTGTTTGCCGAAACCAAAGCCTTTGAGACTGCGCTGAGGAAGATGGAAAAAGCAGGGTGGCGTGGTGAACGCCCCCTGGTGGGGCTGAACGTAGGTACAGGTCATCCGACAACGCAGTGGTTGGAGGACCGGTTTGCACAGGTTGCCGATTCGCTTCAAGCCGAGGGCATCCGCGTGGTGCTGTTGGGAGGTAGCGGCGATGTGCCAAAGGCGGGGGCAGTGCGGCGGGCAATGACCAGTCGACCCATAGACCTGACTGGTCAACTGGATGTTGATGAGCTGATTGCCTGTCTTCAACATCTTGACGTGCTGGTGAGTGGTGACACCGGTCCCGCGCACGTCGCGGCCGCAGCGGGCACGCCTGTGGTTGGGTTGTATGGGGCAACTTCGCCGCGGCATTTTGCGCCCGTTGGCGACCAGCATGTCATTGTTGACCGTTCCACGGTGTGCCCTGCCCGATGCAGGAAAGGGACTTGTGTGGCTGATTTGCAGTGCATGCGGTCGATCACCGTGCAAGATGTTCTGGGGGCGTTAGATGGGCTATTGTCGAAAGGTAGTCGTCATTCGCACCGATGATAAACTGGGTGAAACGCTGTTAGCAACGCCCGTCTTCCAGGCAGTGAAGGAATGGATGGATGACATCGTTCTAGAAGCGTGGTTACACCATCGCTGGAAGCACGTAGTGGAGGGGAGTCCCTATCTCGATGTGGTGCGGGGCATGACGTTCCGTCCCTCGTGGTGGCAGTGTTGTCGACTGGCTTGGTATCTCCGCCGCAACGAGGTGGACACGGTTCTCATTCTGCGCCCGGGCTCACAGGGCTACACGGGGACGGCTGCTGTAGGTGGCGCGCGGGTACGTGCAGGCATCGTGGGCTCGCGCAGTTATCTACGGTTTCTGCTGACGCATGTTGCCGAATTACAGCCGAAGATGCATCAGGTGGAACGCAACCTCGCTGTTGTCGAAGCGGTCGTTGGTCGGAACCTGCCGCGTTACCCCTTACACTTTACGCCTGTTACACGGGCGCCGCTGCCTAGCGCCGTGCGTGAGTTGCCCGCAGGAAGTTATGCGGTGATCCATCTGGGTACGGGCGGCGCACAACCGCGCTGGTTCCCACAGCCGTTCTCGAGAGTGGCTGACTTCTTAGCGGAGCGCTTTGGCTTAACCCCCGTGCTGACGGGTTCTCCCAGCGAACGCCTAATGAGTCAGCAATGTAGCGCGAGCATCCATTACCCTCATCTCGACCTAACGGGAACCCTGAGCGTGCTGGAGTTGGCGGAAGTATTGTGGCGGGCGCGCTTACTGGTCAGCGTCGATACTGGTGTAGTGCATCTGGCTGCCGCCGTCGGCACGCCGTGCGTCACGCTGCACTTCTGCCGCGACCAACCTCGGCACCGATGGCAAGCGTGGCAGGTAGCCAACGAGGCAGTGGAAGCGTCGCGGTTTTGTCCAGGCTGCACCGATACGCGCTGTCTGTCGCACGCGACGGAGTGTGTCCAATCGATTACGACAAGTCAGGTGCTGGAGGCTGTCGAGCGGTTGCTAATGCGAGTGTAAGATGTTGGATCAGTGTTCTGGCACGCGCATCCCACGAATGCGGGGCAACAGCTTCAACACGGCGGCGTTGTTCGTAGGGGTCATGGGCAACAGTGAGCGCTTCCTGAATCGCCCTAATGAAACTGGGCACGTCTTCAGCGCACCAGACCACCGTTTCAAACGCTGGAAGGTCGGGAACAGGCGTACTGACCACCGCTCGTCCCGCCGCAAGATATTCGTACAGTCTTGAGCGGACTGGCACCGTGAGTTATCGGATTGTTCTTAAATGGCACGAGGCAAACATCGAGACCGCTCAAGTACTGGGGTAACTGAAAATACGGGCGCTTGCCCATCACGTAAACGTTGGGAGGCAGAGACGGAACCTCCTTTTTCCATACGCTTCCAATGATGACGACCGACCAGTCCACACGCCGACGGGCAATCTCCGCGACCAGTTCCACATCAATCCAGTCAGGGGAAAATGTTCCCACGAAGCCTATGCGAGGGGGTGGGATGCTTTGTAGGTCTGAGGGCGGGCGGGTTTGCCCATCTAGCGTTTTGGCAAAGAGCTCCAAATCCACAGCGTTGGGCAGCAAGACGGCTTCTCTCCCACGCGCGCGGTGCTGCTGCTGTAAGTTGGGTGAGACCACAAATATCACATCCGAGATGGATTCCAGCTGGTTCTCCACATCAATCAAGGAGGGGTTCATCGCGCCAAAATCATCTAGCCTATGGTAGAACGTCAATGTCGGCTGAAGCCTGCGATATAATGGCACAGAAAGGCTTGAAATGGACACCCAAAGCACCAGTTCTTTCGGGTCTATGGAGCCGAGGCGGCGCAGCATCACTGGTAAAATGAGCTTAGGGCGCAGCCGTCGCGGGAGGAAACGTAGCTGACGAGGTAGTATCACCGACACCACCTCGACGGCTGGGGTTAGCCTTTGGAGGATGTGACGGTAGCGGAGCCAAGAAGACACAGAGAGTGGCGGATTGAGGTACGTCACTAGTACATGCCGTGCTAACGCCACCGATAAATGATACGGCGTTCCCGACTCAGGCTCAAACGGCAAACTACCGACATATAGTATCCTCATGCTAACCATTATACCATAGTTAGCATGATATCCTTGCACGAGCGCCCTCGGATTTTTGGCAAATCGAACAGTAACAGCACGTTTGACATAGTTGGGACTTACGCAGTTGGATTGAGGTCATAGGTGGGATGAGCCAGAAAAGCTCTTATCGCTTCCCGGAGCAGAGCTAACTTCGCCTCATACCAAATGACCCCTGTCCGCAAACGATAAACCTCCAGCCGTAAAAATGCCCTCAAAGCCAGTAGCAAATGGCGCATCACTGCCACTGCCTTACGAACCTGTGCCTTCTCCACCCCACAGCATTG
>Ga0209162_1000503_pt1 | contig 42610 bp, 35 predicted proteins | sample YNPNPMetaG_FD_187121 | JGI IMG/M metagenome (GOLD analysis project Ga0209162, IMG submission 187121) | Anoxygenic and chlorotrophic microbial mat microbial communities from Yellowstone National Park, USA - YNP NP MetaG (SPAdes) (version 2) ...
TCGCAATGCGCAGGTCAGGGGTTCGAATCCCCTCGTCTCCAGGTTTCCGCCGGCCGGCCGTTTGCCGCCGGCGGTTTTTCGTGTCCCAAGCAACTGTTCGCACCGGACGTGTCGCCGGCCTGCGAACACCGTCCGCTGATTCGCGCGGCCGGTTACGCGAGCCCCCTCCTTCCGCATCACACTCAACCACGACCCGCCTGCCGTCCTGTTTCTGAGGGGTCCCCCGTGGACGCTCGCCGAGCGCGAGGTTGGCGGCTGTCAACGGCCCGTGCCGGTCGCGCGGCGGCCGGTGCCCTGAGCCGGCCCTCCGGACACCGCAACGGGAATCAGCCGATTGTCCGGGAAGCGGCAGACGGCCGCGCTGCCGCCCGCCAACGGGGCCCGCAGCCAGGCTTTCGCCCGGCGAGAGGTCCGTTTCCCCGACGGACTATCTGCCCTCTACTGCCTTCCCCCTATGCCCCCACTGGTGGCCGCACGCCTGGCAGTACCAGGCTGGGCTGTCCGGCTCGATGATACACCCGCCGAACACCACGCCGTCCCTGTCCGCGTTCTCGATTGCTTCGGGTGTCGGCAGGCCGTAGACAATCCACCTTGTGTCGGTGGAACCGCACGCGGGACACGATCGCGATGTGCGCCGTCCTGTCATCGTGCAGGTCTTTTTCAGCCCGTTCCGCAGGCCGGCGTCGCAGCGGCCGCACAGTCCGGATGCCGCGCGGGGCCCCCCTCCTTGGACGACCTCAGCGGGCGCGTGAGGGAACCCTCCCTGGCCCGTCGGTGCTCAGTTGTCTTGGGCCTGGCCCCCGTGCCCATAGCACGACTTCTGGCTGTGCTCAGATGGTACGTCGCCCACGCTCACCGCAGGCGGCAGCTCTTTTGCCTGGATGATATCCAGGGCGTACCGAAAGGCCCGGTTTCTTGCACTTGCCCCCGCGCCGAACCAGACCGACGCAAGATGGCTCTCGGGGCTCATCTTCGACGGCCGGTAATGGTCGATCAGCTCCGTCACGCCGTTGTAGGCCGCCCAGAGCGTCCCCGAAACCCGCGGGGCGGTGGTGCCCGCGCCACTCGTGAAGAGGTCTCTTGCCAAGGACCGGTCAGCACAGACCCGCTCCTTGTCTCCTGGCGTGGGATCCTTCGGAATGGGAAAAACGGCCCCCAGGTACCGGTCCAATAGGTGATCGGTCATCATCACACGGCACATGGCCTGATACACCTCCTGGGAATCCGAGAACCGCTTCTGGATGATCGCCAGTGCATCCTTGGCGGCTTTCAGGCGTGCCTTCGCGCCGCGGTAGTGCCGAATGCGGATCGGCGCACCATCAGAAAGGGCGGCTGTCAGCGTGTTGTTGCAGACCACGCGGATCGGCGTGAACTTCACCTGAACAGCCCCATGAGCTCGATGGTCGTTGACCAGCAGCAGATACTTGTCCGCAATGTCCTCGCCGATCACCGTAAGATGCCCAGGCAGCTTCACGAGCATCCAGACCCGCTCTCCGTTGCCGAGCACCCCGGCCGTATGGTACACGGCCGCCCCGGCCCCGACGATCGAGTCCAGAAACTCGAAGGCTTCGCGGTTCTGGATCGGTTCGTAGCTGCGGCTGACGATCCCAAAGATCGGGCACTCGGACTCGTGTCGTTTATACAGGTCGCACCGCACAAGGGCGAAGAAGTCAGGCACGGGGATGCCGCACCTGCGTCCTGCCGCGTAGAGTGGCACCTTCATCACCCGCCAGTCCAGATGGGCTGCCTTCATCGCCTCCGCCGAAGTGGCGGGCCGGTCCAGCCGCTGTCCCAAACCGTGCCAGGGGACTTCGCCCACGTACGCCATGTGGACCTTGCCGTTCAACGTGCAGATCTCGTGTGCCATAGCACCGCACTCCTTTCAAAGGGCCGAAGGGATCGTTCTGAGCGATTCGAGACTACCTTGATGCTGAGGCCGCACCGCCGAGTCCGGACCGGCCGGGGGGACACCGAGCCCGACGGGGCCTCTGTCCCGGCTGGTGGTGACCCGCACACCCGATTCAACCCGCCGCGCGTATGCCCGCCAGTCACGGTGACAAGGGCCTCGGAAGGAACAAGGCGGAGGCAGCCCTCGCAAAACCAGCCCGCCGGGCTGGGCCGGAAATCTGCTGGATCGACGCCGAAGGAATGTGGACGACGGCGGATCTCCCTGCTGGCTTCTTGGTGAGCGTCGAACAAGGGCTGAACGAGAAGTGGCCTCAGTGTTTCTTGGCACGTCCCGTCCCTCCTGCCACGCATGCGGGACGCGAAGCGCGAGCGTGGGCAGCCCGAACCTGAGCATATGCAGCCCACCTCACGTTTGTAAATATACCGCTTAACAGCCGCCCGCTCCAAGCCACGGAAAAGAAAAATGCTTCAACCAGTACCCAAATGGCGCTAAGATTTGGCAGGCACCACTTTTTGCCAGCCCAGCCCGACATCCTCCTTTCAGGACGGCCGGGGCCGGATCTAGTCAAGTCTCAGAGTGCAACCGGCTGCAGGTGATAGGCTTATCGGACTATGACATCCCATCTATCCTCGGCCCTGGTACTGAGCGTATCCCGATCCCAGCAGGCCCCCAAGCCGGCTTGGCCGCTCGCCTGCGGCCGACGGCCCGTCAGAAGCGGCTTGGATTTGGACCCTGGGTGCCTTTCGGGGTAGATTCTCCCCATCATGCTGCGCACGGCCTGGGTGGCGTTCCAGCGCCTACCGTTCGTGGTTCGCTGGCCCCTCAAGTGGGTCTTCGTTGGTGTTGTGGTCTTCCTGACGTTGTACCCGCGCCCGCGGTTGTTTTCCGCGAACATCCGCCACCTCATGACACTCGACAAGCTTACGGACCCAGAGGACCACGCCCTGGCACCGTGGGCGGCGGAGTTTGCGGCCCAGTTGCCTCCCGGCGTCACGGCCCGCCAGCGGCTCGAAATCGTGGACAGATTCGTTCGCCGCAAGCTCCCGTACCAGTTCGACTGGGTCACATGGAAGGTCGCTGATTACCTCCCGACCATCGCGGAGATCGTCGCGGTCGGTCGCGAGGATTGCGACGGCCGAGCCCTGATCGCCGCTTCGCTGCTACGGCGGTACGACCCCTCCGCGCGCGTGGTCACTGATTTCAAGCATATGTGGGTCAGGTCCGACCACGGCGAATGCCTCCGGCCCTCGGGGCGTCCCGTCCTCGATGCCGGACGCGAAGGCGTGCGGGTGCGTTGGCGCCACCTTCCGAGTGTACGCGGGCCGGCATACGGAATGGCCGTGTTTCCGATCGGCCGCGAGCTGATCATAGCCGCAGCCGTCGGCTTGGCGCTGGCGGATCCGCGGCTTCGGATGCGGACCGTTCTGGTCGCCGTGGCCGTCCTCGTCAACGGGCTGCTGATCGTTCGACTGGCTGCTCGGGATCCCTGGGCTCCGCAGATGTGGGGCGTGTGGCTGGGCTGGGCGCAGATGCTGGGGGCACTGGGAGGCCTCGCGGTAGCCGCAGGCCGTGCCCGCCGGCGGGACTTGCGCCGCACGGTGGGCGGCTTCGCGGGAAGCTCCGAATGAGATCCGCTTTCTTCGGCGCGTTCCTGACGTGTATTCGGCCTTCGCGTCGGACGGCCGGTGCCTTATGACCGACTACGCGAACGTCCGGCTGATCTCCCATCCGGTGATCCGGCAGATGCTCGCGCAGGCCCGCGACCGGCGGACCGACCGCGAAGGTTTCCGGCGGCTGGTCTCCCAGATCGCGGCTCTCCTGGTTTACGAGATGACCCGCGACCATCCCGAGGAAGTGGTCGATCTCCAGACACCCATCGGGCCGGCGACAGGTCACGTTCTGGCAGCGCAGATCACGGTGGTTCCCATTCTCCGCGCGGGCCTGGGCATGGTCGACGGCATCCTGTCGCTCCTGCCGCACGTGCGCATCGGCCACCTGGGCATCTACCGCGACGAAACCACGCTCGAACCGGTGGTGTACTATAATAAGCTCCCGCCGGACGTGGCCGCGACGGAGGTGATCGTCGTCGATCCGATGCTGGCCACGGGCGGCTCGTGCACGGCGGCCGTTTCCGTGCTGAAGCGCGTGGGAGTGGCCCGCATCCGGCTGGCATGCCTGGTCGCTGCTCCCGAAGGAATCGCCCGGATGGCGGCGGACCACCCCGACGTGCTGATCTGCACTGCCGCAGTCGACGAGGGGCTGGACCGGAACGGTTACATCGTGCCGGGCCTTGGAGACGCCGGCGAGCGGCTGTTCGGCACCCCCTGAAGGCATTGTCGGCGCCGGCGTGCGAGAACAGGTCACTGGCGTAGAAGGAGTCTTGCGTATGAAGATCCGATGGGCAACGGCCGTCGCGACGGTGCTTCTTGTTGCGATCGTCTCGGGCGCCGCCGTTCGGGCAGTGGAGTTGCCCGGCTCGTCAACCCGGAAGATCGCGGAGTTCCGGCTCAAGGGCTCCGTTACCGAGGCCCCGCCGCCGGACCTGTTCCTGTTCGGCCTCGACGCCGATCGCCCCCAAAGCCTGCACGATCTGCTCGAACGGCTCCGCAAGGCCCGTCAGGATCCGGAGGTGGTCGCCGTCGTCCTGACCCTGGACGAGCCGGACATGGGCTGGGCGCAGATGCAGGAGCTGCGCGAGGCCCTTCTGAAAGTCCGGGCCGCCGACAAGGACGTCTACTGCCACCTGGAATCCGCGACGACGCCGCAGTACCTGCTCGCCACGACGGCCAACCGCCTGTCCATCGTTCCTACGGGCGAGATCCTGCTCATGGGCCTGTACTCCGAATCGCCCTTCCTCAAGGGCCTGCTGGACAAGATCCGGGTACAGGCGGACTTCGAACACATCGGGGCGTATAAGGGGGCCGCCGAACCGCTGACCCGGGAGGCGCCGAGCCCCGAACTTCAGCAGCAGATCGACTGGCTCCTCGACGACTACTACGCGCAGATCGTTGAGACGATCGCCAAGGCACGCGGTCTGGAGCCCGAGCGGGTCAAGGAACTGATCGATCAGGGCCCGTTTACGGCCGAGCAGGCGCTGGCCGCCAGGCTCGTCGACGCCGTGGAGTATCGCGATGAGTTCGTTAAGGCGGTGGAAACGAAGTATCGCGCTGCCAGGATCGTCAGGAACTACGGCGGGAAAAAGGGACCGGAGCTTGACCTGTCGAATCCCTTCGCGGTCTTCAAGATCCTCGGCGACCTCATGAAGGGCCCGCAGGAGGCAGAGAAACCCGTCATCGCCCTCGTCTATGTCGAGGGAATGATCATCCCCGGACGCAGCGAGGACGACCTCTTCGGAATCCGCTCCGCCGGCAGCACCACCATCCGCACCGCCCTCGAGAACGTCCGCAAGGACGACAAGGTCAAGGCGGTCGTACTCCGGGTGGACTCGCCCGGCGGTTCGGCCCTGGCCAGTGAGATCATATGGCACGCCGCCAGACTCTGCGGCCGGCAGAAGCCGCTCGTCGTCTCCATGGGGAACGTCGCGGCCAGCGGCGGCTACTACGTGAGCGTCGGCGCGGACACCATCTTTGCCGATCCGGGTACCTTGACCGGCTCGATCGGCGTGGTCGGCGGTAAGCTCGTTACGAAGGGCCTGTGGGACTGGGCCGGCGTGAACTTTCACGAGACCAAGCGCGGGCGGAACGCCGACCTGTTCAACTCCAACCGCAGATGGGACGATCGCGAACGGGCCGTCATCCGCAGAATGATGGAGGAGATCTACGCGGTCTTCACGAATCACGTAAAGGAGGGGCGCCAGGGCAAGCTCACGGAGGACATGGACAGGATTGCGGGAGGACGCGTCTACACAGGCCGACAGGCCAAGAGCAAGGGCCTCGTCGATCGGATCGGCGGCCTCGCCGATGCAATCAAGTTCGCGGCCGATCGGGCCAACGTGTCCGAGTATGAGATCCGCGTTGTTCCGCGGCCCAAGAACTTCCTGGACCTCTTCATGCGGAGTCTCGGAGCGGAGGAAGACGACGTCGTCCGGCTGACGGGAACGCGATGGCCCATCACGGCCCCGGCGATGCAGGCGCTCGCGCCGATGCTAGCGGCCGCCGAGCCGGCGCGGGTCCGGGCGGTCGTCCGGACGCTCATGAGGCTCGACCTCCTCTGCCGGGAGGGCGTTCTGGCGGTCATGCCCGCCGAGCTGATGATCGCTCCGCCGAGGCGGTAACGGACGTGCATCGTCGGCTGCGCGGTCCTCGGGCATCAAGCCGTGAGGGCAGGGCTCGCGTTTCGCCGTCTCCTGGCGTAGTATGAACCTGTTCCGATCGCCGGCGGATGGGCTCTTTGTCCGGGGCTGAGGGTCTAAAGTCCGTGCCGCAGGGCGTTTTGGGACAGGCCCCGTGCCAGGGATTCTCCCCTCGATCAGTACACGGGCCTGAGCGTTGAGAGCGGCGGGCGTCGGTCGTGCCCGCGCTGACTTGGGCGGTGCTTGCGGATCCCCGCGGCATCCCGGCGGCTGTGGGGCCTGCGTCCGGCCCGCCCGATACCCCGCAGGTTGATTGTAATTCCTTCTTGGAGCTGAAGATGCGCAGACCATTCGTAGCTGGCAACTGGAAGATGAACCTGAACTGGGAGCAGGCCCGGCAACTCGTTGCCGACCTGAAGGCTAAGGTCAGACCCGATCCTCCGCTGGATCTGGCAGTGTGCCCTCCGTTCGTCTACCTGATCCCGGTGGGTCGTGAGATTCAGGGAAGTCCCTTTCGGCTGGGGGCCCAGAACGTCTACTTTCAGGAGAAGGGTGCGTTCACGGGGGAGATCGCCCCGTCCATGCTTAAGGACGCCGGTTGTACGTATGTGATTATCGGACATAGCGAGCGGCGGCACATCCTTGGCGAAACGGGCGACCTTCTGGCCAAGAAGGTTCGCGCGGCGCAGAAGGCGGGTCTCCATGTGATTTACTGTGTCGGCGAGAAGTTGGATGAGCGGGAGGCGAACCGGACCGAAGATGTCCTGGCTCGGCAGATCGACGAGGTTTTCGGCCCCGATGTTTCGCCGACGGATATCACCGTGGCCTACGAGCCGGTGTGGGCCATCGGGACGGGGCGCAACGCGACACCTCAACAGGCCCAGGAGGCACATCGCTTCATTCGCATGCGGCTGGCCCGCGTGTATAATGACGGGCTCGCCAGCGGGCTGCGAATCCAGTATGGAGGCAGCGTTACCGCCGCCAATGCCCGTGATCTGATGTCCCAGCCGGACGTGGATGGGGCACTGGTCGGCGGTGCGAGCCTGAAGGCGGATGAGTTCTCGAGGATCATCGAGGCCACAATTGCCGCCAAGAATCTCTGAGCCGGGCTTGTTCCCGAGGCGGATCCGTCGGCCTCAAGCCCCGTCCATCAGTGGAGTGCGTGCGAGATGACGATCTTGGCTTTGCCGGTGCTGCACATCGTACTGGCGACCCTTTTTGTCCTGATCTGCCTGCTGCTGATGCTGGTGATCCTCATTCAGAAAGGGCGGGGCGGCGGGCTGAGCGGCGCGTTCGGCGGCGTCGGGGGTCATAGTCCGTTTGGCGCGAAGACCGGCGATGTGTTCACCTGGGTGACGGTGGCGCTGGCGACCTGCTTTCTCGCGATGGCGGTCGGACTGAACTTCGTGTATCGGAAACTGCCCACTCCGATTCAGCCGCCGCCGGCCGCACAGCCGGCCGGGCCGGTCGCCGGGGAGGACAGCAGTCCCGGTCCGGCCGGTGCTCCGGCTACGCAGCCGGCCTCCTGAGGAGGCGATGCTTTGCCGGACGGATATTCTCGCGGACCATGGAGCGATCCGGCGGGCCGTCGCCGGGTGTGTGCGGCATGATCCTCTCCATGACGGGCTACGGCGATGCGGAACACACCGAGGATGGTGTGAGCTATTCGCTTGAGCTGCGCAGCCTGAATAACCGGTATTTCAAGGCCAACATCAAGCTGCCTGAGCATCTCCAGTATCTTGAGGCTGACGTGGAGAGGCTTCTCCGTACGCGCCTGGGCCGGGGCAGCATCAACTATACGCTGCGGGTCCGCGACACCAGCGCCCAGGCGGCCTACGAGATCAACACAGCGGCCCTTCAGGCCTATCTGGACCGGATCGCGGCCGTTCGGTCCTCCCTGCCGACCACGGTGGACCTGGCGGCGGTCCTCGGGCTGCCGGGCGTGTGCCAGCCGCCCGAAATGGACGAAGCCACGCGCGAGCGGCAGTGGCGGATCGTGCAGGAGCTCACCCGGCGGGCCATGGAACGGCTGATCGCAATGCGGAGCGAAGAGGGCCGGGCTCTGCGCGAGGACCTGCTGGCGCAGACGGCGGCCATCCGGCGGGAGCTTGCCGCGGTCGCCGCGCGGGCGCCGGCCGTGGTGGAGGAATACCAACGTCGACTCACGCAGCGGGTCAACGAGCTGCTGGCCAGGGCCGAGCTGCGGCTGGCCCAGGAGGACCTGGCCCGGGAAGTCGCCGTTTACGCGGAACGGGCGGACGTGAACGAGGAGATCGCCCGGCTGCGAAGCCACCTGGATCAGTTCGAGCAGCTCTGCGACAGCAAACAGCATGCGGGACGGAAGCTGGATTTCCTCTCGCAGGAGATGCTCCGCGAGGCGAACACCATCGCGAGCAAGTCGAACGACACGGTAATCGCCCGTCACACGGTCGAAATCAAGGCGCTGATCGACCGGGTGAAGGAGCAGGTGCAGAACGTGGAGTAGCACCGGCAGCGCGGGGCGCAGGCGGCAGGGCCGGCGCGACGGACGTTGTCGTCGCCGCTTCGTGCTTCCGGTCCTGCTTGTGGTCGGGTGGCAAGTGCCGAGCGAGAAAACCGCCCAGGACTGGATGCTTCTCGGCGAACGTTACCTGCAACAGGCCGAGCACCTGTGGGGGCAGTCGGCCGGGCGGGAGCCGGCCGTCATGTGCCTGGTGCTGGCGGCTGAACGCCTGCTGAACGGGGCGCTTGTGGCCCGCGGCGGCAACCCCGGCGGAGCGGGGGCGCTGCCGGAGCTGGCCGAGCGCGTCGGTCAGGCGGGCTTCCAGATCGGCTTCTTTGCGGATTCGGCTCGGCGTCTTGCCGAGTTGCAGGGACCGTCCCGGTACGGTTTCCTGGACGATCTGTACGACTGGGACCGTCTGGCCGGGTTCCGGGACGATGTGCGGAGACTGCGGGAGGTCCTGTTCCCGCGGCCGTCCGCGTCCACGCCGGACGGCGGGGTGCTGGTGTGCATCAGCGGGCCGAGCGGCGTAGGCAAGACGACGATCTGTCGGAGGCTGGTGGAGCGGCTGGGCGCGTTTCTGAGTGTCTCAGCGACCACGCGGCCCCGGCGGGATAACGAGGTTGACGGACGGGATTACTACTTCATCAGCCGTCAGGAGTTCGAGCGTCGCTTGGAAGCCGGGGAGTTCCTCGAATACGCTCGGGTGTACGGGGGACAGTATTACGGGACGCCCGCCGCCCCGGTGATGGAGAACCTGCGTGCCGGCCGCGTCGTAATCTTGGAGATAGAGATCGAGGGGACGATCCAGGTCGCCCGGCGGTTCCCCCAGGCGGTGACGGTTTACGTGCTGGCCCCCTCCGCCGGGGACCAGGAGCGACGCCTGGCGGATCGGGCCACCGACAGCGACGAAGCCATACGCGAGCGGCTGGCAAAGGCCGACGGAGAGATCCGCTACGCCCACGACTGCGGCGTATATAAGTATTTTGTGGTCAACGAGGTGCTTGAGGAGACGGTGGACCGACTGGCGGCCATCATCGAGAAGCACCGTTCGCGGGAGAGTATGAAGGCATGATCGAAGCCCTCAAGAGTGACGAGATCACGCGGAAGGTGGGCGGGGCTTTCAAGCTCACGGCCCTGATGCAGAAACGGTGGATCGAGCTGATGCAGGGGGCCCGCCCCATGGTGGACCCGGAAGGCAAGACGCCCCTCGAGATCATCGCCCAGGAGATCCTCGAAGGCAAGCTCGCCATCGATTATGAGCGCAGTGACATTGACCCCAGCACCGCCCAAGCCTGAGTCCGCCCGCGACCGCCTCGATGGCTATGAGGTCGTCGTAGCCGTCTGCGGCGGCGTGGCGGCCTACAAGATCTGCACGGTCGTCTCGCGTCTGGTCCAGGCCGGGGCCGGCGTGACGGTGGCTATGACCCGGGCCGCCCGGCGATTCGTCGGACCGCTGACGTTCCAGTCGCTGACGGCCCGCCGGGTCTTTACGAGCCTGTGGGATGCCGGCCACTACCACGATCCCCAGCACATCCGCCTGACGGAGGCGGCGGATCTGTTCCTCATCGCGCCGGCCACGGCGAACATCATCGGAAAGATCGCCGCCGGGATCGCCGACGACCTCGTGACCACGATGGTGATGAGCGCGGACTGCCCGGTGGTGCTGGCGCCGGCCATGAACACGCGGATGTGGGAGAATCCGATCGTTCAGCAGAACGTCTCACGGCTCCGTCAGTGCGGCTATCATATCATCCCGCCGGGACGCGGCTGGCTGGCGTGCCGGACCATCGGACCCGGACGCATGGCCGAGCCGGAGACGATCCTCGAGGAGATTACGGCTCGGTTGCGTTCGGCGCCTCCGAAGTCGCAGCGATGAATCGGCAGGGCGCAGCGCCCCAGGCCGAAGACGGCTCGGGGCCCGGGCACGGCATGACCGCACAGGCCGTGCGACGTTCGGGCCGGCGGCCGCTCCGGACGCGGAAGGCGGGTCGTTTCCTCCGGGTCGGCAGCAGGGGTTGCTTGTGGAAAGGCTCCGCCCGTGCGAATCCTGATTACCGCCGGTCCCACTCGCGAGTATCTCGATTCCGTCCGCTTCATCTCGAACGCGTCGTCGGGGAGGATGGGGTTTGCCATTGCGGCGGCTGCCGCGGCGCGCGGCCATCAGGTCGTGCTGATCGCCGGTCCGGTAGCCATCGATCCTCCCTCGGGGGTGGATCTGATCCGGGTCACGTCGGCTGCCGAGATGGCCAGGGCGTGCAAGCGGGTCTTCGGACGGTGTGATGCGGCGATCTTCACGGCCGCCGTGAGCGATTACCGTCCGGAACATCGCGCCCCGCACAAGCTCAAGAAGGCGCTCCGGCCGCTGACGGTCCGGCTCGTTCCCACCGAGGACATCGCGGCCGCGCTCGGACGGCGCAAGAGAGGCCGGGTCACCATCACCTTCGCGATGGAGGACCACGATCCTCGGCGGCATGCGGCCGACAAACTCGTCCGCAAGCGGTGCGACGCAGTGGTGCTCAACGGTCCGGAGAACATCGGCGGACCTTCCGCCCGGGTCGAGGTGCTTCTGGCAGATGGCCGGTGGATCGGCCCCTGGAAGGGGAGCAAACGCCGCGTCGCCGAGCGGATCGTGCGATTGACCGAGACGCTGGCCGCCCGACCTCGCACGCCGGCGGTCGGACCGCGGCTGCCTGCGGGCCGGCGGGACCGCGGCCTCAAGCCTGACCGCTCATCCGGGTGACTTCGTCGCGGACGTCCGAGAGACGCAGCCCCAGGTTGGTCAGGGCGTTGTAGGCGACGCTTCCCGGCTCGCGGAGCAGACCGAGAAGGAGGTGCTCGGCACAGACCTCCGACGAGCCCAGCCCGCGTGCCTCCTCGATCGCCTGGGCAATGACGTTCACGAAATGGGGCGTGCCCGGCAGGCGGCCGAAGACCCACGTGTCCTCCATGCTCTTCTGGACGAGTTTCTCGATCTCGTTGCGGGCCCTCTCCAGGTCGATGTTGTGGTTGTACAGGATCTGGACACCGCGACCGGTTCCCTCTTCCAGAATGGCCAGGAGGACGTGCTCGGTGCCCACGTACTCCTGCCCGTACTCATGAGCGATCCGGTTCGCGAGCCTGATCACCTTTTCCACACGCGGGCTCAGATGCTCATACATGATGACCGCCGGTTCAGTTTCCACCCCGCGGATCCGCGGCGGCCGGGTCGGGGGCTGCCTTGGCCGGCGCCGGCAGGGCCGGGGCCTGACGGGGTTCTGTGAGCTTCGATCGCAGAACACTATAGCCCAGACTCAGAGCCGCCACAATGATCGAGGCGACCAGCGTGATCTTGATGATGCGGAGCCGGTTGGCAATCTCGCGGTCGCGCCACTCGGAGAGCCGCCGGTCGATCTCGTCCAGCTTGCGGTCGATCCGCCCCTCGATCTCGTCGAGTTTCTGGCGTACGTAGTCGTCGGCCACGCCCTTGATCCGCCGGGCGATTCCCCCGACGACGCCCGCCTCCTCGATCTGCCGGCGGAGCTGCGCTGCGCCGTCCTCCTCCGGCAGGAACCTGTACTCGCCCATGGGCCGGGCCGGCTCGCCGGCCACCACCTTGCTGATCAGCGATCCGATCCAGGCCCGGCGCTTGCGCCGCAGCTTCTGCCAGAGCGGCTCGGCGCTGCGGAGCCGCCGGATGATCGTCTCGTCAGGTTCGTCGGAGTCGGCCGGCAGCCCGCGCAGACGTGCCAGCGCCACCAGCCCGGCATGCGACAGACCCTCGAATCGCATGCAGGTTATGCCGCTGATCACCTTGGCGAGCTGTTCCTTGCTGGCGGACTGCCGGACCGGTTCGCGGGCCCATACGCAGATGTCCAGAAGGGCCTGCCGGTCCAGCTCCAGCAGCAGCTCTTGTCGCTGGCGGATGGCCCGGAGAAGCTCGCCCGGGGGCGTGCCGTCGGGCAGCCTGAGACCCAGCTCCCGCCCGTAGCGGAGCAACTCGTCGGCGGGCAGTTCCGACAGGGCCCGCGGGGTTTGGGTTTCATCATCCGCCATGGTTTGACCGTCCCGCCCCGATGCGGGTGCTTACCCGGGATGCCGTCGGCGTCGCAGCGCTCTGGCGGCGGCCTGTCACCGGAACATCTCGGGCTGGATCAGGTCCCATCGGTGATGCAGCCAGAGCAGGATCCCGAGTGTGGCGGCCAGCAGCATGATCTCGACCAGATCCACGGTAAACCTCCGGAGCCGGACCCGCAACAACTGCACGATCGCGTAGTGTCTCAGGACGTGCCGGCCGGGAGCCGGCGACCAGAGGTACGCGACCCACCCGTGCAGCGATTGCCCCCATCGCACGACCGCGTAGATCGCGCAGACGATTCCCAGCAGCCACCGGTACAGCTCGAAGAGGTCGAAGTCCCGCCACATGCCCGGCACCTGCGCTCGGCTTGTGAAGCCGCCGCCGGACGCCCATAATACGCCGTCGCCCGGCGGCGGGCACGGGCCGGGTGGGGAGTCATCAATGGCCGGCGAAAAAGAGGTCGTCGTTTCGTTCCGGGTGGATGCCCACCTGGCCGAGCTGCTGCGGCATCTGCCGGACAAGTCGTCGTTCATCCGCGACGCGATCCTGCGGCGACTCTACGACGTCTGTCCCCTGTGCCGCGGCCGGGGCGTTCTGCCCGGCATCGTCGCCCGGTGGTGGAGCCGGAAGATCGGACGCACCCGCACGGTCCGCTGCGCCTGCTGCCGGTATGACTATCCCGAGGAGCTTGTCGCGGAGTCGCCCCCCGGCGAATCCGGCCGTCGGAAGCGGCGCCGGCACCCGGATACGGGCGGGTATATCTGCCCTCATTGTTCGGCTCACGAGCATCAGCATTGAGCGGCGGCGGTGCGAACCCCCGGTGCGTTGACAACGTAATACAAGCACCCTAGTCTGGGGGCCGCGCGGGTGCCGCCCGGCGGCCTGGGTGTCGCGGCACGCCGCCCGGAGGCCCGTTATGCTCGGCCACGATCATCGCGCGCAGGATTTGTGCTTCCATCGGGGAGGGCGCCTCCACCACGAGTTGCTCAGTCACCTGCCCTTCTCGGTTTCCTCCGTCACGATCGGCCTGATCCTGGCCGGCCTGATCTGTTTCCTGACTCCGGCCGCCTCGTATGAGACGACCCTCCACTCCCATGAACATGCGGAGATTCCTCCGGACCCGGCGCACGGGGCCGGGGACGGGCACGCCGATGAGTTCCGCGGCCACTTCATCGAGCTGTTCCACCTGTTCCATCCGGCGCACATGCTCTTTTCGGCCGCTGCGACGACGGCCATGTTTCGCCGCTACGATCGCAGGCCCATCCGGATCGCGCTGGTCGGCTTCACGGGGGCGGTGCTGATCTGCGGACTGAGCGACATCGGGTTTCCGCACGTCTCCCTGTGGATGCTGGGCAGGGCGCCCGAGCACGTTCACATCTGCATCGTTCAGCACCCGGCCCTGGTGCTGCCGTTCGCGGTCGTGGGCGTGGCGGTGGGCTGGGCGGCCGCCCTGAGCGTCAGCGGGAGCACCTATTACTCGCACTCCCTCCACGTCTTCATCTCCACGATGGCGACGATCTTCTACATGGTCGGGCCGCTGGGACGACTCGGATGGATCGACGACATCGGCAAGGTTTTTCTCTTCGTGACGATCGCCGTGATGATCCCGTGCTGCGTGAGCGACATCGTCTATCCGCTTCTGCTCACGCGGCCGGGGCGCGAGGCCTACGCCGGCGGCGCCCACGCGCACATCCACGCGCACTGATGTGCCTGCTCTGAGCGCGGGGCCCGGGCGCGGGCGCGATGCCCGGCGGCGGGGCGCCGTGGGTGGCCGTCGGACCCGCGGCACGGCCCGCGGCGCCGGTTGTCGGAGATGGTTTCCCCCGGCCCATCGCGTATGATGATGCGCCCCGCGCGATTCGGAGCAGCCGACCGTGGTCCGCGTTCAGTGCCCCTACTGCAAACGGACGTATCGCACGCAGCTCGAGGCGTTCGGTGTGACGGCCGTGTGCACCCGGTGTCACGAGCCGTTCCGGATCGGCGAGTCCCGCCCGCCGTTCTCGTACAAGCCGAGCGATCTGGCGGAGGACTCGTGGATCGGCGTCGAGCCGCCGAAACCCAAGCCGGAGCTGAAGCATTGTCTCCTGTGCGAGGCGCCCCTGCCGACGGGGGCCACGCACTGTCCGGCGTGCGGGGCCAACGTGGTCACGGGGGTGGTGCACAAGATGCGGTCGACCACCGAGCCGGAGCATATTCCGCTGCGGGCGCGGCTTCCCCTGAAGACCCTTCTGCTGGTCCTGGTGCTCGGCGGGCTGGGTGCCGCGGCATACTGGGGCTTCCGTTCGCTCTCGCGTTCGGCCGCGGAGCTCGGCGACGAACTCATGCTCCAGGCGGTCACGGCCCGCGCGGTGGCTCGGGCGCGGGAGGGCGCGGACGTCGGGACCCTCGCGGAGGAGTTCACCGGTCAGGTGACCGATGAGAACCTGACCCACTTCGTGCGGATGCTCTCGGCCACGGACCCGGCCGTGCGTCTGGCGGCAACCGGCCTGATCGGCGGCGGAGACATCACGGATCTGGAGGCGATCCTCAGGCTTGTCGATGAAGGCCGCGAGGATGTGGCCAGGGATGTGCTCGACGCCATCGGCCTGCGACGCCTGGCCGTCCTGAGCGGCGGGCAGTCGGCGGCTCGCCGCGAGGCGGCCGCGCGTGCGATCGGCGTGCTTGTCGGGCTGAAGCTTTCACCGGCGGATGCCGCGCGCCTGGCCGCCCCGATGTCGGCGGACGAGAAGATCGCGCTGGTCAATACGCGGGTGGGCCCGGTTCCGGCGGCGACCGGCGATTTCGTGCTGGTCATCGAGCAGCGGACATCGCCGTTCCTCGTGCGGGTGGACCAGATGGGCAGGACGTTCGAGATGCGGATCGGGTCGCGCACGTTCCGGACGAGCTGGCGGGAGCCGCGGAACCTCAACATCCCGATCGAACGGTGGTGCACCGCCACCGGAACGGCCGTCGATGCGGCGGCCGTCCGCGACCTGCTGGACGGGGCGGTGACGCTGAGTTCTCCGGTCGGCGGTCCCTGGGAGGGGATGTTGCGCGTCCGCGCCCGGCGGAAGATCGTCGGGCCGCTTCCGGGATTCCTGCCGGTTCCCGCGCCGGACCCCGGTCGCACGCTGCGGGTGCCGGTGTACCTCGAGCGGGCCCGTCGCTGAGAACGGCCCGCGGATGACGGCCGTCCTTCCGGATCAGGCTTCGGGGTAGCGCCCCGCCTGAAGACCGCACCGTTCGAGGCGGTGGCGAAGCGAGCCGCGACTGATGCCGAGGAGCCGGGCGGCCTCCGAGACGTTTCCCCGTGTGTGCTCCATGGCCGCCTCGAGAAGCCGTCTTTCGACCGAGGCCAGTGTGCAGGATCCGCTCGTGAAGTCGAACCGGAGCTCCCCGGTCGGAACGGGCGCCGCCTGCGAGGCCGGCTCGATGCCCAGGATGCCGGGGCGCAGCACGTCGTCTTCGCTGACGAGCACCGCCCGCTGAAGGACGTTGGCCAGCTCCCGGACGTTGCCCGGCCAGGGGTAGCGGCGGATGAGGTCGATCGTCTCGGGAGCCAGTGTCGGGGTGGGCCGATGGAACTTGCGGCTGAACCGGCGGATGAAGTACTCCGCGAGCAGGAGGATGTCATCCCCGCGCTCCCGGAGGGGCGGCAGCTCGATGCAGAACACCTTGAGCCGGTAGTACAGGTCGGCGCGGAAGGCGCCGGTCTGGACCCGCCGGCCGAGGTCCGTGTTGGTCGCCGCGATCACGCGAAGATCCACGAGCCGCTCGGCCGTCGCCCCGAGCCGTCGGAGGCGACCGCTCTCGATCGTCGTGAGCAGCTTGGCCTGGGTGCTGGTGGGGATATCACCGATCTCGTCGAGGAAGAGCGTGCCCTCCCGGGCGGTCTCGAAGAGCCCGCTCTTGGACTTCTTGGCATCGGTGAAGGCGCCGCGTTCGTAGCCGAAGAGTTCGGCTTCGAACAGATTCTCGGGGATCGCCGAACAGTTCACCTGGACGAAGGGGCGGTCCGGACGCGGTCCGTGATGGTGGATGTGGCGGGCCAGCAGGTCCTTCCCGGTGCCGGTCTCGCCCAGCAGAAGGATCGCCGTCAGCCCCACGCCCGGCTCGCTCTCGACGGACGCGACGCGCTCGGCCAGGGCGATGACCTCCCGCATCCGCGGACACTGGCCTACGATCTCGAGTTCGCCGGACTCGCGCCGCTGGGCCTCCTGGTACGCCTCCAGGCGGCTGCGGATCCGCAGGTGCTCCAGGCACCGCTCGATCGTCAGGCATACCTCCTCGATCGAGATGGGCTTCTGGATGTAATCGACCGCGCCCTGCTTCATGGCCTGTACGGCGCTGGCCACCGTGCCGAAGGCCGTGATTACGATCACGGGGATGTCCAGCCCCTGCTCCCGCAGCCGGCTCATCAGCTCAATGCCGTTGCCGTCGGGGAGCTGGATATCGATCACGGCCAGGTCGGGGGCCTTCTGCTCGCAGGCCGCCAGGGCCGACTGGACCGTGTCGGCGACGCGGCATTCGTGACCGGCCCGCCGCAGGCCGAGCTGAACGGAGTAGCTGAGGTTCTCCTCGTCATCGACGATCAGCACGTTGGCCATTCGGACCCTCCGTCAGGAGCCCGGGCAGCGTGGCGATGAAGCGGCTGCCCCGGCCCGGCTCCGATTCCACCCTCAGTTCGCCCCCGTGCATGCGAACCACCTTGCTGGCGATGGCCAGCCCGATGCCCTGGCCGTCCGGCTTGGTGGTGAAATGGGGCAGAAAGATCTTCTCGCGGATCTCGGGCGGGATGCCCGGTCCCCGATCGGCGACTACCAGACGCCAGGTGCTGGCGATGTCGGGCGCCGGCTCGGCGGCCACGAGGACCGTCTGGCCGGGCTCGGAGGCCTGCACGGCATTCGTCACGAGGGCGACGAGGGCCTGCTCCATATGGACGGCGTCCATCCGGACCCGCCCCACGCCCCGGTGCACCTCCACTTCGACCCGGACGTTCCGGCGGTCGAGCATGGGTCGAAGCACCTTCAGCACGTTGTCGATGAACTCCGCTACGGAGACGGGCTGAGGATTCAGGCTCAGCGGGGCCACGCTCTGCTGGAGGTCGCGGAGCCACTTCTCGAAACGGTCGATCGTCTCGATGATCCGTCGCTGGCACTCCACGGTTTCGGGGTCGCAGGCGTTGCGCTGGGCCGTGGCTTCCGCCAGGCCCCGGATGCCCGCGAGCGGGTTGCGGATGTTGTGCGCCACCCGCGTGGCCATCTCCCCGGCCGCCACCAATCGCTCCCGATCCACGATCCGTTCCTGCATCGAAACGATGGTGGCGGACATCCGATTCACTTCGTCGGCAAGCTGGCCCAGTTCGTCGCGAGACTGCGGGCGGAGCCGGTAGGCGAAGTTCCCGGCGGAGATCTCCCGGGTCGCTTCCCGGATGGAGCTGACGGGCCAGATCACCCAGCGGCGTACGAACAGCACCCCGGCGCCGCAGATCGCCACTCCGACGGCGGCATTGGCCAAGAGGATCCTCATGACCTGCTCCTGAACTTCGGCGGTCCGCGCCTCGCTCTCCCGGCGACGACGCTCGAGACCGGTCCGGGCTTTCAGGAGACCGCGCTCCATGTCCGCGCAGGCCGCCCGGATCTCCCCGAGGGCCTCCCGGGCCTCTTGTGGCGATCGGGCCGGATCGAGCATGCGCAGAAGGGCTTCCTGGTGGCGACGTTCGGCCTCGCGGATCTCCAGCCACGTCCCACCCAGCGGACCGGCGGCCATCTCGGCATCGAGCCGGGCGAGCATCGCCGAGAGCGCTCGCTGCGCCTCCGTCGGGCCTCCGGCAGGTCGCGAGGCCGCGGGGAACTGATCCAGCTCCGCGGCGCGCAACCGCACGAGCCCGAGCATCCGCTCGATCTGTTGCTCCCGGGCGAACTCGGCCTCGAAACGGACGAACGAGGAGCGGAAGTAGACGATGATGCACCAGCCGGACACCACGAGGTTCGCACAGAGGCTCAGCACGTAGATCAGAGCAAGCACGCCGAACTTGTGCCGCAGCAGCACGGTCCGATTCCCGCCGGCCCCAAACCGGAAGCACAGGTCTGTCGCGTCCGCCGGTCTCCGGGAGTCGCTCCGCCGGGGCCGGTCGGAGGGGCCTGACCGTCCGGCGCGGCGGTGAGGTCCCGGGGGGCGTCGGACTTCAGGTTACTCGGACGCGGGCTGGTACGCCCAGTCCCACTGGGGCTCCGTCTCCGGGGAGCGTGAGGACAGCACGTGGCCACCGACGAAGCAGGCATTCACCTCGCCGCCGTGCCGTGTCGAGGGGAACCAGAGCTGGCCGGTTCCGTACAGGCCCCGGTCGCCGGCCGGCGGAGCCGAGTAGTAGGGCAGTACGCCGCGTTCGGCCGCCGTCCGCCCTTCCACGTCGAATGCCACGGGGACCGAAGGACGATCGAGTATGCCCGACGTCAGTCGGACGGGTTTGAGGACGGGCCGCCTTCCCAGGAACACGCTGGCGCGGTCCAGTCGCATATTCAGTCCGATCGTGACGTTCTCGAGTGGGATCACGGCCTGGCCCGAACAGGGCACGCCGATGCGGCGCTGCACGGGACCCGGCCCGGCCGGGCAGATCAGTGGCTGGCGTGCGGCATCGAAGGAGGCGACCGGCCGGGTGGCTCCGTCCCAGAACTCGTCGATGCCGTACAGCCGCTCCTGGAAATCCTCGACGCGGAAACCCGGCCGGCCGTCGCGGTCGCTGTCGCCCCGGTCGGGCGGGGCGAAATCATCGGCGAACCGCTGGAACTCGAAGGCCACCGTGCGGAGTTTGTTGCGGCACACGAAGCTGCGGGACGCGCCGCGGACCTTCACAAGCGTCGCGGCCAGGATCGAGATCAGGACGCTGAGGATCGCGACCACCGCGAGCAGCTCGATCAGGGTGAACGCGCGCGGGGCCGGAGCCGTCCGCCGCCGTCGGTCCCGCACCGGCGATTTCGTCGGCGCGCGCGTCAAGGCCGTGCTACTCCGTGCAGCCCGGAGGCCGGGCCGGTCCGTTGAAACACCTCTGGAAGATGCTGAAGTCGGCGACATCCACGTCGCCGTCATCGTCGAAGTCCGCCCGCCCGCAGTTGCCCCGGGCCGGCGGCCGGTTCGGCCCGTTGAAACAGGTCTGGAACAGCCCGAAGTCGGCGACGTCCGCGTCGCCGTCGGAATCCAGATCGGGCCGGACCGGAAGTATCGGGCGGTCGGCGGCATCCACCAGGCCGTCATAGTTCGTATCGAACACGCTGAAGTTCGGGCCGAAATCCGAAAGAGCCACACGCCCGTCGGCCAGCGCGTCTGCGTCGAGACCCGCCACCCCGTCGTTCCCGGCGACGAATGCGTCAAAAAGGACCAGATCCGGCGGTCTGATGCCGCCATCCCCGTCGAAGTCGCCCGCGATCACGTCCGGCACGATATCCGTCCAGACGTAGGAGCCGGCCGGGGTGACGCTCGGGTGGGCGGTCCCGACTACGGCCGTGACCCGCCAGCGGGTCGGATCCAGAAACGCCTGCGGATCCTTGGTTCCCCAGCGGTCGATCATCCGGTAGGCTGGGTGGACCGTCCACGTCGCGATCGCGTGATTCACGCCGAAGACTAGGTCGTCAAGAGCCTCCAGGATGCTGTTCTGATTGCCGGCGTCGCCGTCGTTGGATTCGACATGCGTCTCGTTGCGGAGGGCCGCCGACCCCGCGTTGGTCAGCGGGTAGAAGAGGGTAATCGTCGTCTGGTCGGGTACCGGATCGTGGGAAAACCGGAGCGTAACCGGGGGTTCATAGCTGCCGAGGTTGCCGGTGCAGCATGCGTAGCTGAAGGGTTCGTACGCGTGCGCGCGGTGGAACACGGCGCCCCGCACCCACCATGTCTCCCCCGGACCGAAGAACATGTCCTGGGCATCCGACGGGATCGCCACCAGGGGGCGCAGTCCATCGAGTGCGATGTGAAACTCCTCGCCGCTTCGCTCCACCCAGGGGGGCGTATCCAGATCGCCGTCAAAGTCGGTGCCGCCCCTTGCCGTCCGGTCCCTCAGCGGGAATACCGCCGGCAGCCCGCCGAAGCGTGCGGCGCTGCCTAGGTATCGCAGTTGCGGAAAGAGCAACTCCCCCCCGGTGTCCGCATCCTCGTCCATGTCGAACTCGATGTACCCGTAGATCGGGTTGGGACCGAATCGGAAGGGATCCGGCGCCTGGCCCGGTCCGATCGGACCCGGCGGGTTGACCAGGCCCCGGCAGATGAGGTCGAACCGGAAGACGGTGCCCGTGCGGTCCCACTGGCCCGCCTCCGGATCGCCGTTGCTCAGCGCCAATCGCCAGAGCCCGATGCGCCAGGCGACCACGTCCGGGAGGCGGTGCACCGTCGGATCAGGCAGGGCGCCCCCGCTGACATCGAACGCCCGTGGGGACGCATCCCCCTCGGCATCCCGGACGATAACGAAGGGGCCGGTATCCGCAGGGGCGGCTGCGGTCGGTCCCGCTCCGAGGACCTGCGCCCCGGAGGAACCGACCACCCACCCCGCAAGGGCCGCGAAAACGAACGCAGCCTTTCCCCCGGCCCGTCGCCGGCCGACACCGGCGCCGGACTCCGGGGAGCGACCGCATTCTGATCCGCAGGCCCGCGACACTTTCAGACCCCCCTGGGGGCTCCGACGAGGTGCGTGCGCCCCGGTTCGCGGCCCCCCGCTCGTCTGCCCCGGGCTCATTCTTCATGATAGCACCCGGGCGGTGCCAAAGGAACCCGCTCGCCTCAAACGGGGGCGGGATCCGCCAGGGTGTTGCCAAACCGGCGGCGGCACCGTACCAAACCGCCTGCGGACCCCCTCGCGGGCCGAAGTACGTGCGCGGATCCATCTCAGGAGTCGACGTCATGTCCCGATGGCTGGCCCCAATAACCGGTCTGTTCTGCCTGGTCGCCTGGCCCGCTTGTGGGTACGACCGGCCCGAGTTCCGTGCCGTGTGGATCACCCGTTTCGAATGGGCGGACGAAGATCCGGAGACCTGCCGGTCCAACATCATTCGCGCGCTCGACTCGGCTGCCTCCGCCAACCTGAACGCCGTCCTCTTTCAGATCCGCGGCGAGGCCGAAACGCTCTACCCCAGCCCCCTGGAGCCGTGGTCGGAGCTGCTGGGGGGCAAGGACCCGGGGTTTGACTTGGTGGCCCTGGCGCTCGGCGAAGCCCATAAACGCGGCCTTCAGTTTCACGCGTACATCAACCCGATGCCGCTGCGGTCCTTGCGTTCGCGACGACCGCCGGCCGACCCTGATCACCTGTGGCACAGGCACGGCCCGGGCTCGGCGGAGCCCTGGGTATGCCTGGATGCTCAAGGCCGACCCGCCCGCGAGGAGTACTATTACCTGTCGCCGGGCGTGCCCGAGGTGCAGGCCTATCTCCGCAGGGTGATCCTCGATGTGGTGACGCGCTACGATGTGGACGGCATCCACCTCGATCGCATGCGGTTTCCGGGTCCTGACTACATTCACGACCCGGTGAGCGAGCGGCGGTTTCGCGGACGGGGCAACCCGGCCCTCCGCGAGCGGGCCGACTGGCAGCGGGAGCAACTGGACAAGTTCATCAACGATCTGGCCGTGGAAATCCGCGCCGTCCGGCCCGGCTGCGCCCTTTCCTGCTCGGCCTGGGGCATCTACAACCGCCACAACATCCCCGGCTACGAAGACTTCAGCAGCGGCTATCACGACTACTACCAGGACACGTGGAACTGGTGTCGGATCGGGGCGATCGATTACCTGGTGCCGATGATCTACTGGGACATGGCGGACCCCAGACCGAACTATGACGAAGTGCTGCGGGATTTCGCCGAAGGCGTCGGTCGTGAACATCTCGTCGGAGGGCAGCGAGTCTTCTGGCCGGACGAGAACGAAGCCCAGGTCCGCGCCGGCCGTCAGATCGGGATCGCCGGCTCGGTGTTGTTCAGCCTCCGAGGCGCCGAGCGCCGCGGCGTGCTGGCGAGGCTCAAACAGACGCTCTACTCAAGGCCGGCCGAAGTGCCGCAGGTCGAGCGGCTTCGCGAGCCGACCGCCGGCTGCATCCTCGGCACGGTTACGACGAAGGCCGGTCGGCCGCTGGCCGACGCATGGGTATCCCTCGTGCCGGGGCCGAACGCGGGCTCCGGGCGAGGTGGGGCTACCGCGCGGACTTGGACCAGCAGCGCGGACGGGCGGTTCGCGTTTCTGGACGTTCCGCCGGGTACCGTTCGCGTACGGGCTCACTACGTCGGGGCGGAGCCGGTGGAGTCCGAACCCGTGACGGTCAGAGCGGGCGAGGTGGCCCGTGTGGAAGTGACGATCCCCGGCGGCGAGCTGGCCTGCGAGCGGCCCTTCCTTCAGATACTCGCCCCGGCCGACGGGCACACGACGACCTCGGAGGTCGTGCACATCCTCGGCCGGACATCGCCCGAGTGCCGCGTGCGGGTGGGTGGCACGTCGGTCGAAGTCTACGCCACGGGAGCGTTTGCGGCCGACGGCGTGCCTCTGGCTGAGGGCGAGAACCGCGTTTCAATCGAGGCCACGGACGTCCGGGGCGTTGCCTGCACCGAGGAGCTTCGGGTCATTCGACGCTGGCCGGCCTCCACTGCCGAAGGCGCGCAGGTCCGGGGCGACAACCGCGCGTTTCGTGAGGCGCCGGAGGAGCCGGACGGAGGCGTTTGTGAGACGAGCCGGGACAACGTGGGCCTGACGTTCGGACTGCATACGGTCCGACTCGGCGGACCGTACGTGGGGCGGGTGCCGAGCGGAACGCGGCTGGAGATCATCGGGCGACGCGGGAGAAACCTGAGAGTAGCGCTGTCCCGCTCGCTGAGCGCGTGGGTGGAGGAAGACCAGGTCTCGCGGTTGCCGGCCGGCACGGCGGTTCCGCACAACTACTTCACGTCGTGCGACGTGGACGGCGACGATCGGTACGACCGCATCGCGATCGGCCTGCGGGAGAAGGTGGCTTTCGCGATCCGGAGCGAGACCGACCCGGACAACCGCCTGTACCTCGATTTCTTCAACACACATCACGCCCTTACATGGATCAGCCACAAGTCCGGCGCCCGCGTCATCGGGCCGGTCACGGCGGAGCAGGTCGAAGACGGTTGGCTTCGGTTGACCGTTCCCTTGCGCTGCCGACAGATCTGGGGTTACTGGGCCGAAGTGACGGGCGATCGCCTGACGGTGTTCATCCGACGGCCGCCCCCGATCTCCGACGGCCCGCACTCGCCCCTCAAGGGGTTGCTCTTCGCGCTCGAGGCGGGCCATGGGGGCTCGGGCACGGGCGCGGTCGGGCCGATGGGCACAAAGGAGAAAACCGTCAACGCGACGGCGGTGCGGGAGCTGCAGCACGTCCTGGAGCGTCGGGGGGCTCGGACCGTCCTCGTCCGGCCGGGCGACTCGTCGCCGACGCTCGAGGAGCGCGTCGAGCGGACCAACGCCGCCGGCGCGGACTTCTTCGTTTCGATCCACGCGAACGCGGCCGGCCACGCGCGTGGCTACCTGAGCGTCTCGGGGACGAGCACGTATTACAGGGACAAGCACTGCCACCGGCCCGCGGAGTGCGTATATCGGCGGCTCCTGCAACTGGGGTGGCAGGAGTTCGGCGTGGTGGGCAACTTCTCCTACTACCCGCTTCAGAATACGCGCGTGCCGGGCATCCTCGTCGAGCAGGCATTCCTGTCGAATCCGTCGGACGAAGCCCGGTTGCTGGATGCCGAGTACCAGCGCCGCCAGGCCGAGGCGATCGCCGACGGGCTGGAGGATTTCTTTGCCGCGGTTCGGGAGTGAGCTGCCCGTCCCGGCCGCACCGGGCAAGGCGCGGCGGATCATCGACCGGATCGTAGCGCCGGCGTCGGCCGACCGTACGCCGCCACGCTCGGCGGGAGCGAGGGGGAGCCTTGCACTCGGCTCCCCCTCACGCCTCCGCCGCTCGGTCAGCTTTCACGGGCCGTCCGATCGCGCTGGGGCGCCCGCGGGGAAGACCTTATGGACAGGCCGGGGGCCGGCTTGCGCCGTTGAAACAGAGCTGGAAGACGGCGAAGTCATTGATATCCACGTCGCCATCGCCTTCGCTGTCCATTCCCAACGGCTGGATGATGCGCGCTCCGAGACCCGCCCCGGGGGAGTTCGCCGCCAGCGCAAAGGGGGTGGTGGCCCAGAGATCCTGATTCACGAAGACCGGCGTCCCGCGGATCACGGTCTCGAGCCCCCGCACGCCCTTATCGGCGCCTTCGTAGCCGCACGACAGGCGGGCTCCCAGGACGTTGGCCTTTTCCGTCAGACCGCCGGCCACGACGTCTGCCCACGGCCGGGTGTCTTCGCTGGCGATCTCGCCCACCAGGCAGTTGTTGACCACGATGCTGGGGGCGCCATCCGCAGGCGTGTTGTAGTTGTTGAACACGCCAGCCCAGATGTGGTTCGCTTCGAAGTTGGCCAGCCCGAAGCTCCAGGCCGCGTACAAGGCGTTATTGTCCAGATCGGCGTGCGCATCGAGCGTGACGCCCGTGGCGTCCACCGACCGCTGCGAGTTGTAGCCGATCTGGTGGAAGATGCAGTTCGAGACGACGGTCTGCGTTTGTGCGGTGCCGCCGCCCGTCCCGACGCCCGCGCCCGACAGGCACCCGACGAACGTGCAGTGGTCCACGGTGAGCAGACCCCCGTTGTGGTTGTTCACGCCGCCGTAGTAGGCCCGCTTCCCGTAGGCACTCCCACCGTCCACGAAGATGCAGTCGGTGACCGTCCCGTTGGGCACGTGGGCGTTCTGCGTCTGGATGGCCACGGCGGAGTTCTCGCTGTCACCATGATTGCCCTGATTCGTCCGGCTGAAGATCGTGTGGCTCACGGTGAGGTTGGCCCCGCGGCCGCGGACGGCGAACTTCCCGAACGCATCGAAACGGCAGCTCTTGACGGTGATGTTGAGCTGGCCGGGGTTGTTGCCCCGGTTCGAGGGGAACAGGGCCGCGTCCCGGCAGTGATGGAAGTAGCACCGTTCGAAGGTGATGTCGACCACCTCGCCGTTGGTGAAGTGATCCATCCGCACCATGGCGGTGCCGTCCACCTTGTTCGACATCAGATAGCCCAGCAGGAAGTCATCGACCGGGTCGAGGACCTCTCCGGGCGGGACGCCGACGATCTCGCAGTCCCGCATGATCGAGCCGTCGCAGTTCCGCCCGCCCGGCGTGGGGATGCCGCTTCCACCGACGTCGGCCTGCTGCGCAAAGAACACGAGGCTGTTCGGGAAGCTGATCGTCCCGAACCAGGAACGTTCCGGACGAAACAGGCAGTTCTCGATGAGCACGTTGTCGGCCATGACATACAGCGCGCCGACGCCGAGTTCGGGGGCCCCTTCGATGATCAGGTTCTTGAGCACCGAGCCGTTGGAAAACACGCCGAACGCAAACGCGTGGTCGGTGCGATGCACGTCGGAGTAGGCCTTGTACGCTGCCGGGGTGATCACCGGCCGCTGCGGGCCCGTGCGGGTCGAGCGGAGTGTGACGGCGGGCCCGCCGGTCACCGGGTCTCCGATCTGGAGGTTTTCCTCGTACCTCCCGCTGTCGGTGATCACGATGTCCGTCGCGCCGCTGTCGATCGCCGCCTGAATGGTGGTAAAGGCTCCACCGCTGCCCGCCTTATTCACTTCGGCAGTGAGTCCGAAGCTTGAAGTCGCCAAAAGACCTACGATGAGAACCAGGAAATGACACCCTCGCTTCATTACGCTTCCTCCTTCCAGACGTTACATGGAAACACACCAGGGACACGCAGTGCCGTCGCTCGCCGAGACGAGCTGGAAGTGCTGTGGGTTTTCCTGACCCCGCACACCTCCTTTCCCGGTCCGCTCAGGCGCGTCTGCGGCCCAAGTGCGTGCAGCCGGAGCGCCGAGACGTGATGTTTCCCGGACCTTCCCCAGGGGCGGTTATCAGGTGATGTGTAGTTTATTACTGGACGTGTAGAGCTGTCAAGACTTCCAGCGGCAGTTTGGCGGCAAGCTGGCCAGCCGCAGGCTCATGACCTCCGGCCAGTCAAGACCGGCCCAGCGCGCCTGGATCAACTGGCCGAACCTTCGGACGAAGACCGATAACAAACGGATAACCGGACAATCCGGGACGCCTGCGTCCCGCTTGCGGGCGCGGGTGTATACGGTAACGGAGGCGGAGGACGAAAGAGGGCTGGTGCGCGCAACGTCTTTGTTTTTAAGTTCTTGCATTCGCGAGCGGGTTTGGGGCGCCCAGGTTCCCCGGATCAGCCGATGGACGCTGCATTGTGAAGCACTCTATCGAGTTGTGTGGCGGACGGATCAGTCGGTGGGCGGGCGTGATACTGTTTCTGGCGTCGCATGCGGGCCTCGTCACGGCGGCGCAGGTCGATACGGACGAGCCATCGCTGGAGGCCGAGCTGCGGGCACCCAAGACGATCTACCAGATCGGGCAGCCCATCCCCGTGGACTTCGTCATTCGCAACCGAACGGACGTCCCGGTCACGCTGGAGGTGGCGCAGCTCCGCGTGGCCGAGAAGCCTCCGATCGGACAGGGGCTTCCTCTTGAGCACGTGTTTTCCGGCGAGACGGGCGACTCGATCCGGGTGCGCCTGGAGTCCGATCCGAAACCCATCCGTTACAGCACGCCGAACCTCGCCCCCGAGGCCCACGCGATCGTCCTGGCGCCCCACGCGACAGTGGGTACGCGAATCGATCTGACCAGGCACTTCGAGGCCCTGCGACGCCCGGGGACGTACGAGATTCAGTGGCGCCCGTACCTGGGGGCACTTCAGTCCAACGTGTTGAGGATCACCGTGGCGCCGCTGCGACAGGCCGTCATCGAAACCGATTTCGGCAAGATGCGGATTCGCTTGTTCTATGATAAGGCGCCCCGACACGTCGAGAACTTCATCGAGCTTGTGGAGAAAGGTTTCTACGACGGCCTGACGTTTCATCGGATCGTGCACGGGGCTTTCCTGCAGGGGGGCGATCCGCGGGGCGACGGGACGGGCGTCCGACCGGATGGGAAGCTCCTCAAGGCGGAACTCAGCGACATCCCCGTGGACGCCGGTTGCGTGGTCATGGCCACGGCCCGGGACGACCCCGACTCCGGAAGTTGCCAGTTCTATATCGCCCTGACGCGGCTTCGGGCCCTGGATGGCAAGCAGACGGTCTTCGGACGGCTGGCCGATGAGGCCAGCTTCGAGACGCTCCGCAAGATCGCGTCCGTTCCGACCGGCGAGAGGGATCGCCCCATCAAGCCGGTTTACATCCGGAGCGTCTCCCTGGAGAATGTCCCCCCGGAGGAGAACTCGCGGATCGGTCAGCGGGTCACGACCCGTTCCTACGAACGGGAGACGGTCTGGCGGTCGCCAGGCGGGTCGGCCTCGCCGGCACAATCGGGCGATCGTTCCTCTGTGAGGCCGACCACCCGGGCGACGACGCAACCGACACGGATCCTGATGAATCCCCAGGGTCGGTCGGGCCTGCCGTAGGCCGGGACGCGCGAACGATTTGCGGGATATCGAGATTGAGCCGTGCTAGGCGGGGCGGTGCCGGTGCCCTGAACCCGAGATCCGGCTTATGCGGGGCTGAAGGCCTTCATGAGGGAGGACGCACGCCGAGCAATGTGGCCCGGGACATGTTGAGGGTTGGGTCCCAAGCAGTGGGGTCGGTGGACAACGGGTCAGGACCGAGAGGTAGCATCCCACCCGCCTGACTCCAGGTGCCCTGGGGCAGCCCGGCCTGAGTGGCCCAGGTCATATCTTGGAGTGCAGCCTTTCGAAGAGGGTGCACGGCTCTTTTTCTGCGCGCTGCCACAGTCTTGGGCTGGGATGAGGGAGGCAAGCAAGTCTGGGAGGCCCGTCCGGCCCACGCCGCGAACGCCCGATAACCCAGTCCACCACGCCCCCAAGCTCTTGTTAACTTAAGCCGACCGGCCCGCCCGACGATTATGGGAGCGGTGCCCCCGTTGCGAAGGGATTTGCGGGGATATGGGGCGAGCAACACGTTGTGGGCACGGACGAACACAAGGTTGCTAACGTGAAACACACCAGCACCCAACCCAGCGGCGCGGTCAAGGGAGGGCTGCTCGCTCGCGAACGATGGCTGATCGCGCTCTGCGCGGCCGTCGGCCTGGCCGTGGGCGGGTATCGTGTCTGGTCGGCCAGACCCAAGTACATAGCCGCGGCACGGCTGTACGTGGAGTCCACCGAGAGCTCCGAGACCGCGGAGGCATCCTCGCCCAGGACCGGGGCGGCCCAGGCAGCAGTGGTCGTGCCCACCGAAGTGCTCTTCGGGACGGAGATCGCAGATCTCGCGATTCAGGCCGGCAGGCTGAATGAACTCCCCTGCTTTGCCCACGCGGATGACTTGGCGAATCAGATTATCGCCGGGCTGAACGTGAAGACCACTCCCGCCCAGTCGGGCCGGGGGCAGATCCAGGATCTTGAGTTCGTCTGCCCGGATCCCCAGGCGGCTGAGCGGGTTCTCGAAGGCCTGGTCGCCGCCTACCAGGTCCTCGCCGAGCGGTGGCGCGTACGGCACGTGAACGAGATGCTGGCGAGCCTGGAGGCACAGCGGAAGTTCCTGTTCGAGCGGCTCCAGCGGAAGCAACTGGAGCTGGAGCGATTCAAGGAGGCTCACCCGGGGGCGTTGCCGACGGGCGACACGCAGGTATGGGACAACCAGCTCCGGACCTTGGTCGAGGCCCGGATTCGAGCCGAGTTGCGGCGAATCGAAGCCGAAGTGAGGCTCGCGTCGCTGGTGTCGATCTCGCAGGCGACCTCCCGACCGGCGGCGCCGTCGCCGAAGGTCCCGGAGGCGCCGTCCTTGGCCGAACACGATCCCCCGCCCGAGGAGTTGCTCGCGGTATGGCCGTGGTCGCAGGCCGGGCTCGACGTTTTCCTGCCCCCGCCGGAGTCTGGCGCCGTCGGACTCGGGGGGCCGACGCCTTCTCAGGCGGCCCAGAAGGGATCGGGTGAGTCGGACGCCTTCGCTCTGGCGATGACGCCGCTTTCTTTGAGCGCGCCCGGGTACGACCTGGAGGCCGAGGAGCAGTCCATCCGCCGGCTGGAAGAGGTCTGGGGGCCTCAGCATCCGAAGCTTCAGGCGGCCAAGGCGCGGCTGACGGCGATGCAGAACCGGGCGCGGCGTCTGGCGGACCAGTCGATCCGATCGGCCGAGGCCTACGTGCGACTGTGCCGGGAGTCCGAGGAGCGGCTCCAGCAGGCCATCGAACGACATCAGGCCACGCAGTCGTGGCAGATCGCAGACGATGTGGCCGTTGAGGGCCGGGTTCTGCAACAGGTCGTTGAGCGGACGGGGAAGGTGCTGGCGTCGGTCTGCAACCGGATCGAGCAGATCAGCCTCGAGGCGGCCACGGGGGGTGGACTTCGCATCACCACGATCGTGCCGCCGCACGCCACCCGTTCGAACACGAGCGATCAGACTCCGAAGCTCCTGCTGGTGCCCGTGGGTGTGGGGCTGCTGGTTGGGTTCGCGTTGACCTACCTCGTCGGGTCCGGCGGCAGCCGCGCAGGCGGTTCGCGCCGTGTCCTCGTCGATCGTGCGGCATCGCGCAGCAGCGCCCGGGGCGGGGTCCTCGGATGGGTGCCCTCGTTGCCGCATGCCTCGGGACGCGGATCACAGCGGGCCCTGGGCACCTGGATTCTCCGAGAGCCGCAATCCAAGGCCGCGCGATCGTTCCGGCGTCTGGCGCGGCAGGTCATCCGTGCGGCCGCCCAGGCCGAGTCGCGTTGCATTCTCTTCACGAGCGCACGCGAGAGGGAGGGCCGATCCGTCGTTCTGGCCAACCTCGCGACGGCCATGGCCCAGCTCGGCCGGCGCATCCTGCTGATCGATGCTCACTACGAGCATCCTTCGCAGCACGTGCTTCTCTCGGACATCCTGAGTCTGTCCGGCGAGACCCCGACAGAACTGACGCCCGAGACGTTTGAACGAGGCCAGCCGGCCCTGCGAACCCAGATCGAGACGTTGTGGGTCGTGCCGGCCTGGCCCCGGCCGGCCGATCCGGAAGCGCTCCTGAAGTCGGCGGGGCTACAGGAATTCGTCCGGCAGAGCGGATCGAAGTTCGATCTGATTCTGATGGATGGTCCGTCGCTCGAGGACGGCGAACGCGTGGAGCTCCTCGCGGAGCTGGCCGACGCAGTCGTGTTCCTGGCGGACGCGGCGGACGCGAACAGCCTGACGCCACGACGACTGGCGTCGCGCATGGACCTGCCCAGCCTGGGCGTGATCGTCAACACGGTGCCCTCCGGGCGAACGATCGGAATGTCGCCGCGAGCCGCTGCGGCGGGAGCCAGGTCGCCGGCTTCAGAGGCCGCGCCGCTCGCCCCCGATCCGGCCGCAGATGCCGCGGCACAACCCCCTGAGGAAGAGTTGGATCATGCTGGCAAGTAAGAGAGATGGATGCATGCCGGGGCCCGTGGCCGTCGTTGTCCTCGTCGCGGGGCTGACGGCCTGCAACGCGCCGAGCTACAAGGGCATGCCCATTCAGGAGTTCGTCGAGATCGCGGAGGCCGAGGCGGCCGCCGAGCAGCCCGCGGGCATCCCCGGCCCGGCCACAACGCGTCCGGCGGCGATCCCCACGGAATACACATTGGGGCCGGCGGACCTGGTTTCGGTAACGATCTACGGATTGGATTCCCTGGACCAGCCGACGGTGGTCCCGGTGCGAATTTCCGACGACGGCAAGCTCGTGTTGCCCTTGGTGGGCCCGCTGAACGTGGGGGGGCAGACGCTCACCCAGGCCGAGCGGACGATCGCGGGGGCGTATGCACCCCGGTATCTGAAGAACCCCCGGGTCCTGCTCGAGCTGAAACAGCCGCACACGACCAAGGTACTGGTGATCGGACCGACAGGCGCGGCCCGGGAGGTCGAACTCCGCCGCAACGAGCGAACCATCTTTCAGTCGCTGGCCCGGGGGCAGTTGGGCGACCGGGCCCAGGCGGACCTGATCTTCGTTCAGCCCGCCAGCGATCCCCACAAGCTCGAAACCTACGACCTTACAAAGGCTTCGGACGTGGTCCAGGCGATGAACCGCCCGCCGCTCGAGGAGGGTGACATCGTGATCGCCCGGCCTGCCCCGCCGCCGCTGTTCTACATCTACGGCCTGACGCAGCGGAGCCTCTACGGCGTCGGACAGGGGCTCCTCGGTGCGTATCCGATCCCGGAGAGCGGGATCCGGCTCCGCCAGGCGATCGCGGCGGCCGGTGGTCCCCCGACCGCGTTCGACATCGACAAGGTCGTGCTCACGCGAAGGCTGAAGGACGGCCGGGACGTGTGCGTGGTCTTCAAGTGGAAGAAGCTGGTGGTCGGCGAAGAGCCGGATGTAGCCCTGCGGCCCGGGGACGTCATTGAGATCCCGCATACGGCCCAGACGCGAACGGAGGAGTTCATCCGCAACGCGCTGGTCCTGCGGATGGGCGTCAATGCGGTCTATGACCCGATCAACCACCTGGTTCCGGCCCGTGTGGACGTGGACGACGATGACAACGGGTTGAATATCCGCAAGCTGATCCTTTCCGACGTGGCACTCCGCGCTACGCGGCGGGTCACGTCGCCGGTGCTGGGACCGTGAGGCCACGGCAGGAAAGTATCCCCGGGCGCACGAGCACCCCGGAGCACAGAGGCAGGCAGGTGACGCGCAAACGCCGTGGAACGCGGAGATCGCCCGGACCGATGCGAGGGCCGGGCCAGGAAGGAGGACACGGCGGTCGGCCGACCGCGGGAGATCATGCGGTCAAGCCGCGTGGGGGAAGGGAACCGATATCGAATTCCCTGTCGCTCCGGGTCGGAGATCGCGACGGGGACATCCGATCGCGGGCCGCCGCTCCAGGCGGCGATCGCGGATGACGGGTACCCGGGCGCCGAAACGAAGCGCACGAGGGCCTGGATAGAGACGGTGCGCGCCGCGCCGGCCGCCACCCACGGGCACGGAGTGCCGGCCGGCGTCGACGGCGGGGAATCCGGGGGCGGACCGATCTGATGGCCGTCGGGCCGTCGGCGAGATCCATCACAGCGATGACGACTCTCCAGTGCGGGGCGCCGAGATCCGAATCCGATCACGAGGTTTACGTGGCGGCTCCGGTGGTGGAGCTGACCCCGGCCCTTCGGCCGTGGCCCGAAACGCTTCGGGCGCTGTGGCACCGGCGGGAGATCATCGGGTACCTGGCGTGGCGGGACATCCGGGCCCGATATCATCAAACGGTTCTGGGCGCCACCTGGGCGATCGTGCAGCCGCTGGCGGCGACTGTGATCTTCGCCCTGGTCTTCGAGCGGCTGATCAAGGTCTCCTCGAAGGATACGCCCTATCCGGTATTCGTGCTGAGCGGCCTGCTGCCCTGGCAATTCGTGGCCACGTCGATCCAGCGTTCCAGCCTGAGCCTGCTGGCCAACAGCGCCATGATCAAGAAGGTGTACTTCCCGCGGCTGGCGATGCCGATTGCCGCCGTGGTCACCACCCTGGTGGAGTTTGCTGCGGCGTGCGTCGTCCTGCTGGGGCTGATGCTGTATTACCGCGTGGCCCCGACGGCGTGGCTGCTGCTGCTTCCGGCAATGATGCTGCTCGGGGCAGGGGTAAGCCTGGGGATCGGCCTGCTGCTGGCCGGCGTGAACTGCCGATTTCGCGATGCCACGCACGCCGTGGCGTTCCTGCTTCAGATGTGGATGCTCCTGACGCCGATCGTGTACCCGCTGAGTCTCGTGCCGGAACCGTATCAATTGTATCTCCGGTGCAACCCGATGACCGGGGTGATCGGGGGCTTTCGCACGGCCCTGCTGGGGCAGGAACCGGACGGAACGGCCCTGGCGGCGTCCGCGGCCTTTGCGGCCCTCTTCCTCGTAGTGGGCGGTGCGGTGTTCCGGCGGGCGGAGCGAGTGGCGGCGGATCTTCTGTGAGCGGCGGCGCCGGTTTCCGTGCGGCAGTGATGGTGGACGGAGAGATGCTTCGTGAGTGAGCCGGCGGTCGTTGTTGAGCGGCTGAGCAAGCGATACCGGATTCCCGCGGCGCGTGCGGCGGGAGGGTCGTGGCTGTCGCGGGTGCCGAAGGTGGTGGGTCGCTCGCAGGATCTCTGGGCCCTGCGGGACGTTTCGTTCAAGGTGGCTCCGGGCGAGGTGCTGGGCATCATCGGGCGCAACGGGGCGGGCAAGAGCACGCTGCTGAAGGTGCTCAGCGGGATCACATCCCCCACGTGCGGGCGGGCGGTGATCCGGGGTCGGGTATCGAGCCTCCTCGAGGTCGGCACCGGGTTCCACCCGGACCTCACCGGGCGGGAGAACGTTTATCTCAACGGGGCGCTGCTCGGCATGAGCCGGGCCGAGATCCGCCGCAAATTCGACGCGATCGTCTCCTTTGCTGAGGTGGAGGGGTTTCTGGACGCGCCGATCAAGCACTTCAGCACCGGCATGCAGATGCGGCTGGCGTTTGCGGTTGCGGCCCACCTCGAAGGCGAGATCCTGGTCATTGACGAGGCGCTCTCCGTTGGCGACGCAGCCTTCCAGGCCAAGTGCGTCGAGGCGATGGCCGCAGCGCGCAGCTCGGGCCGGACGGTCCTGCTGGTGAGCCACAACATCGGCGTGCTCCGGGGACTGGTCGGACGGGCGATCCTGCTGAACGAGGGCCGCCTGGAGGCGGACGGTCCCATGCAGGAGGTCTTCGGGCGGTACATGGCGTCCGGGCAGGACGTGGCCGAGATCGACCTGCGGGGCTACGCGCACCGCGACGGGACCGGAGAGGCGAGGATCGAGCGGCTGGTCCTGCTGGGTCCGGCGGGCAATCCGACCAATCATGTGCCCGTCGGGGGGCCGTTGCACCTCCGATTCCGCGTACGCTTCGCCCGGGTGATCGGCGAGCCGCAGTTCATCGTCCGGATCTACTCCCCCGAGGGCGAGGCCCTGGTGGACCTTCAGGGGCGACACGATGGACTCTCGGTGGGACGGGCCTCAGGCGCCTACGACGTGGACGTGCGGGTCGAGAGCCTCGGCCTGTATCCGGGCCGGTACCTGCTGAGCCTCTGGGCGTGCGACCGTACCCTGCGGCGCGTGCTCGATTGCGCCGAGCATTGCGCCACCCTGGTCGTGGACCCTGGCGATCCTACCGGGCGGGGCATCCGGCTGAATCCGCAGTTCGGCCGCTTCTTCGTGCCCAGCCGCTGGAGTGTCCGGACGGCCGATCGGCCGAGACCTCTGGAACCCGTCGGGGCCTGAGCCTTCGCGGCCGGCGAGCCAAGGGTTCGCCGACATTCCCGGTCATGAGAATCGGTTTCGTCTACGAGCCTTTCGACGCCCGCGCCGGGAGCTTCGGCGAGCACGGATACTTCCTCGCCGGCGAACTGATCCGTCGCGGGCACGAACTGTGGGGGCCGGGCCTTCCGGATATGCCGGGCGCGGTCGGCCTGCCGTTGGGCAGGCTGGGTAAATGGCAAATGATCCGGCACGTGGACGTGCTCTACATCCGGGTCGGCGTGCTGCACTGGCTGGAGCGGTGCACCCTGTTGCGGCTGCTGCGGCCTGCCTGTCCGGTCGTGTGGGAGATCAACGGGACGAGCGAAGAGGTGCTTGCGGCCACTCTGCCGGAGAAGGAGGCCCTGCGTCTGTGTCGCCGCGATGTGCGGCGCAAACGCTGGATGGCTCCTCTGGTGGACGTGGCGTTCTGCGTGGGCGAGTCGCTCGCGGAGTACGCCCGACGGGCGTACGGTGTTCGCCGCTGCGTGGCGATTCCGAACGGGGGAGACCTCTCCGCGTACATGCCCGACGGGGGCGGGACGGCCCTGGCCGCGCTGACGGGCCGCTTCAAGGTGTTCTGGGCCGGCAGCGCGGGCCAGCCGTGGCAGGGGCTCGACCTGATCTTCGAGGCGGCGCGACAGTGCGAGCGGATCGCGCCGGACGTGCTCTTCGTGCTCATGCTCGGCGGGTCGTGCGATTCGCGGGGCCTTCCGCACTACTCGAACACCCTGTATCTGGCCGGCGCGGATCGTCTCACGGCCCGGCGATACCTGGCGGATGCCGACTGCGTCGTGGCCGTCTATCACCAGGGCCCGTGGCGGGCCCTGTCCGTCGGGTATCCCCTGAAGGTGATGCACGCCATGGCCGCGCGCAAGCCCGTCATTGTGGACCCTCATTGCGCCGAGGTTGTGCGGGACGGCGTGGACGGGCTGGTGATCCCGGAAGATGCGGGCTCGCTCGTCCGCGCGATCCTCCGGCTGCGCGACGACGCTCCCCTGCGGGAACGACTGGCCGCCTCCGCCCGGCAACGGATCGAGTCCCGTTATTCGTGGCGCCACGTAGTGGATCGGATCGAACCGGTACTGCGGGAACTGGTCGAGGCGGGCCCGAGGCTCCGGAGAACCGCCGGACGCCCGAAGGCGCCGGCACCTTGCGGGAACTGGCCGTGATCATTGCCATCCATCAGCCGAACTACCTTCCGTACGCGGGTTTCTTCCAGAAGCTCGCGCGGTGCGACCGGTTCGTCCTGCTGGATGATGCCCAGTACACGCGCAACGGCTTCATCAACCGCAACCGGATCAAGACGCCGACCGGGCCGCAGTGGCTGACGATCCCCGTGCACGTCCGCGGACTGGAGTCGCGGATCCGCGATGTGGCGGTCGATCCGGAGGCGATCTGGGTCGCCAAGCACCGCAAGACCCTGCGGGCCAACTACGCGAGGGCGCCCTTCTTCGACGAGGTCATGCGTGCCGTGATCGATCCGGTTCTGGGCGAGGCGGGGCCTCACTGGCACGACCTGGCCGCGCTGAATGCGGAACTGATCCGTCGGATCTGCGCGTACGTGGGGCTGGCCACGCCCCTGGTCCGCGCCAGCGAGTACGGCGTGACCACCGTCTCGACGCAGCGGCTGGTGGACCTGGTCCGCGCGGCCGGGGGCGACGCCTACCTGTCCGGAGAAGGCGGGCCGAGATACCAGGATCCGGCGGTCTTCCGGGCGGCCGGCATCCATCTGATTCGTCTGAGCTGCGAGCCGCCCGTCTATCCGCAGCTCTGGGGGCCGTTCGTTCCGCGGCTCTCGGTCATCGATCTGCTGTTCAACGCCGGCGCGGAGGCGGGGCGGTGGCTCCGGTCGCCCGCCCGGACGCAAGCGATCCCGGCGCCGGCCTCAGTCTGAAGCCTCCCGCCGGACAGGGAACGGCCGGGGGCAGGGCGACGTGGACGTATGAAGCGACTGGATTGTGAGCGGGCCTTCGTGCTGGCGCCGCACACCGACGACGGCGAGCTCGGGTGCGGCGGGACGATTGTGCGCCTCCTGGAGGAGGGGGCGGACGTGTGGTACCTGGCGTTCAGCAACTGCCGGACCAGCCTGCCCGACGGGTGGGCTCCCGACACGCTCGAAAGGGAGCTGCGGGCGGCCACGCGCCGGCTGGGGCTGCGGGCCGATCGGGTGATCATCTTCGATTTCGAGGTTCGGCGGTTCGATCGCGTGCGGCAGGAAATCCTTGAAACGCTGGTGCGGCTCAAGCACGAGATCGAGCCCGACCTCGTGCTGCTGCCCTGTCCGCAGGACATGCATCAGGACCACGTGGTGGTGGCCACCGAGGGCATTCGCGCGTTCAAGCACGCCACGGTCCTGGCCTATGAGCTGCCGTGGAACAACATCACCTTCAGCACGCAGTGCTTCATCGCCCTGGAGGATCGCCACGTCGCGCGGAAGATCGAGGCGATCGCCTGCTACCGATCGCAGCAGCAGCGCCCCTACGCCGATCCCGAGTTCATCCGCGGCCTGGCCCGCACGCGGGGCGTCGAGAGCGGTCACCGGTACGCCGAGGCATTCCAGGCGGTGCGCATGAACGTGGCGCCGGCCGCGATCGCGCCGGGCACGCGACCGGATGGGGAGGCCGACGCCGTTCGTGCCGGCACGGCACGATGCAGGGTCGCCCCTCCGGTGATCGAGTCGCTGATATGAGCGGAGCGCGGGCGCGATGGCCCGGCTGTCTTCGGCGAGTCGGCCTTGAGACGTCGCATCCTCTTCGTCGCCGAGCCGCACTCCGTGCACACCCAGGGGTGGCTCCGCCTGCTCGAGGCCACCGGTTGGGACGTGCACGTCCTGGCGCCGGGCGGCCCGCCCGCCTGCCGGCTGCCCGCCACGTTCCACACCCTCGATCCGAACGTGGCCAACCCGGCTGGCAACGGGGTGAGGCCGTTCTGGCCCTTTCGACGCGGCCTGACGAGGGCCTATCGGATGCGATTCGGTTCCGGCCCCGACGGCGAGTCCCGACGGCTGGCGGAACTCGTGCGGAAGCTGAAGCCGGCCATTGTCCACTCGATGCGGCTTCAAACGGAAGGCTATACGACCCTGGGGGCGCTGGAGGCGATCCGGCAGGTCGGGGCCGCGTGGGTCGTTTCGCTGTGGGGCAGCGATCTGGCGTACTACGCCGAGCAACCCGGCCACCGGGGCCGGGTGCGGGCGGTCCTGGCCCACTGCGACCGTCTCCTGGCCGACTGCCGCCGCGACCTGCGCCTGGCCCGGCGCTACGGTGCCGATGAGCGGGCGCTGGCCGATGGTGAGCCGGTCCCCGGCAATGGCGGCGTGGACGTGGAAAGGATTTGCCGTCGAGTCGCCGAGGCCGACCCGGCCCGCCGGCGAATCGTGCTCTTTCCTCACGCCCGTGAGGACCGGTTTCATCAGTTCGGCCCGGTCGTGGCGGCGTTGCGGGCCTCGGGACCGCCGGAGGGCTATCAGTTCGTGTTTCTCGGATGCGACGAGGCGGCTCGCCAAACGATCCAGATGCTGCCGTCCGGGCTGAGATGCCGGTGCCGGGCGCTGCCCACGGTCCCGCCGGACGAGGCCCTCGAGTTGATCGCCCGATCGCGGGCAGTGGTCAAGCCGAGCCGCTCGGACGGCACGCCCAATGCAATGCTCGAGGCGATGGCCGCCGGGGCGCTTCCGGTGGTCTCGCCGATCGAGTCCATCCGCGAGTGGGTGGAGGCGGGCGTCAACGGTCTTCTGGTATCCAACGGGGACGCTTCGGCCCTGGCTGCGGCGATCGCTCGGGCCTGTACGGACGACGATCTGGTACGGACCGCGGCGGCAAAGAACCTCGCGCTGGTGCGCGAGCGGGCGGACCGCCGGGCGGTCCGGGGCCGCGTCCTAGCGATGTACGAGCGTCTCGCGACGGAGAGCCGGGGACCGGAATACTGAAGGGGAACTCGCTGGTGCAGGAGCGGAGGAGTCCGACGTGCGGATCCTTGTGACGGGTGGTCTGGGGGCGGTCGGCTGCCACCTGGTTCCGGCGCTGCGACGGCGCGGGCATCAGGTGTGGGTCTGCGACCTTGTGCATCATCATGATCCCTACTACCTGCGGTGCGACGTCTCGGAGTACCGACAGGTGGAGCAGCTCTTTTCGGGAGGCGGGTGGGCCGGCGGCTATTTCGCCCGGCCGCGCTCCTTCGACCTCGTGTATCATCTGGCGGCGGAGTTCGGCCGCTGGAACGGCGAGGACTACTACGAGACGCTCTGGAAGACCAACGTCATCGGCACCAAGAACATCCTGCGGATGCAGGCGAAGGAAGGGTACCGGGCTGTCTACTTCAGCAGCTCCGAGGTGTACGGAGACTGGGACCGGGCGATGGCCGAGACGGTCATGGACGAGCACGAAATCCGCCAGCTCAACGACTACGCCCTGACCAAGTGGGTCAACGAGCTTCAGGTCCTCAACTCCGCCGCGATGGACGGCACCGAGAGCGTCCGCGTCCGGCTGTTCAACACCTACGGCCCGGGCGAGTACTACAGCCCGTACCGGTCGGTCATCTGCCTCTTCGCCTACCGGGCCCTGCATGACATCCCCTACACGGTGTACCTGGGGCACCGCCGGACGAGTACCTACATCACCGACTGCGCCGAGACCCTCGCCCGGATCGCCGAGAGGTTCAAGCCCGGCGAGGTCTACAACATCGGGGGCCTGGACTACCACGACATCCGGACCGTCTCGGATCTGATCCTGCGGTATCTGGGCAAGTCCGACCGCGGCCTGGTCACCTACAGAGAAGCCGAGCCCTTCACCACGAGGGACAAGCTCGTCGATTGCAGCAAGGCGGTCCGCGATCTCGATCACCGCTCCACGGTGCCCCTGCCCGAGGGAATCGCCCGGACGATCGAATGGATGAAGCGGGTCTACAGCCGCTGCGAAGTACCGGTATGACCCTGCGACTCGTCGTCGAACCGTCACCGCGGCCGGCCGATTTGGACGGCCCGGCCTGCCCGCCGGAGATCATGCGCCGGCTTCCCCGCCTGCTCGTCACCACGTATTTCGCCCCCGGTGCGCACCACGGAGGCGCAGTTTGTCTGGCCCATATGCTGGACGGCTACCCGCGTGACCGGCTCTTCTGGACGCACCATCAGCCGGCCGTGACGGATCCCGATTCGCCCTGGTCGAAGGTGGTGCAGTGGCCGATCGGACTGCTGCGCCGACCGAATCGCTTCCGCCTGGGTTGGGTCAAGGAGCTGGGCAACTGGACGGTCCATGCCCCGCGGATGGCCGACCAGATCGCGGAGCACGCCCTCCATGCCGGCGTGCAGGCCGTGCTCGGCGTGGCGCCGGGCATCTCGCTCTGGACCAGTTGCCTCGTGGCCGAGCGGCTTCGGGTGCCGCTTCACCTGTGGGTCCACGACGACCCGGTCGCCTACGCCGAGTTCCGCGGCGAACGTCGCGTCGTCGTCCGCCGCATCCGCCGCTGCTTCCACAGGGCCTATCGTGCGGCGGCCGTGCGATACGTGATCAGCGAGCCCATGCGTGACTACTATCGCGGCCTGACCGGCCGGGATGCCGCCGTCCTCCCCCCGAGCCTGGGGCCTCTTCCCTGGCGACGCCCGCGTCGTCGCCCGGGGGGGCGAGTGCGGATCGGGGTGGCCGGCTCGCTGGCGGGATTGCCCGAGTGGGAGTGCTTTCTGCTGGCGCTGGAGAGGCTTTTCGGGGACGAGCCCCTCGAACGGCAGCCGCAGGTGGTCGTCTTCACGGATGGCGAGCTACCCCTGCCGCCGTCCGTCCGCGCCCGGGGGTGGGTGGAGGTCCGTCCGTGGCGGGCGCCGGAGCAGGCGGACCGTGAACTGGCGACCATGGACTATGTGTATCTGTCGCTGTGGTTCGACGCCCGTCGGCGACGGCACGCGGCCACGTCGTTCTCCACGAAGTTCGTGAGCTATCTGCGGGTCGGACTGCCGATCCTGTGCCACGTCCCGCCGTCCAGCGCCGTGGCGGAGTTCCTGACGCGCCATCCGGTCGGCCCTCTGCTGGACAAGACCGATCCGGACGAGCTGGCCTGCCGGCTGCGGGACGTGTTCCGAACCGACTGGCACGCCCGCCTGGCCGAGGTGCGGGACGAGGCCGCGGCCGAGTTCAGCCACGCCCGGCTGCTGCGGCGGTTCCACGAATCGCTCATCGCCTTCCATGCCTGAGTTGCGTAGCTGGGAGGACGACGCCCTCACCGCGAGGAGCATCCGGATCGATCCGGTGCTGCGGGCCGGAACCGCGTCAACCGCGACGCCGGCCGGCCGCCCGGGTGGCTGTGCGCCGGATCGGCCGGCCCGGACGCTGCGAATCCTCGAGGTGGTCAACGACTTTCCGCCCACGGTCGGCGGAAGCGAAACGCACAACGCCGGCGAGGTGGAATTCCTGGTCGGACGGGGCCACCGGGTCTGCGTCCTGGCCGTGCGGGACTGGCAGACGCTGCGTGCCCTCTACGACGCCTCGACTCTGGAGTTCCTGGCCCGTTCGCCGTGGTGCTGGTCTGCGGGCAAGGTCCCCGTTCATGAGATGCGGGACACCGGCCGCTGGGTGGTCTGGTCCCTGGCCCGGGAATACCGGCGCCTGTCGCGGCGGCACGGACCGTTCGACGTGGTCGTCGTGCATCGTGCTCACTTCGTGCCCGCGTTTCCCCGGGTGCGACGGCTCGTTCTGACGCTGCATTACATGGAGCTGGCGTGCCCGAATCATGATCAGGCTCCGCCGCTGTGTCGCATTCGACCCGGCAACCGCTGCACGTGCTACGCAGAGCGTACCTTCTGGCGCAATCTCAAGTGGCGTGTGCGGCAGCGGCTCACCCGCGGGATGCTGGACGCCGTCGTCACGAAATACCCGCACATTGCCCGCCGGCTGATCTACAGCGGTCTGCCCGCAACCCGCGTGCACTGCATTCCGAACTGGATCGACACCTCGGCGTTCCACGGTCGGCGGCGGTTCTGGCCGGGCATGCCTTCGGAGTTCGGCATATGGGCCTCCGGTCCCGGTACGACGTTCGCGTGGCTCGGCCGGCTGCACCCTGACCACGGGGCGGGTCTGGGGCTGGAGGCGTTCGCGCAGGCGTGCCGGGGGCGCCCGATGCGGCTCGTGATCATAGGAGATGGGGAGGAATCGACCCGGCTGCGACGCCGAGCCGCCGAGGCCGGGGTTGCCGACCGCGTCTGGTTTCTCGGGCGTATTCCTCGCGAACACGTGCCGGCTGCGCTCTCCTGGTGCGATGCCGGGCTGGCCACCTCACACCTGGACAACTACGGGTGGCGGCTGCTGGAAATGATGGCCGCCGGACTGCCGGTGGTGGCGGTGTGGACGGAAGGGATCGAGCACGTGATCGAGGACGGCCTCACCGGATATCTGTGCGGGGCCGGGGCATCGGAGGTGGCCGCGGCGATTCATCGTCTCGTCGACGACGCGGCCTTGGCGGGCCGGATCGGTCAGGCGGCGCGGGCGCGGATTGAGCGGGACTTCTCGCGACGGAACCTCGTGAACTATGAGGCGGTGCTCCTCGATGAGGTCTGATCCGGGTCGCCCGGCGCGGGTGCTGATGGCCGTCGAGGCTTGGCCGGACGACCGTTCGCCCTCGGACGGGGTCTTCCTGCGGGACCAGGCGCGGGCGCTCGCACCGCATCTCGTGCTGGGCGTGGCCATCGGCAAGACCTGCTCGCCGCGTCAATGGCTGCG
>Ga0209162_1000504_pt1 | contig 42589 bp, 41 predicted proteins | sample YNPNPMetaG_FD_187121 | JGI IMG/M metagenome (GOLD analysis project Ga0209162, IMG submission 187121) | Anoxygenic and chlorotrophic microbial mat microbial communities from Yellowstone National Park, USA - YNP NP MetaG (SPAdes) (version 2) ...
TTTCCCAAGATTTAGTAATTGTTCATATCTTCTTTTGGCTCTTATTTCAGGAGAAGCATCAAGATAAAATTTCTTCCATGCATCGGGGAATACAACTGTTGTCATGTCTCTGCCTTCAGCTACAATGTCCATTATTTGAGCAAAATCCCTTTGAAGAGGAAGCAAAAAATCTCTTATGACTTGTTTAGCAGAAATTTGAGATGTAACAGCACCTACTTCAGGGTCTCTTATGAATAATGATACATCTTTTCCATTGAGAAAAATTCTACTGTTTTCATACTGAATTTTTATGTTTTCAAGCTCTTTTTTAATTTCCCTGTCTGATAATTTTGCAAAATCTTTGATATTGGGAAATTTTATAAAAAAATGGTATGCCACTGCTCTGTATAAAGCACCTGTGTCAAGATATTGAAATCCTAAAATTTTTGCTACCTCTTTTGAAATTGTGCTTTTACCAGCACCAGAAGGTCCGTCAATTGCAATAACTTTTTTCATTTCTGAAGTATCTCAAGCAAATTATAAAATTCGGGAAAAGATATATCAACACAGTCAGCATCTATAATAGTAGTTTTACCTTCTGAAATTAATCCTGCAATGCTTAATGCCATAGCTATTCTATGGTCTTTATAGGAATAAACTTCTGTTCCTTTAAGCTTGCAAGGACCTTTTATCTCCACTCCGTCTTCTAATTCTTTTACGGGAACTTCCATTTTGCTTAATTCTGTTACTATTGCTTTAATTCTGTCTGATTCTTTTGCTCTTAAATCTTTCGCATCCCTGATAACTGTTAAACCCTCTGCCTGAGTTGCAATAATACATAAAATAGGAAACTCATCAATTAGTCTCGGAATTATTTCTCCTTGGACAGTAACTCCTTTAAGTCCAGAAGATTTTTTCACTAAAATATCTCCCACAGGTTCTCCTGCTTGCTCTTTTAAATTAAATATTTCAATTTTTGCTCCCATTGATCTTAAAACTTCAAGAAAGCCTGTTCTTGTTTCATTTAGGCAAACATTTTTGATTATTACTTCAGAGTCCGGGACTAAACAAGCTCCTCCGATAAAAAAGGCTGCTGAAGAAAAATCATTTGGGATAGCTATATCAAAGGCTTTTAGCTCCTGTGATGGTTGAGATATTTTAATTGTATTATTTGTTATATAAAGCTCAACACCCATACTTTTCAGCATTTTTTCTGTATGGTCTCTGCTTTTATGAGGTTCTTTTACAGTGGTATCACCTTTAGCAAAAAGTCCTGCAAGAAGAATCGCACTTTTTACCTGTGCACTTGCAATAGGCATTTCATAACTAATTCCTTTCAGATCTCCACCTTTTATTACAATTGGAGGGAATCTGTTTTCTGCTCTTGAACAGATTTCTACTCCCATCTGCCTCAAAGGCTCAATAATTCTTTTCATTGGTCTCTGCCTTAATGATTCATCTCCGCTAAGAATACTTAAAAAAGGTTGCCCTGCCAGTATTCCACTTAAAAGCCTTATCGTTGTTCCAGAGTTTCCACAATCAATAACATCTTCAGGCTCTTTAAAGGATTGTAACCCCTCTCCTTGAACTATAATTTCCTTTATATCATTTACTTCAATTTTTACTCCAAGAGATTTCATTGCATTAAGACTACTTATTGGGTCCTTTGCCCATAGAAAATTTTTTATCCTTGATTCACCCTTTGCCAGAGAGGCAAACATAACTGCTCTGTGCGATATAGATTTATCAGGTGGTGGAGTTATTTCTCCTTTGAGAAAATTTGCTTTTTCAATTACTCTATTCATAATGATTAGCTCCCTAATTTTAATCTTCTAAAATAAAGAACTTTATAAATTTACCTTTGATTTAAAATTGATTGGTAATTCTATTGTTAAACCCGAAGATTGGTCAGTAAAAATAAATTTCATATCTTTTAAAATTTGAAGTTGTTCATTAGCATTTAATAATTCTATCCCATATATTTTACCGTCGGGAGTAAGATCTATATTTACCTCGTCACTTAGATGAATGGTTTCAACCTGTTCAGTTTTGTCTTTAAATTTTATGTAAGCAATATTATATTTAGAATCATAGCTTAATTTCATGTTATTTCCCCTCCTACTAAAAATATTTTACCAAAACTGTTATTACAACAAAATTATTATCTTCTATAACTCCATAAATTTCAATTTGCTTTGTTTTATAGATTTTGCCTCTCCAAACTCCCTCAAAAGAAAAATTTCTTCTGAAACCAATTCTGCCAAATTTTGCAGGAAATTTTTCTCCTTCCTTTAAAGTTTGTATTACTTCTTCTTCAGTTGCTCCTCTTTCTTGCATTCTTTCTTGAGCGTGTTTATGAATTATAATTTTTTCAAAATTCATTTCTATGAAATTCTCTCTCTAAGATTTTTTGCTTTTTCAATGCATTTTTTCAATTCATCTAAATTTCTCTCTTTAATCAGTTTCTTTATCTCTTCTACTTGGTCGCAAAAAATACTAAGGCATTCTAAAATATTGTCACTGTTCAAAATAAAAATGTCTCCCCACAGTTCAGGAGAGCTTTTAGCAATTCTTGTAAAACTTTTAAATCCTGAACCAGCATAGTTTATTAAGTTTCTGTCTATTTCCGATACCGCATTTACCATGCAAAAGGAAATAAGGTGAGGCAAATGACTCATTAAGGCATAAACTCTGTCATGCTCCTTAGCTGACATAAATTCAACATCTGCACCGACTTTTTTCCATAAAATAGATATTTTCTCAAGAGCTGATTTGTCAGTTCTTTCCGTTGGTGTTATAATTACCTTTGCCCCTTCAAAAAGCTCTGCCCGTGCATATTCAAAACCTGTCTTATCAGAACCAGCAATAGGATGGGTCCCGACAAAATGAACTCCTGAAGGTAAAATTTTTTCAATCCTTTCTACAACCCATTCTTTAACACTTCCCACATCTATAACAACTGTCCCTTTTTTTAAAAATTCAGCCAAATCTGATACAATTTTTTCAAAGACTCCTAAAGGAGTTGCAAGAACTATAAGGTCTGCTAAAGCTGCATCCTTTAATGAAGTTGTAAATTGATTAATTATTGCGAGATTTTTTGCTCTTTTAAGTCTTTCTTCATTTTTTCCATAGCCTATAATTTTATCTGCCAATCCTTTATTTTTTAAGGCTAAAGCAAAAGAACCTCCAATTAATCCAACTCCAATAATTGATACGGTTTTAAATCCATCCTCCATTAAACTTCCCTGCCAATAGCCTTTGCAACCGCTTTAATTTTATCCATCATATCTTTAAACTGCTCAGGAGTAAGGGACTGTTCTCCATCAGAAAGAGCTTCCTCAGGATTTGTATGAACTTCTATCAAAAGCATATCTGCACCAGCAGCAACAGCAGCAACTGCCATTGGTGTAACGAGGTCTCTTTTACCAACTCCATGACTTGGGTCAACAGCTACAGGAAGATGGCTTAAAGATTTAAGCAGAGGAACAGCGCTAAGGTCAAGGGTATTTCTTGTAGCAGTCTCGAAGGTTCTTATTCCTCTTTCACAGAGTATAACTTTTTCATTTCCCCTTGAAAGTATATACTCAGCTGCCATAAGAAGTTCTTTTATTGTTGCAGACATTCCTCTTTTGAGTAATACCGGTTTATCAACAGAGCCAACCTCCATAAGCAATTTGAAGTTCTGCATATTTCTTGTACCTATTTGAAGGATATCGACATAATCTATCATCACATCTATATCTCTTGGGTCCATTATTTCACTTATTACAGGAAGACCTGTTCTTTCCTTAGCTTCTTTGAGATATTTAAGTCCTTCAATCCCCAATCCTTGAAAGGAATAGGGAGATGTGCGGGGTTTAAAAGCACCCCCTCTTAAAAATGTTGCACCAGCGGCTTTAATTTTCTCGGCTATATCAAGAAGTGTTACCCTGTTTTCTACGGCACAAGGACCTGCTGCGACATGAACTTTTTTACCTCCAATTTGTAATTCATCAATCTGAATTACAGTGTCTGCTTTTTTGAAGTCTCTACTTGCCAGTTTATAAGGTTTAAGAATTCTTACAACATCTTCAACCCATGGAATTGCTCTTATAGCATTTTCTTCATCCTCTGTAACCTTTGATGTATCTCCGATTACACCAATTATTGTTCTTTCTGTACCTTTTGAAATGTGTGGTTTAAGCCCTTTTGCTTCAAGTTTTTTTACTAGTTTTTCAATTTGCTCATCACTTATTTCTGGTTTTAATACAATAATATCCATCTTTTAGCCCCCTAAAAATTTTTTAAAAGCCTCAACAAAGGCTTTATTTTCTTTATCTAAACCAATGGTAACTCTTATTTCATTTTGACCTACAGGTCTTATGATTACTCCCTGCTTGATTAAATAGTCAAAGGTTTCTTTTGAGCTTACTTTTTCAGGCAATATTATGTAAATAAAATTTGTCTGGGCAGGTAGATAGTTTATTGAAGATATTTTATCAAGTTCTCTGTAAAGATAGTTTTTACCTTTTTCATTGGTCTCAATCACTTTTTTTAAATGTCTTCTGTCTTTAAGAGCAACTTCTGCTGCAATCTGAGCTATTGTGTTTGTATTAAAAGGTTCTCTTATTTTGTTCATTTCCTTTATAATTTCTTTTTTTGCTATTCCATAACCAATTCTAAGGCTTGCCAATCCATAGGCTTTTGAAAAAGTTCGAAGAATTAAAATATCTTTTCCTTCTTTAAAGTAGTTCAGACTTTGAGGATAATTTTTATCTTGAACATACTCATAGTAGGCTTCATCAACAACAACAAGCACGCCATCAGGAATAGCTTTCATAAATTCATCAAATTCTTTTTTGTAATTAATTGTACCTGTGGGATTGTTTGGATTAGATATAAATACAATTTTGGTCTTTTTATTTATCTCACTGAGCATTCCCTTCAGGTCATGTCTCCACTCTTTCAAAGGAACTTCTTTCGGAATGCCACCCTGAGAAATTACACTCATTGCATAAACAATAAAGGAAGGCTTTGCCATAACAGCTTCATCACCGGGACCAACATAGGTTTTTACAGCAATATCTATTAGTTCATTTGAACCATTACCAAGCATTATCTCATCATGAGTTATATTTATCCCTTTTTTAGCAAAAAATTCACATAAGGCATTTTTCAGGTAATATCCGCTTCCTTCAGGATATCTTGCAAGTTCTGCTGGATTAGAAAGAAACTGTTTAATTGCTTTTATAACCTTTGGTGAAGGTCCTAAAGGATTCTCATTAGAGGCAAGTTTTATACACTCTTTTATTCCAAGCTCCCTTTCAACTTCTTTAATTGGTTTCCCTGGAATATAAGGTTGAATTTTTTCCACATATTGCAGTGGTTTAATCATAAATTCCTCCAATAAATTTTTTTGTCATAAAATTCTAAAAATATACCTTGTCTTATCTTTTCCTACCGCCTGTATGTGAAGCAATTGAGACAATCTTAAAAATATCTTCACCTGACTTAAGTGCCTTTAATAACTTTTTAAACATATAAGCAGTTTCTAAATTAGTTTTTTCTTGAAGCATTAAAAGCTTTGCCAAAAGTATTAAAAATTTGATACTGTACTCTCCCCTCGTCCCCAACTCCTCGTATTCTTCGATTTCATGACGACTAGACTCCAATAGATACTCTATGCTCAAAATTTTTTCTCTCTCTTCATGCGACCTAATCGGTTTAGTTTTTTCCCAGCATTGGAATAAAAAATCTAAAAATTCCTGAGTCTTCTCCTTATTAGAATGCATTTTTATAAGGATGTCAACAGCCCAATGAATATGCTTGGGTGTCCTTATATTTGACCATCTCTTACCTTCTTTCTGGCGATATTTTATTAAAATATCGTAGTCACTTATATTTCCTTGATAAACAGCAACTATAAATTTATCATTAATTTTAGAAACAAAAAGAGGTGATATCTTTTTGCCTTCCTTTCTAAAGGTCATAAATTCTCTCAAGTCATTTTCATTCAATACTACAGCCTCCTGTAAACTAATAAATATTGGTGTGTAATTTCTAAGTTAGCGAATGATTCTTGCACTTTATGATTTTCCTTTGATACTACTACGATCTCTTTTAAAAATAATTCAGGCATATCTTCAAGCATATCAACTATATATTTAGCCATTGGGGTAGCATATCCATTTATTCGTATATCTTTTGTTTGAATTACACAGTATCCATCTTTCTTTATAACACTAATAGCATTCCCGATAAGTGTCCTTAAATGTTTAAGATATTTTTCAACAAATTCATAATTCATTTGCTTAAGCTCAAGGCAGGGGGATTTAATATATAAAAGTTCTATATTATCCAAAAATGAACTTAGAGCAAATTTTTTAGTGTTATTCTTGTATATAAACTCAATTAGCTTATAATTTCCACTTGGTGCATATCTTTTAATTACATTTTTTTCTAAGAATAAGTCCAATTTATTTTCAGGAAAAATCCAGACGGTGGTTGTCTCAAGTTTATTTACTTTTCCTTTGAAGGATTCTTTTTGGCTTATGGTTGGCAAATCCTGATATAATGTGGTTTGCTCAGCTATGTAAGATGGGTCATAAAATGGTTTTTCAAATATAGGTAGATATTCATGAGCAAGAAGAAGAAAATTATACTTAATGCTATTTTTATACCAGAATCCTGTAGTCTTACAATTATGCTGCCTTTTTATTATCAACTCTTTTAGCTTAAAACCAGCATTAAGAAAGACTCCTATAAGTTTGAATCCTAAAGGTACTACATGCTTATGCCTTCTCATATCTCCGATCAAAATTGCGCATTGCCTTCCTGGTTTAAGAACCCTAAAACTCTCATTAGCCACCTTTTCCATTTCTTTTAAAAACTCATCTATCCCTAAAAAAGATAAATCCCCTTCTTTATGATTTGTATAATGGATAATATCTGCATAGGGTGGATGGGCACAGATCAGGTCAACTGAATTATCTTTTAGAAATGATAGATCCCTTGCATCACCAACGAATAATTCTGGTTCATAGATTATTAAAGACTCATGACCTGGCATTTTAAAATCAATATTTTCCCTTGCCAGTTCTATAGCCCTATCATTTATATCAAGGGCTATGCATCTTCTCCCAAGGAGCTTTGCTTCTACTGCGGTAGTACCAGCACCGCAGAAATAATCTAAAACAAGCTCTCCGGGTTTTGAGTATTTAAGAATTACATTTCTAGGGATATAAGGTGACCAGTTTCCTCTATATTCACCACTATGGGTTGCCCAATCGCCACGGCTTTTAAAACTCCATACAGTAGTTGTCTCTTCTTTAAAATTCTTTGGAGCAAGTTTCTTGACTTCCTTATATTTTTTTAATGAACTTATGCTTACTCCTGTTGCATTTCTTAAAATATTTTCGAGCTGGCGATATGTAATTCTGTACTTCCTTCCGATTTCAAGATCAGACATACCATTTAACTTATCTGATAATATAGCCTGTTCAAATTCTTTAAAGTTAATCATATCTTTTCAGGGTTTCCCCTCAGAGTAAAAATTTCTAAGGGCATTAAATTTTAAAACATTATGTATTTTATCCTTGCCTTTTCCATTTTTTCAAATGGTTAAAGTAATAAATTATTTTAAAACATTGGATATGAGCCAAGATGGACAAGTTCTATACAAAACATCTTTACTTCGTCAAGAGTTTTTTGAACCTTTTCTTCTTCAATGTGACCTATAAAATCAACAAAAAATATGTATTCCCATTTACGCATCTTGGCTGGACGGGATTCTATTTTTGTTAGGTTTATATTTGCATTTTTAAAAGGCTTTAAGGCATTGTAAAGTGCACCTGGTTTGTCCTGAAGGGAAAACATTATGGATGTTTTATCTGAGCCTGTTTTATTGGGAAAATTTTTGCTTAGTATAAAAAATCTTGTGTAGTTGTTTTTGTAATCTTCAATATGCTTTGCTATAAATTTAAGCCCATAAAGGGTTGCTGCAAATTCACTTGCTATTGCTGCAATTTCTTCATCTAAGGAAGCCTGCTTTGCTGCTTCTGCAGTAGATGAGACATCATAAAGAGGTATATTAGGCATGTTTTTGTTTAACCATTCTCTACATTGAGCCCTGGCATGAGGATGGGAATAAATCTTCTTTATTTTCTCTTTTTCTCCTGTAAGAGAAAGAAGATGGTGGGTTATTGGAATTATTATTTCACCAGAAATTTTTACTTCATACTGGGTAAACATATCAAGGGTATAGGTTACAGTCCCCTCATTTGAGTTTTCTATTGGAACAACACCGAATCTGGACAATCCCTTTTCAACAGATTCAAAAATTGATTTTATGCTTTCTTCAGCTTCAAACTGGGCAAAGCTTCCAAAATACTTTATTGCAGCAAGATGAGTGAATGTGCCTTCTGGACCAAGATAAGCAATTTTTTGTGACTCCTGAAGTGCCAGAGTTGCTGAAAGAAGTTCTCTGAAGAGGGTTTTTACTGTATCATCCGTGAAAGGTCCTTTATTTAACTTTACGAGATTATTTATAACTCTTTTTTCTCTGACAGGATCATAGAAGGAAAGGCCTTTTTTCTTTTTTATCTCTGCTATTTTTAAGGCAAGTTCTGCTCTTTTATTGAGAAGTTTAAGTATTTCTTTATCAATTCTGTCAATTTCTGACCTGAAATCATTAAGTTCATTGACTACCATTTTTTATTTTACCATCAATATTTAATTTAAACCAAACTGAAAAAAATATTTCTCTGAAAATTTGCTAAGTTCTGTAAGCAGAGTTTATTTTAACATACTCTTCAGATATGTCAGATGTGAATATTTTAGTTCTGCCTCTGCCCATATTAAGATTAATTAAAATTTGAACCTCCTTTTGTTCAAGGGATTCCTGCAGTTTATTTTCTTTCATAGTAGGTATTCCTTTGTCAAAAAGACAGATATTGTTGATAAATATCTGAATACTCTCTTCTTTTACTGTTGCACCAGAATAACCAACTGCAGCTATTATTCTTCCCCAGTTCGGATCATTACCATATAGAGCTGTTTTTACAAGTAATGAGTTACTAACAGCTTTTGCAATTCTTTTTGCATCTGAAGAAGTTTTTGCACCTTTGACTTCTACGGTAATAAATTTTGTAACACCTTCTCCATTTTTAACTATCATATGTGCAAGTTCAAGACAGAGTTCATGGAGAGTTTTTCTTAAAATTTTTGCTGAAGGGCTTTTAGGCTGTATTTTCTCTGAATTTGATTCACCATTGGCAAGCATTAGCACTGTATCATTTGTTGACATATCACCATCAATGTTTATTAAGTTGAAACTTTCAGATACAGCATACCTTAAAGCTTCTTTCATGAAGTTATTTTCAATATTTGCATCAGTAAGAATCACACACAACATTGTTGCCATGTTTGGAGAAATCATGCCTGCACCCTTACATAAACCAAGTATGTTTAGTTGTTTTCCGTTTATTTTAAGCTGTCTATATGTAAGTTTAGGGCAGGTATCAGTTGTCATAATTGCCCTTGCAACATCCAGAGCTGTTGCTTTTCCAAGATTAGATACAAGTTCATCAATTGCTGGAATTATTTTATCCATAGGCATTGGCATTCCAATTACACCTGTTGAAAGAGGATAAACAAACTCTTTATTAATCTTTAATTTTTCTGCCACTTTATCTGTAATTTGTAAGGCATTCTTTATTCCTTCACTCCCCGTACATGCATTAGCATTACCGCTGTTGAGTATTAATGCCTGAGCAATTCCTGTCCTGATACGCTTTATGCATATTTTAACAGGTGCTGCCTTTATTTTATTTGTAGTAAAGACTCCTGTAATATTAGCAGGCTTTTTAGAATAAATCAGTGCAATATCGTTTCTATCAGGATATTTTATTCCTGCTTTTGCAACAGAAAACAAAAAACCTTTTGGAGAAACAACTTCCATTACTTTGACCCTAAATTAAAAGTATCATGAAGAACTCTGACTGCAAGTTCAGTATACTTGTCATCAATGAGACATGATATTTTAATTTCAGATGTGCTTATAGCCATTATGTTTATTCCATGGTTTGCAAGTGATTCAAACATCTGTGCAGCAACTCCTGAATGAGTTCTCATGCCAACTCCGACAATAGATACTTTGGCAATTCCTTCATTAATTAGAACTTTTTTTGCACCCAGTTCTTTGCAGATTTTTTCAGTAATCTCAAGAGCCTTTTTAGCATCTGTTTTAGGTACAGTAAAGGAAATATCTGTTGCTTTACCATCACTGCTTATATTCTGCACAATCATATCTACAACAATATTTGCATCAGCTATTGTTCTGAAAAGTTTTCCAGCGATTCCGGGTTTATCAGGCACTCTAAGAATTGTTATTTTTGCCTGATTTTTATCATGTGCTATTCCCGATACAACAACTTTTTCCATATCTTTATCCTCCTTTGTAACTAATGTTCCGGGTTTATTATTAAAGCTTGAACGAACCACAACAGGAACCGAGTACTTCATAGCAAACTCTACGGAACGTGTTTGCAGGACTTTGGCTCCTAATGATGCAAGTTCAAGCATTTCCTCATAGGAAATTTTATTAAGTTTGCGAGCATTAGGGACAATGTTGGGGTCTGCAGTAAAAACACCTTCAACATCTGTATAAATTTCGCATAAATCAGCATTTAAGGCTGAAGCAATTGCAACTGCTGTTAGGTCAGAGCCGCCTCTTCCCAAAGTTGTAACATCTTCCTCTTCTGTAATTCCTTGAAAACCTGCCACAACCACTATATATCCCTGCTCAAGGGCTTTAATAGCCCGAGTTGCGATTATTTTTTCTATTTTTGCTTTTGTATGAATAGCATCAGTTATAATTCCCATCTGTCTACCTGTAAGAGCTATTGCCTTATGCCCTAATCCATGAAGTGCCATTGCAGTAAGGGCAGAAGTAACTCTTTCTCCGGAAGAAAGAAGAAGGTCCATTTCCCTTTCTGGCGGTTCAGGGCATACCTGTCGGGCTAATCCTATAAGTTTATCAGTTTCTCCTGCCATAGCTGAGACAACAACAACAACTTTATTGCCTTTTTTTGCAGTTTTTGAAACTCTCTCAGCCACAGCTTTTATTCTTTCAATATTTGCAACAGATGTGCCACCATATTTTTGAACTATCAGCATATTTATTCCTCCAAATATTTTTATACTGAAAGTGATATATTATGTAAAATCTAATCTTATTTTTACAATAAGTTTATAGATTTTTCGAATTTATTTTAGAAAACGAAGCTCTATTTTATCTTTAGCGATTATTTGAAGTTTCAACTCGCTTATGTAAATCTTTCTATGTCTGTGTGAGGCAAAAACAATGCAGATACATACTCATCCATAAATCTTTTAGAACTTGACAGGTCAATATAAGTCATTTTATCCGCAAGCTCTTCTGCAAGGTCTTTAAGTTGACGGCTAAGAAGACATAAAGTTGCACCAGCTAAAGAAGTATTCCCTAAAAATATAAATCTATCTTCAGAAATATTAGGAAGCATTCCTATATTTATAGCCTTTTTTATATCAAGAAACTCGCCAAAGCCACCTGCAATGTAAACTTTGTCAATATCCTTTTCACTTACTCCAACTTCCTCAAGAAGCGTTGAAATCCCAGCATAAATTGCTGCTTTTGCACGGATAATATTGTCAACATCTGCCTGTGAGATAAAACATTCTTCAGAAATAACAAATCTCAACTCATCATCAACCATCTTTATGTATTTTGAGGATTCAGACAGAAATTTTCCTTTCTGATTAATAATCCCCTTTGTAAAAAGCTCAGAAACAATATCTATCATGCCTGAACCACATATGCCTGAAGGTTTTCCATTGCCTATTACTTTTATTTTAAAGAAATCTCCTGCTTTATTATATGTAAAACTTTCAATTGCTCCTTCTGTTGCTCTCATACCGCAGTTAATTCCGCTTCCTTCAAAGCATGGACCTGCTGAAGTGGATGCGGTAACAAGCCAATCTTTATTCCCAATTACTACTTCTCCATTTGTGCCTATATCAATGAAAAGAGAGATATTCTCATTTTTGTAAATTCCTGAGGCAAGAACTCCAGAAACAATATCTCCTCCTATATATCCTGCAACGGATGGTAGAGTATAAACTGGCACATTAGAATCAAGCAAAAGCCTTGCATCAGAAGCCTTCCATAAAGGATAGTGATTTAATACAGGAACATAGGGCTCTTCTCTTATATACTTCGGATTTATTCCCCAGAAAATGTGAGACATGGTAGTATTCCCAGATAAAGAAACATATAGAATTTTGCTGTTTTTGTTTCTTATTTTAACTGTATTAATGAGCGCATTAATATCATCAACAACAGATTTTCTTAAAATTTCAAGCCCATTGAGGTTTTCAATTGCATAAATAATTCTTGTAATAACATCATCACCATAGGCAATCTGGGAGTTGTAACAGGTTGCTAAATCAACAATTTTCCCCTTTTCTAAATCAACAATTGCAAGTGCAACAGTTGTTGTGCCTATGTCTATCGCAATTGCATAAATTTTTTCGTCAGACTGAAGAAAATTAATAAATTCATTCTCTGATAAAACAAACTTTACCTGCCAGTTGTTTTCTCTTAGATAATCTGATAATATTTTGACAGTTTTTCTTGCAATAAATATATTTTTACCTACTGCATCTTTCAATCTTTCAAAATCAGCCCGTGAATCTTCAATTGTTGGTGGTTGAATAGAGAGGTGCATACTTTCAATTAATGGCTTAAATAGATGGGGATTATCTGTAAAGATTTTATCAATAATCTCTACTTTTGCTCCCGATATTCTCTCACTGACAGTAATTAATCTTTCAGGAATCTCAATTGAAATATCAGTTTTAGGATAACTTTGGCATGCAAGAACATAACCAGAAGTTTTTTCTTTTTCTGAAATACCAAAAAAAGATAGAGAACTAACAACTCCTTCTGTAACTTTAACCTTACATCTTCCACAACTTCCCTTTCCTCCACAGGATGCCTGTAAATATATCCCATGCTTTTGCATGGTTTCAAGAATGCTTTCATTTTGAGATTCAAAAATCTCATTCCGATTTGTTCTAATTTTATACATGATTTAAAATTATATCATGAAAACTTTAGTTTATCGTATGGGAGGATTAGGTGACAGTATACTAATTTATCCTGTACTTGAGGGTTTGATAAAAAAAGGATATACTCTTACTGTTTGGGGGAATCCTGAATATTTTAAACTCGCAGAGATTGCAGGTTTTTGTAGTAAGACAACCTTTTATGAACCAAAAGAAGATTTTGACCTGAAAATAATCTTTTCAAAAAATAAAGAAATTTTCAGTAGTTTTAAATCTACATCTTCAAGCCTTGCTCAGACAGTATTTATTAATCCTATTCCTGAAGGGAAAATTTGGGTTGTAGATTATTATTTAAAAAGTCTTGGAATGGGACATTATGTATTTTCAAAAAATCTTAATCTAAATTTCAATGTTAAAAAATGTCCGGGTCTTTGCATAATTCATCCAGGAAGCGGTTCAAAAAAGAAAAATCCAGAGCCTGAATTTTTTATTAAGTTGAGGGATGTTCTTAACAAAGCTGGATGGGAAGTTATTTATATTGCTGGACCTGCTGAAAAAGAAGTAATGAAAAACTATCAGAACACCATTTATGTTGAAAATCAGGTTGACCTGGCAAAGAATCTTCTTAAAGCATCTCTTTACATTGGCTTGGATAGCGGAGTTAGTCATTTGAGTAGCTATCTTGGTATTCCTTCAATTGTTATTTTTGGTCCCACAGACCCTGAGGTTTGGCATCCTGTAGGAGAACATCTGATTAATATCCGTTATGCACATTGTCCTCCTTGTTTCCCATCGGTATGTAAAGAGAAATTTTGCCTGCATCAAGATTTTTTGATAGGGGAAATATTATCAAAGCTAAAAAAATTCAATCAAAGAGATATTTTATAACCTAAAATTGCCGATAGGAAATTATGTGTTGGACTATTCTGTCATTCCTTCGCTTCGCTCAGGAAAGCGCTTCGGCGCATTTAGCTCATCAGAATGACAGGATTAGCTCAAGACAGCTCTTCCCTATCTGCAATTTTAGGTTTATAAGCAAATTATATTTATTTGAGTTAGAATAAGTTTAATGGACTTAAATAATTTAATCGGGATTATAGCTGGTATTATAACTACATCTGCTCTTGTGCCTCAGGCAGTAAAAATATATAAAACAAAGTCTGCCAAGGACATTTCTTTAACAATGTTTGTTTTTTTATCAATAGGTATAGCCTTGTGGCTTTTTTATGGTATATTAATTCAAGCCATTCCAGTAATTACAGCAAATTCTGTATCTTTGCTTTTAAATATTTTAATAATAATAATGAAACTTCGCTACGGTTAAATCCTATCGAATATATCAGCAATTTTATTAATTTTATCCATCATTTTACCGAAAGCCTCAAATGTTAAGGATTGTGTTCCATCTGAAAAGGCTTTTTCAGGATGGGGATGAACTTCAATCATTATTCCATCCGCACCTGCTGCAACTGCTGCATAAGCAATTGAAGGAACATATTTTGCATATCCAGCTGCATGTGATGGGTCAACTATTACAGGTAGATGCGTCTCCTCTTTAAGCACTGTTACAGCTGAAATGTCAAGGGTGTTTCTTGTAGCGGTCTCAAAGGTTCTTATGCCTCTTTCGCAAAGAATAACATTCATATTGCCTTCGCTTAAAATATATTCAGCGCTCATAAGCAATTCTTTTATTGTCATAGCCATTCCTCTTTTTAAAATAACAGGCTTATTTACCTGTCCCACTCTTTTTAGTAGTTCAAAATTCTGGGAGTTTCTTGTTCCTATTTGAAGAATATCTACATAATCACATACAAGTTCAACATGTTCAGGATTAACAACCTCTGTTACAACAGGCATTCCAGCAATTTCTCCAGCTTTTTTTAAGAGTTTTAGTCCTTCTTCACCAAGCCCCTGAAAGGAATAGGGAGATGTTCTTGGTTTATATGCGCCTCCTCTTAAAATATTTGCTCCAGCAGATTTAACTCCCTTTGCAGAACTTATAATCTGCTCTTCATTTTCTACTGCACAGGGACCTGCAATAACAGTGAGTTTTTCTCCACCTATTGATACATTGCCGATTTTTATAACTGTTTTTTCTTTTTTTAACTCTTTTGAGGCAAGTTTATAGGGTTTCAGAATCGGGATAACAGCTTCCACTCCTTCCATAACTTCAAGACTTTGCAGAATAAATTTACCTCTTTCATCTCCAACTGCTCCTATAACATTTCTTGTAGCGCCATAAATAACATGAGGCTTATAACCAAGTTCTTCAATTCGTGATATTACCTCTTTAAGTTGCTCCTCTGTTGCGTCTGGTTTCATTACAATTACCATAATTAAACCTCCTCCTTTATTTTTTAAATAAAAAAAGGCAAACAAATCAGGGGTTTAATCTGCCCCTGACTTGTTTGCCTTTTAAGTTATAACTTCTAAATTGTCAGAGGCAGATTAGTTAAAGTAAAAACCAAACCAGAATAAATTAAAAACTTCTGCCATCTTAAGCTCCTTATATTTAAATTACAAAAAATAAAACCAATAAATAACCTTTTGAAATATTACCATAAATAGCAAACAATTTTAAAGTTCTTAAAATTGCCGATAGGAAACTCTTTTCGGGTGATTTTGTCATTCCTTCGCAGACCCTTCCCAGACCCTTCGCATAAGCTCAGGGCTTCGGCTCAGGACAGCGATTTGGCGCGTTTAGCCCCTTAGAATGGCGGGATGAGCTCAAGACAGCTGTTTTCTATCGGCAATTTTAGGAAAGTTTATTCCAGTTGTTTTATTTATTAGTTTTACTTTTAACTGAACTTATGAAAAAAGAAAGGAAAAATCAATAAAGGAAAAGCTTTCACACAAATGTTCTTGATTTAATTATATAAGAATAAAATGAAGCAGCTTGTGTGGGTATTCTTCTATAATTTTTAAAATCCACTTTATAAAGTCCAAATCTTGCATCAAGTCCATGAAGCCATTCGTAGTTGTCAATGAGCGACCAGTAAAAATAACCTCTTACATCAATGCCATCCCTTATAGCTTCCTCAACAGCATCTACATGATCTTTTATAAATTTCATTTTTTTGTTGTCATCCTTTGTAGCTATTCCGTTTTCAGTAATAATCAAAGGCACTCCAACAGCAGAGGCATAACTTAGAACTTTCTTTAAACCCTTAGGATAAACCTCCCAGCCCATATCAGTAAGCCCGAATCCATCTATATCTTTATGTCTGAACTCAACAAAAACCTTTTTAAAGGGATTAAACCTCATATGAACTCTTGTGTAATAATTTATTCCGAAGAAATCAAGTTTGCCTTTTATTGGGACTTCTACTTCATAAATTTTCTTATTTGGGAATTTTATGGATATTTTTCCATTTAAAAAACCTTCTATAATAGAGTGATTGTAAAATCTCTTTGCAATCTTAGTGAGAATCCTATCAAGAGGATTCCATTTTATCCATGGAGTGAAAACTGCCATGTTATGGGCAATGCTAATTTTAGCATTTTTATTCTTTGCATGAATTAAATCATATATGCGGGAATGACATATAAGAATATTTTTTAGTGCCTTTACTCCTTTTTCTAAATCTTTGTATCCAGGAGGTATACAACCCTCAATGTATCCTCCAAGTATTAAAAGATAGGGTTCGTTAAAGGTAATAAAGTAGTCAACTCCTTTTATAAAATCTGTCAGTCTATCAACATAATTAATAAATTTTTCAACAGATGCCCTTTTATGCCAGGGATATTTTGTTATAAACCATACAGGATGAGTAAAATGGTGAAGGGTAACCATTGGTGTAATCTGATAATCATTAAGAATATCAATTATTTTTTGATAATGTTCCATTACTGATTTATTCCAGGTATCTTCCAGGGGCTGTATTCTGCTCCATTCTATGGAGAAACGATAGGCATTAACCCCAAGATTTTTTATAAGTTTAATATCCTCTTCATAAAGTTCTTGATGATTTGTTACTTTTGGATTTAAATTTAAAACGCTATCCCATGTAGCCCAATCTGCATAAGGAGAACCTTCAAGCTGAAAGGCAGAGGTTGCCACTCCCCATAGAAAACTATTTTTTGAATTTCTTAGGGATTGTAATACAGACTTTTGTTCCCTTCCCGTACTCACTTTCAATGAAAATATCTCCATTCAGAATGTTTAGCAATGCCTTTATATATATAAACCAAATCCTGTGCTATCAAAATTTTTTTATAAAAAGATTTATCTGAAAAGAAAGGCTTGAAAATTTTATCAGAGTCTAAGTTTTTTATTCCTGTACCTGTGTCAGTTATGATTATTTTAATGGGATCTTCAGTGACAAGTTCAAGAGTTATGAATCCTTTTTTTGTAAATTTTGCTGAGTTTGAAGTAATGTTGAAAAAAATTTGTTTTAATTTTAAAGGATCTGAATAGATAAGAAAAGTTTTTACAGGTGAATATAGCTTTATTTCCACAGGCTTATCGGCAACTAAAATTTTAGTAAATTCATATACTTCCTGAAGTAATTCTACAAGATCGAACTCCAAAAGTGACATGTCTGTTTTACCACTCTGAATTTTTCCTACTTCCAGAGTATTGTCTATTAAATTTTTCATGTAAAATGCCTGCGAAAGAAGCAAATTAAGATAATTTTTCATTTTCTGCCTGTCCCTATCAACGAGGCTGAGTTCCATTATTCTCACAGTCTAATTATTCCGTTTAGAGGTGATTTAATTTCATGAAAAAAAATTAGCAAGTCAGACAATTCTTTCTTAATCATTTCTTCTGTCAATGAATATTACTGAATTTTTATTTAATCTTGATTTTTTCTTTGCCTCAGCCTTAACTTCTGAAGCAATAGATGCTAAATGGGCAAATGAAGTTATTTTTCTTGACTTATTACTTACTATGGCACAGGTGAGAGAAAGAAGACTGAATTTTTCTTCCTCTTCTTTTCTGTTTTTTGAAATATAATACCCCTTTATGAAATCATCGCCATGAAAGTAAGGTAAGAGTTCTTCAAACTTTTTTATAATTTGTTCACATACAATTTTTGCCTGTCCTGTCTGTGTCAAAACTATAAAATCATCTCCTCCTATATGGCCAATAAATATATCAGGGATGTAATGATTTATTTCATAGAGAATCTTACCCAATGAGGCAATAACTCTGTCACCCTTTTCAAAACCATAGTAATCATTATAGGGCTTAAAGTGATTTATATCTATGTAACAGACATCAAAAATACATCCACATTTTATGTTCCTTTCAATTTCTCGCTGAATCGCCCAATTACCCGGTAAACCTGTAAGGGGATTTGAATCTTTTGCAATTATAAGAGATCTTTGTGCTATAGCCTCAAGGAGTATATTTACAGGGACAATTCCGTAATACTGATTATCTTTAGTAATTATTAGGTCATCATAAATGTATTTTATCCCTCTTTGCTGAATCTTAATTGATGCTTCTTCCATTGTAGTGGTGTAATCTATTATTATCTTAGGTTCTTCCATTATCTGTTGAACACATTTTTTTGCGTTAAGATGAATGCCATATCCGAATCTTCCAAGCACTGTATTTTCTAAAAATCTATTTCTCTGGAGTTGCCCTATAACAATATTGTTATCTACTACAGGTATCAAACTAAGATTTTCATCTTTCATAAATCTTAAAAAAGCTTCAGTAATATTAGAATTTTTTATAAGAGGTTCTATCTTTATTGCAATATTCCCTATTGACAGGTCTAAGATTGAATATTCAGTTGAGCAATCTTTAATTTTTAAATTACAGGCATTCATTGTAAGAGTTTTTAATCAATTTAGATGGCATTCCAAGATAAAATCCCTGAATAAGATCAACACCGAGTTTAATGACTTCATTAAGTTCCCTCTGGGTTTCAATGCCCTCTGCAACAACCATAATGTTTTTTTCATGACATATTGAAATTGTAAATTCTACAAAGCTTCTTGAAATATAATTATCCGTAATTGTAGATATAAAATGTCTATCTATTTTTACAATGTCTGGTTCAAGAATGCTTAATAGTTTAGGGCCGCCACATCCTGCTCCAAAATCATCAATAGCTATTTTATAACCTCTGTCTTTATAGTAAAAAAGCGATTTAATAAAAATTTCGTAATTTTCAATTGCTGTTTGCTCTGTGATTTCAAGAATAATTTTTTCTTTTGGGAAATTAAATTCATCTGCAAATCTGTCTGTTAGCCCTATTGTGTGTTGGGGATTTAAAAGAGTTTCAGGACATACATTGATAAACAGATAATTTTTCAAGCCTTGTTTTGATGCTTCCTTTAAAGCATTTCTTCTACATATCATGTCAAGTTCATGTATTGAGCCATCTCTTTTTGCATTTTCAAATAATTTTTGTGTGTTGATTTTTTTTGTTTTATGACGAGCAAGTGCTTCATATCCAAAAATTTTACCTGTTTGTACATGAAAAATAGGTTGAAAGTGAACTGTAAGTTCATTATATAGATTCTTTTTTTTAATATCTTCTATCAAAATATCAACTTTCGTATAACTCATAAATTCCTCCAAAAAACTTTTTTATTTTATTATTACAAAAAAATGTTACAGCAGTTTTAAAGAATTGTTAAGTCTTAGTTAAATTTAAAATTTAACAGAAATGTAATTTCCATTTAATATTCCTGTAACTTTCAGGTGTTATTATTAAATTAACAAATGTTACTTTGCGATTTTCATATTCATACCAAATACTCAGACGGTTCATTAGAATTAAGAAAAGTGGTTGATATTTTTGGACAGGCAGGATTTGATGTAATAGCAATAACAGACCATGTTGTAAATGGAGATAGCATGATTGGGAAATTAGCCTATAAATTCAGATTTACAGTAACAGAAAAAAACTTTAATGAATATATTGAAAATCTTAAGTATGAAGCTGAAAGGGCTTGGGAAAAATATGAAATGCTTGTAATACCGGGAGTTGAAATAAGTAAAAACTATCTTTCTTCTGATAAATCTGCTCATTTATTAATCCTTGATATTAAGAATTTTCTTCCAGCTTGCAGTAGTTACGAATCCATATTTCTTGAAGCAAAAAAGCAGAATGCTCTTATTGTAGCTTGCCACCCCCATCACATGAAAGGAGAGATAAGAAATACCCTTTATCTCTGGAAAAACAGGCACAAATACGGAAAGTATATTGATGCATGGGAAATTGCTAACAGGGATGATGTTTTCAATGTAGTAAGTCTTAAAAAATATCCTTACATCGCAAACAGTGATTTTCATAAAGCAAGACATCTTTATTCATGGAAGACATTGCTTAACTGCGAAAAAGATAAAGAGGCTATAAAAAAATGTATTAAACATAACAAAGGCGTAGCAATAACACTATTTAGGAGGTAAAAATGACTTTATTGATATTTTTGTGTCTTGTAAGTTTAAGTTTCTTAATTTATTTTTTTCAGGTTCTGGCATTAAGAAAAAAACTGAAAGAAAGAAATTTTTCTATCAATCTGCCAGCTATTTCTATTATCAAACCTCTAAAAGGGCTTGATGATAATTTATTTGACAATCTTGAAAGTTTTTGTTTGCAAGATTATCCTGAATATGAAATTATCCTGTCTCTTGAAAATCAAAATGACCCTGCGTACAGAGTCGCTGAAAAGATTAGAAATAAATATTCCGATAAAGTGAAGATCGTTATTGATAATTCAAGTAAAGCCCTAAATCCGAAAGTAAGAAATATGGTTACTGCTTATAGAATTTCAAAATACGATTACTTTTTAATAAGTGACAGTAATGTATTTGTTGATTCCGACTATTTAAGAAAGACTGTTTCATCTATGACAGAGGAAGTTGGACTTGTTACAAATTTAATAGTTGGAACAAGAGGTAAGAGTATTGGAGCAATACTTGAAAATCTTCAGCTTAATTCATTCATCATTTTAAGTGTATGTTTACTGGATAAATTTCTTAAGATGCCATGCAGTATAGGAAAATCTATGTTAATGAGAAAGAAGGATTTTGAGGATATAGGAGGTTTTGGAGCTATAAGTGATGTTCTTGCTGAGGATTATCAAATTGGAAGGTTAATACATGAAAAAGGTAAAAAAGTAGTTTTATCAAATTATCTTATCAAAAATATAAATGAATACTGGACTATAAAAAGATTCCTTAACAGGCATACAAGATGGGCAAAAATTAGATGGAAGATTGGTGGAGTTAAGTACTTCACCGAACCTTTAGTAAATCCCATTTTTGTATCATTTTTTATATCCATTCTATCTGGTATCTCCAGCCTATCTGCTATTTTATTTTTATCATCAGTATCATTTAAAATCATGTTAGACTTATTAGTTATCAAAATGCTTAAACAAAAAGTTGGTTTGGAAATAATGTTAATTCCCTTAAAAGATTTAATAAATGGAATTATATGGTTCGTTCCTTTCTTTACCTCAAAAGTGAACTGGCGGGGAAATAAATATGTAATTTCAAAAAATACTGTGCTTGCACTTGCTCATGAAAATTCATTTATGCGAAACTATTTAAAGTTGAAAACAATATTCAGCCATTAATGAGGCTTAAGCCTATGAAAATTGCAATTTTGGGAGACATTCATGGAAATCTTCCTGCACTTCAGATTGCCTATGATGTTGCTGTAAAAGCTAATGCAGAAAAAATATACCATCTCGGAGACCTTGGAGGATATGCTCCATTTGTAAATGAAGTAGTAGATTTTCTAATTGAACACAAAATTGAAGGAGTGCAGGGTAATTATGACGAAACAGTTGCCTTTGATAAACCACACTGTGGTTGCAAATATGAAAATGATTTTCAGGCAGAAATGGCTCATTTGTCTTTTGAGTGGACAAAAAAACATGTAACAGAAAAATCAAAAAATTATATGAAAAATTTACCCTTTCAGATTTCTTTTAATGCAGAAGGGAAGAAAATTAACATTTTTCACGCCACACCGACTAAAAATAATCTTTATTGGTATGAAGACAGACCAGATAAATTTTTTCTTCTAATGTCAGAAAAAGCAAAGGCTGATATTTTAATTTATGGTCACACTCACATTCCTTACTTTAAAAGCCTTAATGGGAAGTATTTTATTAATGCAGGAAGTGTTGGCAAACCAAAGGATAAGGACCCAAGAACCTGTGTATGCTTAATAGATATAAAAAGAGATGAAGTTTTAGTGAGTTTTATTAGAAAAGAGTATGATATTAAACTTGTTGTAAATGCAATAATTAAAAGTAATTTACCCTCCTACTTTGCAGAAAAATTAATGAAAGGAGAATAAAAAAGAAGATTATGATAGAAAGATTCTATAATAAACCGATAAAATCTAATCCTTTACTCAATTGTGAATAAAATTATGACTGATTTCTGCGTCACTGAATTTTTATTACAATATCAGGTCAACCCAATTTACAAAAAATTATCCTTAAGCTCTTTTTTGAATGAATTAAAAGTTTTATGGAACATAAATCAAATAAGCATTAAAAATCTTAATGGAATTTTTACAATAGAATTATTAATTAATTCTAATTCATTACTTCCAAAAACCAGTCCATAACGGCTTTTCACCTTCTTCATCGTAAATTTGACCTGTTTAATTTCTTCTTTATTAAAACCAACTTCAATCACAATATTGCTTCTATCTTTTAAAGTTAAGATAAAATCTGCTCCTCCTTCAGCAATATCATAAGATAATTTTGTAGTGCCAAGTATGGGATTAGATTTAATGTCTTTTTGAAAAATTAAAGCAAAATAATCTTCCAGTTTTTTACCCTCTATACCGGAAAGATAGATATTATTTAATATCGCTGACCTTAAAGACGGGCTTATGAAGAGAAATTTCGGCGTTTTCCTTGTACTACCGTATGCCTGACCGTATGTTTTAATTTTAACCAACAAGCCAGCCATTATTAAAATTTCAATCAAATTTTCTAATGTTTCTGGTCTTTGAATTTTAAGTGCCTTTTGAAGTTTTTGATAACTCACCACATCCGATTGCGCCAAAAGATAGAGCAAATCATTAACCTTGGCGATGGTATGGGTTTCAAATCTTTTTAGCTTAAGAATATCTTTAGCAATTACCCCGTCTATCACGCTTGCTATTTTTTCTATGGCTTTTTGCTTGTTTTCAATTTTTACAGCGAAAGGAAACCCGCCTGATTCAAAAAAATCACTTTCTGCAGCAGGCGGAACTTCGTTAACAAAATATCTATTTATTTCGGTTTCCTTAATTTGTAGTTTTCTAAAGACATCATTTGCATCAGAAGAGTTAAAAAATATATTCTGAAGTTCATCTGATAATCCGGCTAAAGGATATTTGTCATATTTCAAAATTAAGTATTCGTTAAATTTCATCGGGAAAATATTCCAAAAACTTACCCGTCTTCCTAAATCAGCAATCATATTTATATGCAATGCCGATGAACCAGTAGCAATCACTAAAATATCTTTATGTCCCTTGGTTCTGTCAAAAAGTTTTTTTAAAAATAACCCCCAATTTTCGTCAAAATGTATTTCATCAAGAAGAATCAAGATTTTTTTATTCGGCTTTTCAAAATAGAGTTGTTTAATTTCTTCATAGAATTTGAAAAAATCATGTAATGTAATTTGTTCTGCGTGTAGTTGGCTCACATCAAGATATAATTTTTCATCTAACTTTCCGATATTCTCCAAAATCGCTCTATCTTTATTTGGCTTTAAAAATTTTTCTAAAGCAAAAATTTGTGCTAAAAGCGTACTTTTTCCTATACCCCTGATGCCAGGCATTAAGATAATTTTTTCAATTTCCGAAAGCTCATTTTTTAGAAATTTCTCAATTATCTCTTTGAAATTTGAGAACATAAAGCGAGTCGGCAGTAGTTTTCTGTTTTCATCATAAATATAACCTTCAATCCTTTGCGGCAAAACAGCCTGCCAACGAGTATAAAATTGTATAATTTTAGTTCTTTCCATAATGACTTACATTCAAATACTATTATAATATAAACTGAAATACATTCAATACCTATTATAATAGTAACTGAAATAAAAACAAATTTCCGTCTGGGTTGGTAACTATTCGGTAAAATATTTTTTACTTCATTGTCATAAGGCACAGCAAAAAATGTTGCGTCTATATCTCAATTTTTAAATACGATAAACCATTCCCGATTTTCCCAAAAAATCAATAAAAAGGGATTCTAAAATCAGCTTGCCAGCAAAAGCGAGAATGTCTTGTTTGGTCGCAATTACTGAACGAAGTGCGAATTTTTTTAGCAAAATTCTGATTGACTTGTGCGTCGCCGAAGGCAAGTCGAGCGAGCAACCAAACTCCTCCAGAAATGATAAAAGTTGCATTTGGTCGGGGTGAGAGGATTTGAACCTCCGACACCACGGTCCCGAACCGTGCGCGCTACCAGACTGCGCTACACCCCGTTTATATATTTGTAGAATTATATAAGATTTTGATAAATTAAAACAAATTATGAAAAAAACAGGTATAGCAAATCTTCCACTTCATGGTGGCAAGGCTCCCAGGTGGTTGTTTAAGAGAATGACTATTCTTGCAAGAACAGTAGTTGAACTTATGATTATGGAACTTGGAAGAGAGGAACTTCTTCGCAGACTGTCTGACCCATTCTGGTTTCAGTCTTTTGGATGTGTGTTGGGTTTTGACTGGCATAGTAGCGGTTTAACTACAACAGTTACAGGAGCTATTAAAGAAGGACTTAGAGGACTTGAAAATTCTTTGAGATTATTTGTAGCTGGTGGAAAGGCAAAGCGAGCATTAAATACTCCTCTTGAAATAGCAGAATATGCTGAAAAATCTGGCTTTTCTCCTGAGTATTTTGTCCATGCAAGCAGATTATCAGCAAAGGTAGATAATGTTGCGGTTCAGGATGGATTTAATCTTTATCATCACATGATTATTTTTACTCCTGAAGGTCACTGGTGTGTTATTCAGCAAGGGATGAACGATTCTTTATCAATGGCGAGAAGGTATCACTGGTTAAGTTTCAACCTTAAAAGCTTTGTTGAAGAGCCTCATTCTGCAATTTGTTGCGATATAAAGACTCAGACACTGAATTTTACAGCAAAAGAATCAGCAGATTTAAGAAAAGCTTCTGTGATACTTTCCTGTGAGAAACCTGAAAAAGTCTTAGCAGAAGTTCAAAAAGTAAAAGAACTTGTTCTTCCAAAAAGACATGCCGTTACATTTAAAGATATAAATCCAAGAGCTCTTTATAAAGTTTTAGTTCAAACATATGAAAGGCAACCTTATAATTTTGAAAGCCTTCTTGAAATCAGAGGATTGGGTGCAAAGACTTTAAGAGCATTGGCATTAACTTCTGAACTTATTTATGGTGTACCTGTTAGTTTCAAAGACCCTGCCAGATATAGCTTTGCTCATGGAGGTAAAGACGGAACTCCATATCCAGTCAATAGAGTAGTTTATGATAAAACAGTTGATATTCTAAGAAAAGCTATTGAAGAAGCCAAAATTGGAAGGTCAGAAAAAATCTTAGCTTTTAGAAGGCTTGCTAAGTTCACACAAGAATAACAAGATTATCTCTGTGAATTATTTCATCAGAGTATTTATAGCCAAGAATTTTTTCAATTTCTGCAGATTTTTTACCTTTAATTAGCTTTACTTCGCAGGATGAATAATTAACCAGTCCTTTTGCAATTCTTTCTCCTTTTTCATCAATACAGTAAACAGCATCTCCAACATCAAAATCTCCTTCAACCTTTTTTACTCCTGAAGGAAGAAGACTTTTACCATTTTTAATTAATGCGTTTACAGCACCATTATCAATGTATAGATTCCCTTTTGACCTCGTTGCATAGGCAATCCAGGCTTTTCTGAAAGTAACTTTTTCTTCTACAGGTTCAAAGTATGTGCCAACATTTTTTCCTTCAATAACTGCTGTAATGTTTCCATATTTTCTTCCACTTATAATGCTGACAGGAATTCCGAAGGAAGTAGCTTTTTTTGCTGCAATAACTTTTGAGAACATTCCTCCTGTGCCATATCCTGTAGAAGCAGGTTTTGCAATAGTTTCAATTTCCTTAGAAAACTCCTTGACATTTTTTATTATTTTGGCATCAGGCTCTTTTTTAGGGTCTGAAGTATAAAGTCCTTCAACATCAGAAAGAATTATCAGATGATTCGCTTCAATAAGTCCTGAAACAAGAGCAGCAAGCTGGTCATTGTCTCCAAATTTAATTTCATCTGTTGCAACTGTGTCATTTTCGTTAATTATCGGTATTACCCCCATTTCAAGAAGTGTAAGGAGAGTGTTTTTTGCGTTTACATATCTTTCTCTGTTACTTAAATCATCTCTTGTGAGTAGAATCTGCGCGATATGTTTTTTGTATTTTAGAAAATGCTTTTCATACATCCACATAAGTAAAGGCTGTCCAACTGCTGCAGTTGCCTGTTTTTTCCTTATTTCCTTAGGTTTACTTTTGAGTCCTAATTTTTTTAGTCCTGAAGCAATTGCTCCTGATGAAACAATTACAATTTCTAATGATTTATTGTGAAGCTCTGCAACTTCCTTTGCAATATAATGAATTCTTCTTTGATTGATTCTGCCTGTTTTGTCAGTTAATAGATTACTTCCAATTTTTACAACAACTCTCATTTTTTTATCACTCTTTCTGCAAGATATTTTAAAAGTTTATCAATTCCTTCTTTTTTTACTGCACTTATAGGGAAAAAATCAATCCCTTTTTTTAAACAGTATCCTTCAAGTTTGCGAAGCCTTACACCTTCATGAGCTATATCAATCTTTGTTCCCACAACAGCCAAAGGTTTAAGGATAAGTTGAGGATTGTAAAGTTCAAGCTCTTTTTGTATTTTTTCAAAATCTTCAATCGGGTCGGAATTAACAAAATCCGATACATCAACAAGATGAAGAAGCATGGATGTTCTCTCTACATGCTTTAAAAACTGATGCCCCAACCCAACACCCTTATGTGCGCCCTCAATCAGTCCCGGGATATCGGCTACAACAAAGCTTTGATATTCTCCGTATTTTACCACTCCTAAAACAGGTGTAAGTGTAGTAAACGGATAATCTGCAATCTTTGGGCGTGCTGAACTTATTACAGAGATTAAAGTTGATTTTCCAGCATTTGGAAGACCAATAAGACCTATATCTGCAAGCAATTTAAGTTCAAGAATTATCCATCTTTCCTGTCCTGCTTCTCCTGGCTGTGCATATCTTGGTGCTTGATTTGTTGAAGTTGCAAAATGGGCATTACCAAGTCCGCCTCTGCCTCCTTTAGCAACTCTGAATTCTTTTCCCTCTTTGTCAAGGTCTGCAAGAATTTCATCAGTATCTGGGTCTTTTATAACAGTTCCCACAGGGACATTTATTATTAAGTCCTCGCCATCTTTACCTTTCATATTACTTCCTTTGCCATGTTCTCCTCGTTTTGCTTTATAACTTTTTTTGTATTTATGGTCAAGAAGTGTATGAAGTTCTGAAGAAGCTCGGATTATTATATCTCCGCCATTTCCACCGTCTCCTCCATCAGGTCCTCCTCGAGGCACATATTTTTCCCTTCGGAAGCTAACACATCCTCTTCCACCATCTCCAGCTTTTACAAAAATTTTTACATAATCAATAAATTGCATAAAAAGAAAGGGGGTGGCTTAAGCCACCCTTATTATTGGGCAGGTTCAGTAACTGGATAAACGCTTACTTTCATTCTCTGTTTATCTTTTCGTTCAAATTTGACAACTCCGTCAATAAGAGCAAAAAGAGTATAATCAGAGCCTACACCTACATTTGCACCCGGATGAAACTGTGTACCTCTTTGACGAACAAGTATATTTCCAGCTTTTACAAATTGCCCGCCAAATCTTTTTACACCAAGTCTTTTAGCCTGACTGTCTCTACCATTCCTTGAGCTTCCAACTCCTTTTTTATGCGCCATTTTATCCTCCTAAATCAGTTTTTGTCTAAGAAATCACTATGCTATTTCCTTTACTTTTATTTTAGTATACCATTGTCTATGTCCTTTTAGTTTATGTATAGCTTTTTTTGAAGGAGGTCTGTAAACAAGAACTTTTTCAGCTTTCTCAGAACCTATAACTTCTGCTTTTACTTTTACTCCATCCACATAAGGATTTCCTATTTTAAGTCCACTGTCAGATTTAAAAAACAGAACCTTATCAAAAACAACTTCCTGCCCAGGTTCAACATTAAGTTTTGCAATTTTCAGGGTGTCTCCAACTTTAACCTTAAATTGTTTTCCTCCTGTTTCTATAATTGCATACATAAAATCACCTCCTATGGAATAACTTTGTTTAAAGGATATTCTACAAAACCTGATGCACCTGCATCTTTAAGCTTTGGTAAAAGTTCTCTAACTTTCTTTTCATCTATTATAACCTCTAAAGCGTACCAGTTTTCATCATATAACTGAGATATTGTTGGTGAATGTAAAGAATTGAGAAGACTCAGAACTTTTTTGAGAGAATCTTTGGGTACATTCATTTTTAACCCAACCTTGGATTCTGCAGTTAAAGCTCCTTGAAGAAGCATGGCGATATTAAGCATTTTTTTCTTTTTCCAGGCATCTCTCCAGGCTGACTTATTTGCAATAAAGCGTGTTGTTGATTCAAGAATGGTTTCAATAATGCGTAACTTATTTGCCCGAAGAGAAGAACCTGTTTCTGTTAAATCTACTATTGCATCAGCAAGATAAGGAGGTTTAACCTCTGTAGCACCCCAGGAAAAATCAACCTCTGCTTTAATACCTTTAGATTTTAAGTATCTTTTTGTATAACCAACAAGTTCTGTTGCTATTTTTTTGCCCTGCAGGTCTTCAAGCTTTTTTATAGGTGAGTCTTCAGGAACAGCTATTACCCATTTAACAGGTCTGAAGCCTTCCTTTGCATATCTAAGTTCAGCAACTTCAACAACTTCAGCATTTTGTTCAAGTATCCAGTCATATCCTGTAAGTCCACAGTCAAGATATCCTTCTTCAACATAGCGAGGAACTTCTTGAGCTCTTATAAGCATTGAAGATATTTCATCATCATCAAAAACAGGATAATAGGACCTTGGTGATACATGTATATTATATCCCGCTTTTTTGAATAGTTTAAGAGTTGTTTCTTGTAAGCTTCCCTTTGGAAGACCTATTTTTAAAATTTTATTTTCCATTCAGTGATAAAAACCTCCAAAATAATTTAGAAATATTAGTTTAAAATTTTTTAAAATTTTCAGTCAACTTTTTAAGACCCCCTGAAATTGCCGATAGAAAATTATGTTTCGGATTGTTTTGTCATCGGGGTAATTCTAATTGTCTTTTATCTGTCATTCTGAGCGTTAGCGAAGAATCTCCACAGGAGACCCTTCGTTTCGGCTCAGGGTGACAGAAAAGGGGCATTCCTTCGTTTTGGTTCAGGGTGACAGAAAAGGGGCATTCCTTCGTTTCGGCTCAGGGTCAGTGTGACAAAAAGGTGTCATTCTGAGCTTCTTTTTTGTCATTCTGAACGGAGCGTCAGCGGAGTGAAGAATCTCCTCCTTTCACCAAACAGGTTTTTAATTAGAGAGTTCCTTCGCTGCCCCTTCGCATAAGCTCAGGGCTTCGGCTCAGGGCTTCGGCTCAGGACAGCGCCTACGGGGATTTACCCCCTCAGAATGACGGGATGAACTCAAGACATCTCTTTTCTATCGGCAATTTTAGGGAATTAACTCCTGAGATTGCCGGTTAAAGAAAAGCTGTCTTTATCTTTATCCCTAAACTCAGATTAATCAAGGGAAAATCTTTGATATTTCAAGAAGTAGTTGATTACTATTTGATTTATGAAGTAAAATTATAAATTATTTTAAAATAAGGAGAATTTTATGAAAATAAGAGGGAAAGTGTGGAAATTTGCTGATAATATTGACACAGATGCCATTATACCTGCCAGATATCTGAATACTTCTGACCCTAAAGAGCTTGCAAAACATGTTATGGAAGATGCTGATAAGGATTTCCCATCAAAGGTTAAACCAGGAGATATTATAATTGCAGGAAAAAACTTTGGATGCGGTTCATCCAGAGAACATGCACCAATTGCAATCAAAGCAGCGGGAATACAGGCAGTTGTTGCAAAAAGCTTTGCAAGAATATTTTTCAGAAATGCCTTTAATATTGGCCTGCCAATTTTTGAAGTTCCAGAACTCATTGATGAAGCAATGCAAGGAGATGAAATAGAAATTGATATGGACTCTGGTAAGATTGTGAATTTAACAAGAGACAGAAAATACTCAACAAAACCAATTCCTTCCTTTATGCAGGAATTAATTAAGGCTGGCGGTCTTGTTGAATGGACAAAAAGGAAACTAACTGCGGAGGTAATAAAATGAAAAAAAGAGTTTGCGGAAAGAAAAAAGATGGTTCTACAACAAAAAGTTACAAAATTGCAGTAATCCCTGGAGATGGTACAGGTCCTGAAGTCATAAGAGAAGGAGTCAAAGTTCTTGATGCAGTAAGCAAAAGGATGGGATTTAAACTTGACTATACATATTATGATTTTGGCGGAGAGAGATATCTTAGGACAGGAGAAACTCTTCCTGACAGCGCAATAGAGGAACTTAAAAAATTTAATGCTATATATCTTGGTGCAATAGGACATCCTGATGTTAAACCCGGAATTCTTGAAAAGGGAATTCTTTTAAGGCTCCGATTTGAGCTTGACCAGTATGTAAATCTTCGTCCTGTAAAACTCTATCCCGGCGTTGACTGTCCTCTTAAGGATAAAAAACCTGAAGACATAGATTTTGTTGTTGTTAGAGAAAACACAGAGGGTCTTTATACTGGCTCTGGAGGATTTCTTAAAAAGGGAACACCCGATGAAGTGGCAATTCAGGTATCAATTAACACTCGTAAAGGTGTTGAAAGATGCATAAGATATGCGTTTGAATACTGCAAAAAAAGAAACAAAAGGAAAAAGCTTACCCTATGTGGAAAAACAAATGTTTTAACCTTTGCTTTTGACCTATGGGAAAGAACCTTTTATGAAGTAGCCAAAGAATATCCTGATATAACAACGGATTATGCCCATGTGGATGCTACTACAATGTGGTTTGTTAAAAATCCTGAATGGTTTGATGTGATAGTTACTGACAATATGTTTGGTGATATTATTACCGACCTTGGGGCAATTATACAGGGTGGAATGGGAATAGCTGCTGGAGGGAACATAAATCCAGAAGGTGTATCAATGTTTGAACCAATCGGAGGCTCTGCACCAAAATATACAGGTAAAAATGTTATAAATCCCCTTGCTGCCATATGTGCAGGTGGAATGATGCTTGAAAATCTTGGCGAGGAGATAGCAGGAAGACTTATTGAGACAGCAGTAATTGAAGTAACAGGTAAGCACCTTAAAAGTCTTGCAGCAGGTAAAATGGGATATTCTACAACTGAAGTTGGAGATTTAGTTGCAAAATATGTAACAGAACTACCTCTGGAGGAATAAAATATGCTTAAAAAGAAAGAAAAATATGTTGTAGCTGTAGTGGGAGCAACAGGTGCTGTGGGAAATGAGATGATAGCTGTCCTTGAGGAAAGAGACTTTCCTGTTGACTCCATTAGGCTTTTTGCTTCTGAAAGAAGTGAAGGTGTAAGGCTTAATTTTAAGGGGCAGGAAATTCCGGTTGAGACTTTGAAAGAAGAGTCCTTTCAGGGTATAGATATTGCTCTTTTTTCAGCAGGTGCGGAAAGGTCCAAGATATGGGCACCTATTGCTGCAAAAAGCGGATGTGTTGTCATTGATAATTCTTCTCAATGGAGAATGGACCCTGAAGTTCCCCTTGTTGTTCCTGAAGTAAATCCCCATGACCTAAAATGGCATAAAGGCATAATTGCAAATCCCAATTGCTCTACCATTCAGATGGTTGTTGCATTAAAGCCAATTCATGATGTAGCTAAAATAAAAAGAATAGTAGTTACCACTTTTCAGGCAGTCTCTGGAACAGGCAAGAAAGCCATGGACGAACTTCTTCAGCAAACAGTGGCTTTGCTTAATTTTAAGGACATAGAGATAAAGGTTTATCCTCATCAGATTGCCTTTAATGTTCTGCCTCATATAGACAAATTTCTTGAAAATGGCTATACAAAAGAAGAAATGAAGATGGTAAATGAAACAAAGAAAATTATGGGAGACCCTTCAATCAGAGTAACAGCAACAACAGTAAGAGTTCCTGTTTTCAGAGGACACAGTGAAAGTGTAAATATAGAAACGGAGAAAAAAATTACAGCTCCGGAAGTTCGTGAAATTTTAAGCAAATCGCTAGGAGTTGTTGTAATTGATAATCCTGAAAAAAATGAATATCCTTTACCAATTTATGCTTCAGGAAGAGATGAGGTTTTTGTAGGAAGAATCCGTGAAGATGAATCCATTGAAAATGGAATAAATATGTGGGTTGTATCTGACAATCTGAGAAAAGGTGCAGCTTTAAATGCTGTTCAGATTGCGGAAGAGTTGATAAAAATGGCAGATTAGACTGCCTTAATTAAAACCAGGAGGAAGAAAATGCTTGGAGACAGAAAGGATTACATATTCACCTCTGAATCTGTAACAGAGGGACATCCAGATAAAGTAGCTGATCAGATTTCCGATGCCATTCTTGATGCTATGATTTCAAAGGATCCCTATGCAAGAGTTGCCTGTGAAACATTGGTAACCACAGGATTGGTAATGGTTGCCGGTGAAATTACGACAGAATGTTATGTAGACATTCCATCGGTGATAAGGGAAACAGTTAAGGAAATAGGATATACAAGAGCAAAATATGGCTTTGATTATGAAACATGCGCAGTTATTACATCAATTCATGAACAATCACCTGACATAGCAATGGGAGTTGACCCAGGAGGTGCAGGAGACCAGGGACTTATGTTTGGTTTTGCCTGCAATGAAACAGAAGAGCTTATGCCAATGCCAATAATGCTTGCCCATAAACTTGCAATGAAACTTGCAGAAGTAAGGAAAAAGGACATACTCACATATCTTAGACCCGATGGAAAAACTCAGGTTACAGTTGAATACAGAGATGGTAAACCATATCAAGTTAGAAGTGTTGTAGTATCAGCTCAACATGCTCCAGATATTACTCTTAGAGAATTAAGAGAAGACATAGTTGAAAAAGTTATAAAACCTGTTGTACCAAAAGAGCTTCTTGATGAAGAAGCTGTACAGTACTTTATCAATCCAACAGGCAGATTTGTAATTGGTGGACCTATGGGTGATACAGGACTTACAGGCAGAAAGATTATTGTTGATACCTATGGTGGAGTGGCAAGGCATGGCGGTGGTTGTTTTTCAGGTAAAGATTCTACAAAAGTAGACCGTTCTGGCTCCTATATGGCAAGGTATATTGCTAAAAATCTTGTTGCAGCAGGACTTTGTGATAGAGTAGAAATTCAGATTGCCTATGTAATCGGAGTTCCAGAACCTGTATCAGTCTATATTAATACCTTTGGAACAGGAAAAATAGAAGACTTAAAATTAGAAGAAATTGTCAAGAAGGTTTTTGATTTAACACCCAAAGGAATTATTGAAAAACTTAAACTTCGCAGACCAATCTTTAAGAAAACTGCTGCTTACGGTCACTTTGGAAGGCCTGACCCGGATTTCACATGGGAACAAACAGACATGGCAGAGACTATTAGAAAGGAGGTGTAGATTTGTTAAAAATTGATATAAAAGATATAAACCTTGCAGAAAAAGGAAGGTTAAGAATAGAATGGGCAGAAATGGATATGCCTGTCTTAAGAATGATAAGAGAGAGATTTAAAGAGGAAAAACCACTTAAGGGAGTAAGGCTCAGTGCCTGCCTTCATGTAACAACTGAGACAGCTAATTTGATGATAACTCTTAAAGAAGGCGGAGCCGAACTTGCACTCTGTGCATCAAATCCTTTAAGCACCCAGGATGATGTTGCGGCAGCGCTTGTTAAATTTTATAAAATTCCTGTTTTTGCAATAAAAGGTGAAGATAGAGGTACTTATTACAAGCATATTTATCAGACTCTTGAGCTTAAGCCTCATATAACAATGGATGATGGAGCAGATCTGGTCTCAACTCTTCACAAAGAAAAAAGAAATCTTCTTAAAAATGTTCTTGGTGGGACAGAAGAGACTACAACAGGAGTTATCCGGCTCAGAGCAATGGCAGACGATGGAGCACTTCAGTATCCAGTGATTGCTGTAAACGATGCCTATACTAAGCACCTCTTTGACAATCGTTATGGCACAGGACAAAGCACTATTGATGGAATTCTAAGGGCAACAAACAGACTTCTTGCTGGAAGTATTTTTGTTGTTTGTGGATATGGATGGTGTGGACGAGGTGTTGCAATGAGAGCAAGGGGAATGGGTGCAAGGGTGGTTGTTACAGAAATAGACCCTATTAAAGCACTTGAGGCTGTTATGGATGGATTTGATGTCTTGCCTATAAGAGAGGCAGCACCTATTGGAGATATTTTTGTGACTGTTACAGGCAATATTAATGTTCTTTCTCATAGAATATTTCTTAAGATGAAAGATGGAGCTATAATAGCAAATACAGGACATTTCAATGTGGAGATTGACATTAATGCACTTGAAAAGCTTTCCACATCTAAGCGGATAGTGAGAGATTTTGTTGAAGAATACACCTTAAAAAATGGAAGAAGGATTTATCTTCTTGCACAGGGAAGACTAGTCAATCTTTCAGCTGCAGAAGGACATCCTGCAGCAGTCATGGATATGAGTTTTGCCAATCAGGCTCTTTCTGCTGAATATATATATAAAAATGCCAGTAAACTTGATAAAAAAGTGTATTCAGTCCCTAAAGAAATAGATAGAGAAATTGCTCGGCTTAAACTTGAATCAATGGGAATAAGCATTGATACACTTACAAAAGAGCAATTTAAGTATCTTCATAGCTGGAAAATGGGAACATAATACATAGAAATACTGATGGAAGATTTAGATAACTTTTACTTTCTTGCTTAAGACTGAACTTTTCTATCAGCATTTTAAATTGCGTATCTAAAATTGCCGATAGAAATCTCTTTTCGGGTGATTTTGTGAACCCCTTCTCAGACCCTTGGCATAAGCTCAGGGCATCGGCTCAGGACAGCGCCTGAGCGTCTTTTCTGTCATTCTGACCCTCTTATTTTGTCATTCTGACCCTGAGCAAAGCGAAGGGGAAGAATCTCCTCAGGAGACCCTTCGGCTACGCCTCAGGGTGATAAATGAGAAATAAGGGTGACAGAGGAGAAAATAGGGTGACACAGTAAGAGGTCATCCTGATCCTCTTTTTTTTGTCATTCTGAACGGAGCGTTAGCGGAGTGAAGAATCTCATCCTCCTATTTGTCATTCCTTCGCTTCGCTCAGGACAGGGCTTCGGGGCATTAAGCCCCTCAGAATGACGGGATGAGAGAAAAACCTCTTTTTCTAATGACAATTTCTGGTGCGTAATAAAAGGTTGAGGTTATTTAATCTTAAATGTTATCATAAACTCTATGGCTATAATTAAGCCTTTCAGAGGCATTACATATAATCCTGAAAAAGTTAACCCTGATAATATCATGGCTCCTCCCTATGACATAATTTCAGAGGAGGAAAGGGCAAATCTTTATCAGAAAAGTATTTATAACATTGTCAGGATAGATTGTGCAGAAAACAAACCAGGGCAGGATAAATACCTTATAGCCAGGCAAAATCTTGAAACCTGGCTTAAAGAAAAGATATTTCTGCGAGAAGAAAAACCAATCTTTTACGGTTATGAAATCATTTATAGATACAAAAATTATGAGAAAATTTTAAGGGGTATTATCGGCGTCATAAAGCTTGAAGAACTTGGACAGGGAGTATATCCCCATGAGCAAACATATTCTAAGCCAAAAACAGACAGACTCAATCTTATGAAAGCATGCATGGCGAACACTTCTTTGATATTTTCAATATACAGGTCAAAGGAAAGAATAACTTCAAAAATAGTTGAGAGTTTGACAGAACCATTTATAAAAGCAAAAGATTCAGAAGGTAATATTCATAATCTTTACAGAATTGAAGATGCGGAGAAGATAAATGAAATAATTGAAGAATTTAGAGATAAAAGCATCTTTATTGCTGACGGTCATCACAGGTATGAGGTAGCTCTTGAATTTAAAAAACAGATGGATAAACTTTATCCTGAGGCTAAAGACCCTCCCTGGCATTATGTTATGATGTTCTTTTCAAATATTGAAGACAATGGTTATATTATTTTGCCAACACACAGGTTAATAAATACTTCTTCGTCTGTAAAAAAACAGTTTGAGGAAGATAAAGAAAAATTCATTTTGCAAGAATTTGATGAAAAAGATGACATTCAGAATGCTATTGAAAATATGGGTACCGGAACTTTTGGACTTTATCTTAAAGACGATAAATGGTATATTTTAAAATATAAGGGTTCTTTTATGAGCAATTTACCTGAACAGCTGAGATTTCTTGATGTTACTATTCTTGAGGAGATAATATTGAAAAAAATCTTTCCTCAAAGAGAAGTGTTTTATGAGATTGAAATTGATAAGGCAGTAAAAATGGTTAAAGAAGGGAAATTTGATGCTATTTTTGCCCTCAGAGCAACAAATGTTGAAGATATAGAAAAAGTAGCACTTGCAGGATTAAGAATGCCTCCCAAATCAACTTATTTCTATCCAAAACTTCTTACTGGTATGGTTATAAACAGTTTCAAAGAAAATTTTTAAGGAGGTTTTTTATGTCAATCAGGGTAGCCATCAATGGCTTTGGCAGAATAGGGAGACTTTTTTTCCGTGCCAGTTACGGTATTTCTGATATTGAGATTGTAGCAATAAATGACCTTACAGATGCATCCACTCTAACTCATCTTCTAAAATATGATTCTGTTCATGGAAAGTTTAATGCCCAGATTAAAACTCAGGGTAACAGAATAATTGTTGACAACAGGGAAATTGTTGTACTGGCTGAAACATCACCAGATAAACTTCCGTGGGCAGACCTTAAAATTGATGTTGTTGTTGAATCCACAGGAAGATTTACAGATAGGGCAGGTGCATCAAAACATCTTGATGCTGGTGCAAGATGGGTAGTTATAACAGCCCCTGCAAAGGAAGAAGATATTACAGTTGTGATGGGAGTTAATCACCATCTTATTGATCCTTCAATACACAGAATAATTTCAAATGCTTCATGCACAACTAACTGTCTCGCTCCTGTTGCTAAAGTTCTTCATGAAAAATTTGGCATTGAGAGAGGTTTTGCAACAACAATTCATGCTTATACTAACGATCAGAGAATTCTTGATCTTCCTCATAAAGACTTAAGAAGAGCAAGAGCAGCTGCTGTATCAATGATTCCTACAACAACAGGAGCTGCAAAAGCTGTTGGTAAGGTGCTTCCTGAATTAAAGGGTAAGCTTGATGGATTAGCTATAAGAGTTCCTACCCCTAATGTTTCAATGGTTGATTTTTCAGCTCAATTAACTAAAGAAGCAACAGAAGCGGAGATAAATGAAGCACTTAAGAAAGCTTCAGAGGAAGAGCTAAAAGGAATTTTACATTATATTGATGAACCTCTTGTTTCTATTGATTTCAATGGTTCATCTTATTCCTGCATTGTTGATTCTTTACTTACCAAAGTCATAGAAGGAAAATTTATAAAGGTAATCTCGTGGTATGACAATGAGTATGGTTATAGTAGCAGAGTTAAAGACTTGATTCTTTATTTAATGAAAAAAATTTAAGGAGGATAAACGATGACCCCTTTTAACAATTCTTTTAACAAAGTTACAATTGAAGACCTTCCAATTGCACAAAAAAGAGTATTTATAAGAGCAGATTTCAATGTTCCTCTTGATGCGAATCTAATGATAACAGATGATAGAAGAATTCGTTCAACTCTTCCTACTATAAACTATGCTATTGACGAAGGAGCAAAGGTAATTCTTGCCTCTCATTTCGGAAGACCAAAGGGAAAAGTTGACCCTAAGTATTCTTTAGCTCCTGTGGCAAGAAGACTTCAGAGGCTTCTGAATAAAGAAGTAATTCTTGCACCGGATTGTGTTGGTTCTCAGGTTGAACATCTTGTTTCTAAAATGAATAAGGGAGATGTTTTACTTCTTGAAAATCTCAGATTTCATATAGAAGAAGAAAGAAATGATGAAAGATTTGCAAGAGAACTTGCCTCGCTGGCTGATTTTTATATAAATGATGCCTTTGGTGCCTGTCACAGAGCACATGCCTCAATAGTTGGCATTCCAAAATTTCTGCCTTCTGCAGCAGGCTTTTTACTTAAGAGAGAAGTTGAGTACCTTAAAGGAGCTGTTGAATCTCCTATAAGGCCCTTTGTTGTAATTTTAGGTGGTGCAAAAGTTGGAGGTAAGATTGGAGTCCTTGAAAATCTTGCGGATAAAGCAGACAAGGTTATTGTTGGGGGGGGAATGGCTTTTACATTCATTAAAGCATTAGAGTATGAAGTTGGAGATTCTATTGTTGAAAACGACATGATTGACTTTGCCATTAAAATAATGGAAAAACTTCGTAAAAACAAAGTTAAATTTTATTTGCCTGTTGATTTTGTGATAGCTCAGAATATAGCCTCAGGAGTGGAGACAAAGATTGTTCCAATGCAGGAAATTCCTTCAGGCTGGAGAGGACTTGACATCGGACCAGCTTCAGTAAAATTGTTTAGTGAAGCTTTACAGGATGCAAAAACAATACTTTGGAATGGTCCAATGGGTGTTTTTGAGATAGACGCATTTTCAAGAGGTACCATTGCAATTGCTCATGCTGTGGCTGAATCCTATGCCTTAACTATTATAGGAGGCGGAGATACTGATTATGCTGTTCATAAAGCAGGGGTTAGTGATTCTATATCATTTATCTCAACAGGTGGAGGAGCTGCCCTTCAATTGTTAGAGGGCAAAGAATTGCCTGGTTTGGCTATTCTACCTGACAGAAAAAAAGATCAATAAAAAGAAACAGGGTTGTCATCTGATATGACAACCCCTTCCTTTTGAATGGCTTCTTTTATGTATTTAGGTAAAGAAAACATGCTGATATGAGCATCAAAATCGTAGAATTTTAAATTATTTTTTATTTCTTCAGGCATTTCTTTGATGTTATTCTGAGCAATATTGGGATCAATGCTTTTAGATGCAATAACAAAGCCCCATGGAGCAAAGAAAGAAGGAATATAAGTAGTATAAGGTTTTACATAAGGGAAAACCTTCTCTAAGGTTTTTACCACAGATACAAAAAATTTTAAATTATTTGTTGATACAGAAGCAGCCTGAGTAACCATAACTCCTTTATCCGTAAGAGCTGTTTTTACTGCTTCATAAAATTCTTTAGTATAAAGTAAAAGAGCAGGTCCTCCTTCTGTTGGTTCAGGAAGGTCAATAATTATTACATCAAAATAATTTTTTATCTTTGTTATATAAGCTCTTGCATCATCTATAACTAATTTGACTCTTGGGTCATTAAAAGCTCCATTATTCCATTCAGGAAGATATTGCATACATATCCTGATAATTTCTTCATCAAGGTCAACCATAACTACTTCTTCAACCGGGTATTTTAAAACCTCTCTAATTGTTGCACCTTCTCCACCGCCAGCTACTAAAACTTTTTTGGGAGATTTGCTTATCAGCATTACAGGATGAACAATGGCTTCATGATATATGAACTCATCAACTTCTGCAGACTGCATTTTTCCATCAAGTAAAAGGCATCTACCGAGATTTCCTGTGTTAATTATTTCAATCTTCTGATAAGCAGAATTCCCCGAATAAATAATCTCTTCTAAAGAATGAAGTATTATTTCATTTTCAGATGTTTTATCAACATACCATCTGGAATTCATCATGGCATACCTTATGAGGCAATTTTTCGTTTTTATGGGAAATTATTCCCCTTTTCATTTCAACGATTGAAGGATTTTTGCACTCAAAGGCTTCCACGATATACTGGGCTGCGATTTCTGGTTTTATTGTCTCTCCGCATGTAAAAACATCAACTGCGGCAAAACCATACTCAGGCCAGGTATGTATTGTAAGATGGGATTCAGCAATAACAACAACCCCGCTTACACCAAAAGGGCTAAACTCATGAAATGTTACATTAACAATTGTTGCATTTGCTTTTTGTGCGGCATCAACCAGAATTTTTTTGACACTATTGAGATCTTTGAGGATCTCAGGATTGCAATTTTTTAATTCAACTAAAAGATGGGTACCTAAAGCATACAATTTCCTACCCCCCTCCAATGGAAATAATAGTAGGGACAAAGCCCCTTTAAAAATAAAATAATAATGTAAAAGACCATTTTTTGTCAATAAAAATTAAGGATAATTTTACATATCAAATTCTTCTTGAAGTTGCCGATAGAAATCTTTTTCAGGCGATTTTGTCATTCTGAACTTCTTATTTTGTCATTCTGAACGGAGCGCAAGCGGAGTGAAGAATCCCCTCCGACTTTTTTTTGTCATTCTGAGCGATAGCGAAGAATCTCCTCCTTTTCATCAAGAGGTTTTTTAATTAGAGAGTTCCTTCTCTTCGCTTAGGACAGCGCCTACGGGGGGGTATCCCCTCGGAATGACAAAAAAGGGAGGAGACCCTTCGGCTTTGCCTCAGGGTGACAGAAAAGGGGTCATTCTGAACGGAGCGCAAGCGGAGTGAAGAATCTCCTTCCTTATTTTCTAATTGAGTTCCTTCGCTCAGGACAGAGCTTCAAGGAATTACACCACTTAGAATTACAGGATGTGCTCAAGACATCTCTTTTCTGTTGGCAATTTTAGATTGCAATATCAAGAATCTAAAATAAAAGTAATAGTTACTTCAGATTGTTTAAAAAATGTTCTTTTTTTGAACAAAAATTTATTTTTTCAAAAAGCAAAATTCAATAATTTACATAATTAAGTTCATAAAAAGTAGGACTAACTCCTCCTGTTTTGCTGGCAGTCTCTTTTTAAGTTATCTAATTAATTTACAAGAGTATGTGATAGTGTCTCCATCTGTCTATATAAATCCCCAGCTTTTGCTTTATCTCCACGATTGCAGGCAGAAACAGCTTCTTTTGCTAAAGCATGTATTTTCGCATGAGGCTCATCAATTAATTTAAAACTATTCAGATGTCCGCAAAGCTTTTGTCCTTCCTCTTGATACCATTTCCCAAATCTACAGTTTCTGTGGTCTGGGATTTGTTCAGTGCTCATGGAAAGAGAACCGGTAAGACATGCTCCTATTTTACCTGTAAACACTCTGTGGTCTGTTTTAGCAAGATCAATTATCATAAATTTGCTCGCTTCTGTTTTGAATCCTGCAGTTGCATTTCTTAAATCCTCAACAATTTTTGTAAGTTCATTCACGCTCATAATTACCTCTAAAGAAATTTTTTCCATTTCCTTTGCAATCTCAGATGTTTTTTCTATGTTCTTTGCCACCTCTTCGGTCGCTGCGGATTGTTCATCAACTGCAGTAGCTATCTGTGTAATCTGGTCTTTTACCCTATTAACTGAATCTACAATATGTATAAGTGACTTACCAAGTTCGTTGATGAAATCATTTGCCCTTGTAACATTTTTTAAAGATACTTCCATTGATCTGTTTGTTTCTTGAGATTCATTCTGGATATTTCTTATTTTTTCTGAAATTTCGTCAGTTGCTTTTATTGTTCTTTCTGCAAGTTTACGAACCTCATCTGCTACTACTGCAAAACCCCGACCCTGTTCACCTGCCCTTGCAGCTTCAATTGCTGCATTTAAGGCAAGAAGATTTGTTTGGTCAGCGATATCCTTGATTACTATTACAATTTCCCCTATCTCCTCTGCCCTGTTATTAAGTCTCTGAACAACCTGTGAAAGTTCTGAGGTTGAATGATAAACTTCTTTTACAACTTTTATTGCATCATCTGATATAGACTTTCCTTCATTAGCTGTTTTCATTGCTTCCTCAGCACTTTCTGCTGCCTGAGATGCATTTCTGGCAATATCTGTTATTGTCTGACTCATTTCCTCTGCAGCTGTAGCAATCTGAGATGCCTGAGAAGACTGATTTTTTGCGCCCTCAGAGGCTTTTTCAGCTCTTTCCCTTAATTTGTCAGTTGAATCTATAACACCCAAAACAGTTTGCAAGATTTTATCTATAATTTCTGAAAAAGAATGAATCATTTTATTTAAATAGTTCCCAAGGTTAGAGATTTCATCTTTCCCTTTAATTTCAACCTTTGTTGTTAAATCTCCATTAGAAACTTTTTCTATTAAAGCAGAAAAATTGTATATGGGCTTGATTATCTTTTTGTTGGTTACTAAAAATATAACTAAAAGAAGTCCTGCATTTACTGCGAATAATACTATCTGTATTATTTTTGTAGTGACTACCTTACCTTTTGCATATTCTTCGGTAGTGTAAAATATTTTGTGTAAATTTTTATAGGGTAAAGAAGGATGTACCTCCTGTAAAATATTAATGACAAAAATTAAAAGAAGGAGGCACATCCATGGAATTAAAAATTAGTGTATCAGAAGC
>Ga0209162_1000505_pt1 | contig 42525 bp, 36 predicted proteins | sample YNPNPMetaG_FD_187121 | JGI IMG/M metagenome (GOLD analysis project Ga0209162, IMG submission 187121) | Anoxygenic and chlorotrophic microbial mat microbial communities from Yellowstone National Park, USA - YNP NP MetaG (SPAdes) (version 2) ...
CTGCCCCCGGTGGCGCTCGATGAGCCGCCGCTTCACCCCCTCCACCACCAGCGGGATCGCCGCCGCGGAACTGGCGGAGATATCAATTTCCGTGAGCTCCGCCGCCCGGAACAGCGCCATGGCGGATGCCACGGGGATGTAGCAGGAATCGTCCAGATCGAACCCCAAAAACCTCCCCTTGGGCTCCATGACCCCCACCACCAGGAACGGCCGGCCGCCGATGCGCACCCGCTCCCCCAGGGGGGAAGCGCCCCCGAACAGCTCCCGGGCTAGCTTAGGCCCCAGCACCGCCACCGAGGCTTGGCGGTGGCTTTCCAAGGGGGGCAGGAAGCTGCCCTGGGCCACCCCGAAGCGCCAGACCCGCACCGCATGGTGGGTGGTGCCGTACACGAACACGCTGCGGCCGCGGTTGCCCGCCTCCACCCTGGCCTGCCCCACCACCACCGGGGCGAGCCGCTCCACCCCGGCTACGCGCTCGATCGCCTCGGCGTCCTCCAGCGTGAGCTTCTGGGTACCGCCCCCGAACACCCCGGGCAAGCCGAACGTCTTCACCTTCCCGGGGTTCACCGCCACCAGGTTGGTGCCGAACTGGGTGAACTGGGAGAGGATGAACAGGCGCGTCCCCTCCCCCAAAGAGGTGAGGGCGGTGACCGCCAGCACCCCCACCGCTACACCCAGGGCCGAAAGCCCGGTGCGCAGCGGGTGAGCCCGCAGCGCCCCCCAGGCGAAGGCGAAAAGCCCGGCAAAGCTCACGCTCTGCCCCCCGAAAGCGCGAGCACCGGGTCCAGGCGGGAAGCGCGGTACGCCGGCCAGGACCCGAACCCCGCCCCCACCCCCAAAGCCACCGCCAGCGCCGCCCCGTAAGCCCAGAGGGGAGCCGCCGCCGGGAACGAGGGGTAGAAGCTCACGAACACGCGCACCGCCAGCGCCCCCAGGGTGGATCCCAAGGCGCCCCCCGCCGCGGCCAGCAGCAACGCTTCCAGCAAAAACACCCAGGCCACCTGGCGGTTGGCCACCCCCACGGCTTTCATCAGGCCGATTTCCCGGCGCCGCTCGGTGACCGAAACCAACATCACGTTCATGATGCCGATCCCCGCCACCAGCAGCGAGATCGCGGCGATCCCCGCAAGCGCCCAGGTGAGCGCCCGGAGGATCGAGGAAAACGCCGCGATCAGCGCATCCTGGGTCACCACGGTCACATCCTCGGCCCGGTGCCGCTCGACGAGCACTTTCTCCACCCGGCTACGCACCGCGCCCATGGCCTCGAACCGCTCGCACTCCACGATGATGCGGAACAGCGAGGTGCGGTCGAAGATGCGCATGGCGGTTTGCACCGGGATGAACACCAGCTCGTCGAAATCGAAACCCAACCCTCGCCCCCGGGGGGCCAGCACCCCCACCACCCGGAAGCGGTAAGGCCCCACCCGCACGGTCTTGCCCAGGGGGCTTTGGCCGCGGAACAGCTCCGCCGCCACCTTGGAGCCGAGGACGATCTCGTAGCCGCCGGCGAAGGCGTCCCGCTGGGGCAAGAACGTGCCCTCCCGCACCGCAAGCCGCCGCACCTCGGCCAACTCCGCGGTGGTCCCCAGCACCGGCACCGCCCGGGAGAGATCCCCCCAGCGCACGGTTTCCGCCCCGGAAGCGAGAGGCGCTGCCTTGTGCACCCCGGCCACCCTGGACACCGCCAGGGCGTCGTCAATGGTCAGATCGCGAACCACCCCGCCGAAAGGCGCGGCACCGGTGGTTTCCACTTTCCCGGGGAGCACCACCAGCAAATTGGAGCCCAGCGCCGCGAACTCCTGCACCACGTAGCGCCGGGCCCCTTCCCCCAGGGCGGTGAGCGCCACCACCGCCCCGATCCCCACGCTCACCCCCAGCACCGTGAGGGCAGCCCGCAGCCGGTGCCCCCGGAGCGAGCCCCAGGCGAAGGCCAGCGCGTCCTCGAACCTCACCTCGCTCCCTCCCGGTCTTCCACCAGCCGCCCGTCCGCCATGCGCACCACCCGCTGGGCGTAGGCGGCGATATCCGGGTCGTGGGTCACCAGCACCACGGTAAGCCCCTTGCGGTGCAACCCCACCACCAGCTCCATGACCTCCCGAGCCGAGGCCCGGTCCAGGTTGCCGGTGGGTTCGTCGGCCAGAAGCAGCCGAGGCCCCATGACCACGGCCCGGGCGATGGCCACCCGCTGTCGCTCCCCCCCGGAAAGCTGATCCGGCCGGTGCAAGGCCCGCTCCCCAAGCCCCACCGCCTCCAGGGCCGCTGTGGCCCGTTTGCGGCGCAAAGCTTTCGGGATCCCGGCGAACAGCATGGGCAGCTCCACGTTGGCCAGCGCCGAAAGCCGGGGGAGCAGGTGGAAAAACTGGAACACGAAGCCGATGCTCTCCCGCCGCAGCCGGGTGCGGGCCTGCTCGTCCAGCGTGCCCACGTCCTGCCCGAAGAGCAGGTAGCGCCCCGACGTGGGGCGGTCCAAAAGCCCCAGGATGTGCAGCAGCGTGGATTTCCCCGAGCCCGAGGGTCCCATGAGCGCCACGAAGCTCCCCTCGGCAATGTCCAAGCTGACCCCGGCCAGGGCTTGCACCTGGGCTTGCCCCATGGGGTAGACCCGGGTGACGTTCTCCAGGCGAATCATGGCTTCTTCCGGGCCCGCGCCCCTGGGGCGATTTCCGGGCGATCCCGGGAAACCACCACCTCCTCCCCCAGAGCAAGCCCTTCCAGCACCTCGGTGAACTGCCAGTTGGCAATCCCCGGGCGGATCGTCCGCGCCGCGAGCTTGCCCTCCTCCAGCACCAGCACCTTGCCCCCCTCCCCCACCGCCGAGGTGGGGATGCGCAACGCGCCCTCCTTGCGGGAAACCAGGATCTCCACGTCCGCTGAAGCCCCGGGCAACACCCCCGAGAGGTCCTGACCTGGGGCGAAGCTCACCTCCACCTCGGCGGTGCGGTTTTGCTCCGCCAGATCCTGGATGTAGGCGGCCAGCTTGCTCACCTCGCCGCGGAACACCACCCCGGGGCGGGGATCCACGGTGATGCGCACCGCCTGGCCCAGCCGCACCCGCCCCACGTCCAGCTCGTCCACGGGAGCGGAAACGTACAGCGAGCTGGGGTCCAGGAGGTCCAGCACCGGCGGGATCGGTACCCCTGGCGGTGCCGGGGTGATCCACTCCCCCACCTCCGTGGCTACCTCGGCGAGGACCCCGGCAAACGGCGCCCGCAGCTCGGTGAGCGCCAGCTGCGCCTGGGCAAGTTTCAGGTTCGCCTGGGCCTGCTCCACCAACGCCCGGGCGGCCACGCAAGCGGCCTGGCTCTGCTCCCGCCGGGAGGCAAGCAGGTCCAGGTTCTGGGGGCTGATGATCCCCTCCTGGGCCAGGGCCTGCCCCCGGGCCAGCTCCCGGGCCGCCAGCTCCGCGGCGGCGCAGGCTTCCTCCGCCCGGGAGCGGGCCGCTGCCAGTTCCCGGGTTGCAAGCTCCAGCTGCGCCCGCTGCACCTTGTCGTCGAGCTTCAGCAAAAGCTCCCCGGCAGCCACCGTTTCCCCTTTGCGGTGCGGCAAGGCCACCACCAAAGCGCCGATCTGCGGCGAGAGCTTGGCGCGGCTTTTTGCTTTCACGGTCCCCGCCCGGGTGTTGGCCACGATCTCCTCCACCACCCCCCGCTCCACCGGCCTGGTTTCCACCTCCACCACCGGCCCGCGGCGGCTCATCCACCAGAAAGCCCCGAGCAAAGCTGCTGCGGCGATCAGCACGAGCGGCTTTTTCCCCATGGCCTCATGATACGCGCCGGTCGTCTTCGGGATTCGTTCGCCCCGCGCGACAACGAGAGCCCTTCGGGCTGCGAAGCTCCCAGCGGGCTGAGGCTTTGCCGCCCCCTCGGGGCTTGCGCTTTCGGCAACACTTCCTTTACATTACCGCTACCATGGCGAGCCCAGAGCACCCCGAGCTGGCCCTTTCCCCCCGAGAAGCCAGGTTCGAGCGAGCGCGGCGCCGGGTGGGGTTGTGGCTCGGCCCTGGGCTTTTTTGCCTCTGCTTGGGCTTCTCCTGGGCCGGAGCAGGGACCAAGCAAAACTCGCTGCTGGCGGTGCTGCTCTGGGTGCTGGTGTGGTGGATCACCGAGCCGGTGCCGCTGCCGGTCACCGCCCTCTGGGGACCCACCCTGGCGGCCATGCTGGGGGTGGACACCCCCCAAGCGCTCTTCGCCCCCTTCGGGGACCCGGTGATCTTCCTTTTTCTCGGCAGCTTTGCCTTGGCCCAGGGGGTCGTGGAATCGGGGCTGGACCGGCGAGCGGCCTTGGCGGTGCTTTCCCTCCGCTGGGTGCAGCGCTCCCGGCGACGGCTGCTTTGGGCCTGCGGGGCGCTGGTGGCGGGGATGTCCATGTGGCTCTCCAACACCGCCACCACCGCCATGATGTACCCGCTGGTGCTGGCCGTTGCCCGGGCCGTGGCCCCCTCGGGCCGCTCCCCCTTCGTCACCGCGCTGCTGCTCACCACGGCTTACGGCGCATCCATCGGCGGTCTCGGCACCCCGGTGGGAACGCCCCCCAACCTCATCGCCATCGGCCAGCTGGACAAGCTCGCGGGGGTAAAGGTGGGGTTCTTGCCGTGGATGGGGGTGGGGGTGCCGGTGATGCTCTGGATGCTGGCCTTTTCCCTCTGGTACTTGGGGCTGCGGGGTGCCGCGGGGGGAAAGGACCACGGGCTGCCGACCTTTGCGGCGCAAAAGCAGCAGCTGGGGCCCATGTCCTCGCGGGAAAAGAACGTGCTGGGGGCCTTCGCCCTGGCGGTGTTCCTCTGGCTGGCGCCGGGGGTGGCTTCGCTGCTCTCCCCGGGACACCCGGTTGCCCAAGCGCTGGGCCGGGCGCTGCCGGAGGGGGTGGTGGCGCTGCTGGCTGCTTCGCTGCTTTTTCTGCTGCCGGCGGATGCCGCTGGAAGCCGTCCCACCCTCACCTGGCGGGAAGCCAGCCAGCTGGACTGGGGCACGCTGCTGCTCTTTGGCGGGGGTCTTTCCCTGGGGCACCAGCTCTTCCAATCGGGGCTTGCCGGCAAGCTGGGCCAGGGGTTGCTGGCCGTCACCGGGGCGAAGAGCACCTTGGCCCTGGCTTACCTTTTTGCGGCCGTGGCGCTGCTTTTGACCGAAACCACCTCCAACACCGCCGCTGCCACCGTGGTGTGCCCCCTGGCCATCGCCGCCTCCCAAGCCGCAGGCACCAGCCCCGTGGCACCCGCCATGGCCGCCGCCGTTGCCGCGAGCTTGGCGTTCATGCTGCCGGTCTCCACGCCCCCCAACGCCATCGTCTACGGCTCGGGGTTGGTGCGGGTCACCACCATGCTGCGGCACGGCACGCTCCTGGACCTCTTCGGCCTATGCACGATCCCCCCGCTGGTGGTGGCCCTCTGCCACCTCTGGGGGCTTTCGTGACTGCTCTACACTGAGGCCATGAACGCCTGGCGTTTTCTCGCAAGTTTGGTTTTCTGGCAAGCGGCTTTCGCGTTCGCCGAGGATACGGTGCTGGTGCAGCTCCCTAAAGCTTGGGTGGGGTGCAGCCCCGGGGATGGCGCGTGCCTTGCCGACGAAAAGCCCGGGGGCGAGGTGGCGCTGCAGCCTTTCCGCATGGATACTCACGAGGTCACGGTGGGGGCTTACCGCGCCTTTGCCGCGGCTACCGGTCGCTTCCTCCCGCCGCAGCCTGCGGGCAGCAGCGACAACCACCCGGTGGTGAACGTCACCCACGCCGATGCTGCCGCGTTTTGCGCTTGGCTCGGCAAGCGCCTGCCCAGCGAAGCGGAGTGGGAAGCTGCCGCCCGGGGTACCTTGGGCCCGGTGAGCTACCCCACCGGCGGCTCGCTCACCCACGAGGAAGCCAACTTCGCGGGTACCGGCGGGCGGGACCGCTACCCCGCCCTGGCCCCCGTGGGCTCTTTCCCGCCGAACACCCTCGGGCTTTACGACATGGTGGGCAACGCGTGGGAGTGGGTGGCGGACGACTTCCTCCCGCAACCCCCCCGCACCCAGGGGGCCGCCGTGGGGGGTGCTCTCAAGGTCCTCAAAGGCGGTGCCTGGAACACGCCCCCCACCAGCCTGCGGGTTTCCAACCGCGGGCGCCTGCCCGCAACGGCAGCTTCCGAGGCGGTGGGGTTCCGCTGTGCCGCTGCGGCGGAGGGGAGCCTCCCGCCGCCATCACCCGCCCCAGCACCGAAAAGCACCGGGCAAGCACCGGCTGCCACCCCGGCCGCTGCCCCCAGCCCAGTCGCTGCCCCGGCACCAGCCCCTGCCCCCACCGCCGCTCCCCGGGAGCCCGCCCCGGGGGAGGAGCGGTTGGTGGGCCCCGCCCAGGTGCCGGTGGTGCTGCTGCCCGGGGGCACCTTCGAACGGGGCTGCGTGAAGGGGGACAGCCTCTGCTCGGCGGACGAGCAGCCCCGGCGGAGCATCACGCTCTCCCCCTTCGCCATGGGCAAGACCGAGGTGACCGTGGCACAGTTCCGGGCCTTCGCCGCAGCGGGGGGCGTGCCGCTCCCCGAGCAGCCCACCTGGTCGGCTGACAACTTCCCGGTGGTGAACGTCACCTGGGAGGAAGCCGCAGCGTTCTGCCGCTGGCTGGGGGGACGGCTGCCCACCGAGGCGGAGTGGGAGTACGCGGCCCGGGGCGGCAGTTCCGGGCGGCGCTACCCGGGGGGCGAGGGGATTTCCCACGACGAGGCCAACTACGACGGGGTGGAGGGCCGGGACCAGTTCCCCAAGGCAGCGCCGGTGGGCTCCTTCCCCCCGAACGGTTTTGGCCTTTTCGACATGCTGGGCAACGTGTGGGAGTGGTGCCAGGACTGGTACCAGGAGGACTACTACAGCAAAAGCCCCGAGCGGGACCCCCAGGGCCCCGAGGTGGGCCAGAAGAAGGTAGTGCGCGGTGGCTCCTTCACCTCCGACCCCGGCCGCCTGCGGCTTTCTTACCGCTGCAGCCTCGATCCGGGCCAGCGCTGGCTTTTCACCGGGTTCCGCTGCGCGATCCCCGCGCCAACCCCTTAAGGGTTCCGGCGCGCCGGGCCCTTCCCCTTCCGCTCCACCGCCGCCACATCCAGCTTAGGGGGGCTCACCGCGTGGCGCAGGCGGCCCAGGAACACGTTGAGCCAGTGGTTCCTGGAAAGCCCGCGGATCACCGGCGGCCGGCGCCACCCTAGCGCGGCCTTGATTTGCAAAAGCCGGGCATCACCGCCGTCCACCTCGAGCCCCCGTTCCACCGCCTCCACCGCCTTGCGCCGGAAACCCGCCGCGTGGTAGAGCATGGCTAGGTTGGCGTAGTGGTCGGGCCGGAAAGGCTCCGCAGCTTGCGCCGAAAGGCAAAACTCGATGGCTTGCTTGAACTTGCGGGTGCACATGCCCAGCGCCAGAGCGTAGTAGGACAGCACCACCGCGGGGATCTTCTCCCCCAGCGCCCGGTACCCGTCCAGCACCCGGCCCAGCGTTTCGTAGGCTTCCCGGTACTCCCGCTGCTGGGCGGCCCACACGCCTTCCCTGGCGGCCGATTTCAGCTGATCCAGCGTCGGGGAACCCTGCTGATCCATGCCCACGATACTACCACGCCCGCCGCCTCCCGCGTCCTTGCCATGCGCGCGGTTTCGGCGTAAAGTCATGGGTTCGAGGTGGGTATGCCGGGAGCTTTCGACAAGATCCTGGAGCTTTTCCTGGGGTCCAAGCACGAGCGGGAGATGAAGCGGCTCGCCCCGCTGGTGGCGGCGATCAACGCCAAGGAACCCGAGGTGCAGCGGGGAAGCGACGAGGAACTCCGCCAACGCATCGCCGCCATCCGCCAGGAGATCCAGAACGCCATCCATCCTTTGCCGGAGGAGCCGGTGGCGCGGCGGCGCCACGTGCAAGCGGTGCTGGACCAATACCTGGTGGAGGTTTTCGCCATCGTCCGGGAAGCCGCCCGCCGCACCCTCAACATGCGCCACTTCGACGTGCAGCTCATCGGCGGCATCGTGCTCCACGAGGGCAAGATCGCCGAGATGAAGACCGGCGAGGGGAAAACCCTGGTGGCCACGCTCCCGGTGGTGCTCAACGCGCTCACCGGCAGGGGCGTGCACGTGGTCACGGTGAACGACTACCTGGCCCGCCGCGACGCCGAGTGGATGGGCACCATCTACCGCTTCCTGGGGCTTACCGTGGGCTGCATCCAGAACCAGATGGGGGATGCGGAACGGCAAGAGGCTTACCGTGCCGACATTACCTACGGCACCAACAACGAGTTCGGCTTCGATTACCTGCGGGACAACATGAAGTTCGATTTGGCCTCCATGGTGCAGCGGGGGCACGTGTACGCCATCGTGGACGAGGTGGACTCGATCCTCATAGACGAAGCCCGGACCCCGCTGATCATCTCCGGCCCCTCCGAGCTGTCCGTGGAGCTTTACTACCAGGTGGACCGCATCATCCCCAAGCTGGTGCGGGGGGAAGAAATCCGCGACAAGTACGGCAACAAATCCACCACCGGCGACTACGTGGTGGACGAGAAGGCCCACACTGCCACGCTCACCGAGGAAGGGGTGGCCAAGTGCGAGCGCCTCTTGGGGGTTTCGAACCTCTACGACCCCAACAACATCGAGATCCTCCACGCGGTGCAGCAGGCGCTGCGGGCGCACACCTTGTACCAGCGGGACAGGGATTACATCGTCAAGGACGGCCAGGTCATCATCGTGGACGAGTTCACCGGCCGGCTCATGCCCGGGCGGAGATGGTCCGACGGGCTCCACCAGGCGGTGGAGGCCAAAGAGGGCGTGAAGATCGAGGCGGAAAACCAGACCCTGGCCACCATCACCCTGCAGAACTACTTCCGCATGTACGAGAAGCTGGCGGGCATGACCGGCACCGCGGAAACCGAGGCCGAGGAGTTCGCCCACATTTACGGCTTGGACGTGGTGGTGATCCCCACCAACAAACCGATGATCCGCGTGGACCACCCGGACGTGGTGTACCGCACGGAAAAGGAAAAGTGGAAGGCCGTGGTGAACCAGATCGTCCAGCTCCACGAAAAGGGGCAGCCGGTGCTGGTGGGCACGGTTTCCATCGAGAAATCCGAGAAGCTTTCGGAAATGCTCAAGCGCCGGGGGATCCCCCACGTGGTGCTCAACGCCAAGTACCACGAGCGGGAGGCAGCCATCGTGGCCCAGGCTGGCCGCTACAAGGCGGTCACCATCGCCACCAACATGGCCGGCCGCGGCACCGACATCATCCTCGGGGGCAACCCCGAGGGGCTGGCCAAGGCGGAAGCCGACCCCCTCAAGGACCCGGAGGGGTACCAGAAGGCGCTCGCCAAGTACCGCAAGCTCTGCGCCGAGGAGCGGGAGGCGGTGCTGCGAGCCGGGGGGCTTTTCATCCTCGGCACCGAGCGGCACGAGGCGCGGCGCATAGACAACCAGCTCCGGGGCCGTTCCGGCCGCCAGGGGGACCCAGGGGAGTCCCGCTTCATCCTCTCCCTGGAAGACGACCTCATGCGCATCTTTGCCTCGGACTCGCTGCGGGAGTGGATGCGCCGGCTGGGCATGGAGGAGGACGTGCCCATCGAATCCCGCATGGTCACCCGCTCCATCGAGCGGGCGCAAAAGCAGGTGGAGGCCCGCAACTTCGAGATCCGCAAGCACCTGCTGCAGTACGACGACGTGATGAACCGCCAGCGGGAAGCGGTGTACGGGCTGCGCCGTCGCATCCTCGAGGGCAAGGAAGGTCGGGAGTGGGTGCTACGGGCCGCCCGGGAAATCGTCGGCTCGCTGGTGGACACCTACTGTCCCGAGGACAAGGAACCCGAGGACTGGGATCGGGCAGCTTTGGAGCACGAGCTGGAAAACTACTTCGGGATCACCCTGGCCCAAGCGGACCTGAGCTGGGAAACCGCTACCCGGGCAGCGTTGGAGGAGGCGCTGGTGGCTGCCGTGGAGGCGCGCTTCGAAGCCCGGGAGCGGCAGCTGGGGCCGGAAACCTTCGGCCAGCTCACGCGCTACATCATGCTCTCGGTGCTGGACGCCCAGTGGAAGGACCACCTGCTGGCTCTGGACCACCTGCGGGAAGGGATCGGCATGCGGGCCTACGGCCAGCGGGATCCGCTGGTGGAGTACAAGCGGGAGTCGTTCGAGCTCTTCCAGGACATGATGGAGCGGGTGGAAGACCAGGTGGTGCAGTACCTCTTCCGGGTGGAGCTGGTGGAGCGCGTACCCGAGCGGCGCCGAGCCACGCCGATCCGCGCCAGCAAGGAAGAGGCCAGCGCCCTGGGGGGCCAGCGGCCGGAGGCGGAGCGCTCCCCCACCGCAGGTCCCCCCACCACCGTGCGCCGCACGGTCCCCAAGGTGGGCCGCAACGACCCCTGCCCCTGCGGCTCCGGCAAGAAGTACAAGAAATGCCACGGGGCCGGCAAGGCGGTGGGAGGCTGAGGGCACACCCACCGCCGGCCCGGGCAACCTCCCCAGGAGAAAAGCCGCTCGAAGCGAGCGACGCCGGCGAGAGCAGCGCTTCGCTGCCACCTCGCCTTGCGCCCAGGGGCTTGCCCTATAATCCCGCCCTGCAACGAGCCCGAGGGAACAAGCTCCGAACCCGGTTTTCTTTCCTGGCCCCCTTTTTCCTTGCTTCGCTTTTTTTCCGTGCTCGCCCCGGCCGCAGCGTACCCCTGGCCGCCCCTGCCAGACCAAGCAACCCGCCAAAAGGCCAGCCAGCTGCCAGCCCCCCGAGGGGTGGTGCTCCTCCAGCGGGAAGTGCAGCTGACGATCCGCAGCCTCGGCTTCGAGCCGTTCGGCGTCGCCGAGGAGCAGTTCTTGCGTTTTCTCGTGACCTCCTCCGGCAAGCCGGAGCTGGAGTCCGTGGACCTCACCGGCGAAGCGGAAGCCAAGGTCACCTGGGTGGAGGGGCGAACGGTGCTCCCCGATGGGGAGGTGTTCCAGCTCGACGAGGCGCGGGATGTGGAGCGCGTTACCGTTCGCAGCGGCAAGGCCAAGGAAGTGCTCGCAAGCCAGGCGCGGGTGCGGTTCCCCCACGTCACCCCCGGCGCCGTGCTGGACCTGCACTTCAAGCTCGAGCGGCCGGGGTGGGTTTGGGCCTACGGGATACCCGTCACCTGGCCTGGGATCCCTGCCCTGGAAGCCCACTACCTGGTAACGCTCAAGTGGACCTCCTCCCCGTGGACGCCCGTGGGCTGGGCGGTGTTGGCTCTAGGGCCGGCCAAAGGGCTGGTGCAGCCCACCGATCGCCAAGACACCATGGAGGTTACGCTGCGCAACGAGGTCTCGCAGCCCGCCGAGCGCCGCAGCGTCCCCGGCCCCCACGAGCTGCCCACGGTGTTGGCGGTGATGACCTTGACTGGGCTGCGCCAGGTTGCCGCCAAAGGCACCTTTTCCCTTCCCCTGACCGTGGACGATTGGGGCCGGGTGAGCGGGGATTTCGTGACCTACCCCGAGGAAACGAGGTACTACCGGGCTTTTCTCCAGCAAGAGCTGAAAAAGGCCAAGGAGTTCGTGGGCCGTGGCTGGTCGCTCGGCCGCGACAAGCTGGACAGCTTCTACGTTCCGCACGCTCCGCTGGAAGAACGGCTGCGTGCTTGCTACCAGTTCGTCCAGAGCCAGCTTACCTGGCGCCCGGCAGCCCGCGAGGTGGACTCCCTGAGCAAGCTTCTGAAAAAAGGCATGAGTTCCACAGATCAGGGCACCTTCGCCTTCGCGGCTCTTCTGGAACAGCTCCACATTCCCCACCGTCTGGGCTGGGTGGCGAACCGCTACTCTTACCGCTTCACGCCTTTGATCCACAACGAGTACCTCTTCGATTTGACCCCGGTGGTGGTGGTAGAAAAGGGAGCTGGCGATCCCTGGGTGCTCATGGCGGGCGATCTGGCCCTCCCCTTCGCCACATTGCCGTTGAGTTACCAGCACTCGGTGGTGCTTGTCTTGGGGAAAAAACGACGAGCTCGAGGTGCTCTTGAGCCCCGGCAACGATCCGGTGAACGACCAGGTGAGCCTTTCGGCGGAAGCGGAGCTCGATGCCACAGGCGCTCTTTCCGGGAAGTTCCGTGTGGAAAAAAGCGGCGCTAACGCTTGGCCACTGCGCACGATCCATTTGCTTCGCCAAGCGAGCCTCGGGGAGCTTTCGAAGAGAGAACGCCCTACCCAGGAAAAGCAGTGGAGCGAGCTCATCGAACGCATGGTGAAAGAGGAGATCGCGCTCCCAGGCACCCTCCTCCAACCTTCCGAGCCCAGCGTGCGCAACTTCCCCGCCAAAAACTCCGAACCTTTGGCTTTCGAAGCTACCTTGGCCGGGCAAAACCTGGCCGTACCGGTGGGCTCGGCTTGGCTGGTCCCGGCGCACCCTCTCTTCGCTGGCTTCGCCCCGGAGCTCACGGCGCCATCCCGGCGCACCCCGGTTTGGTACGACGAGGCGGGCCTGTTCACGCTGCTGAGCAAGGTCAAGCTCCCTCGAGGGAGCAAGGTCACGCAACTGCCGATGCCTTGGGAAATGGATGGCCCCCTGGGCAGCAGAGCGAAGAGCCAGGTGGAGGTGGAGGAGAAAGACGGGGTCGTCACGCTGATCTCGCGGCTGGAGTACATCGTGCCGCCCATCGTCCCGGTATCGGAATACGCCTCTTGGAAGGCGTTCTTGGAGCGCCTCGCCAAAGCTGGACAGGAACGGGTCCGTGTCGCCTGGCCCGTAGAAAGCGAATCACAGCCATGACGCCACGCTTCCACCTCGCCTTGGTTTTGCTGGCAGCACCGCAGCTTCTGTGGGGTTTCGGCACCCCGGACTGGGCCAAACCTCACATGGCAAAGCCTTCTCCCAAAGGCGATTTTCTCGCACCCGAAGATACATGGGCCATTGTTTACGGTGAGGTCTCCATCGGCTTGAGCCCCCAAAAGCGCTTTACCGAACATTGGAAGCTCTTGTTGGAGAACATCGGAAAAAATCCAGAAACCCTGGTTTTTTCGTTCGCCTACGACGCTGGCCAGGACGAGCTCGAAGAAATCGAGATGCACGTCCAGCGCAGGTTCTGGCACAAAATCCCCGTGAGTCGAAAGGCAGCTACCGCCACCTCTTCACGAGCGACCAGCGCGCTTTTCGTGGCCGCCGAGCAGGTCGAACCGGGGCGCCGCATCGCCGTCGAGCTTTCGCTGCAAGACGCCCACGGCTTCCTACCCTGGCGGGCGTTCCATCTCCCCCTTTCCTACCCTGCAGCCCAACTGCGTGTGGGTCTCGAAGACCACGCCGTTTCCGCAGGCGCAAAAATCGTGTTTCGCGCCCCCCCGGGATGCGGCATCGAAGCGCGCCAGCTCACCGAAGCCACCTGGGAGTTCCTCGGGCTCCCCAGTGCCCAAGCGCTGGAGAAGGACGAGCACGCTTTCCAGACGGCCTGGGACCAACGGCGCCCGTACTTGCTTGCCACTTTGCAGGGCTCCGCGGGGGAAAGCTTCGCGGCCTTCGCCCGGTACTACGCGAACGCTTGGGAGCAAGCACAAGCGCAAGCCGACACTGCCGAGGTTCGCAAGCTAGCCGAGGCTCTTGTCGCCGGGAAAAGCGATTGGCTCTCCAAGGTGCGAGCACTGTGCGAGTTCGTGCAAAACGACGTGAGCTACGATGCCTCCACGCTGAAATCGGTGGAAAACTGGCTACCGCTCGCCCCGGGAGAAACGCTCAGGAGCCAAAGGGCTGACTGCAAGGGGAAGGTGGCGCTGCTGCAGAGCTTGCTCGCGGCTGTCGGTGTCAAGTCCGTGCCGCTGCTGCTGCGGGTGGAAGACCAGTACTTTTCCTGGGGCGAGCTGCCAGGCACGGCGTTTTTCAACCACGTGGCTTTGGCGATAGAGCCACCGCCGAACCACGCGCCGCTGCCGGCCATGCTCACCCAAGGGCCGCTCCGCGGCTTTGTGCTTTTCGACCCCACCGCCGAGACCCCGGCACTCGGCAACGCGCTCCCCGGGTACGAAGGGCTCCCCGCTCTCGCTGCAGGCGCATTTCCTGAGCCCGTCTTCGAGGTGGCCACCACGCAGCCATCCCTCGCCCGTCTCGTTTTTTTCGTGCGCTACCACGTAAGCGCTTCCGGAGCGCTGCAGGTGACGCTGGAGGTAGCGGACAACGGCCTTTCGCCCACCATCTCCCAGCTGCTGGGCACCCCGAACCCGTCCCAGCAAGCGGAGATCGTTCGACAAGCACTGCAGCCGTGCCTGCCCGGGGCCAAGCTCACCGCGTTGCGGATCGCAAAGCCCGCCGAGGCACCCTCGGGGGACTGCGAGCTCCATGCCGAGATCGAAGCGACCCAAGCCTTGACGCCCCTGGGAAGCGACTTTACGCTGCCGGGTCCTTTCGCGCTCCTCGGCGCCCTGGCCAACCTCCCCAACCTGCCACCACCGGCACCGCGCAACGCCCCAAAGCCCGCCGGCAGCAAAGGTTCCTCCTGCGTCACGGGCAACGGAACAGGACGGGCCTGGAGCGTGGAGGCGCGAGCAGAGGTGAGGCTGGAAGGGGGTTGGCTGTGGGAGCTGCCCGAGCCGAACGAAACCCGTTGGCCGTGGCTTTCTTTCAGTGAAAGCTGGCAACGAAACCCCGCGGGAACGTACTCCGGTGTGCTGCTGCTCTCGGGTCCCCGGGGGGTTTGGCCCGCGGAGCAGCTAGCGCAGCGGCTAAAAAGCCACGCCCTAGTCTGGGGGCGCCTCACCCGGCCCTTGGTGCTCTCGAGGCAAGCAAAGCGGTGACTTGCGGCTTGCGCCGCGGCTTTCGGGAGGTGGGGCTTTTCCACCCGAAAGCTGCCGCGTGCCGAAAACCTAGGGACAATCCAGGAGCAAGTTAGCCTTGCTCGTCATCCGCCCCCAGCGCGGCGAGCACCTCCCGCAGGTTCTTCCCCTTGAGCGCACAAGCCTGGCGCAGCGTCACAGCGCGGGCCACCGTGTTCCTGAAAAACGGGTGATCCACCAGCTCGAAGCCGAGCTGCCGTAGCACCGCGGCTTTTTCCGGAAAGGCCTCGAGGATCGCCGCCACCGGTGCATCCGCATGGATCGCCAAAAGTCGCGGTAATTCCCCCACAGGCCTCACCCTCGCCAAAAGCACGCCCAAAAGCGGCAAGCCCCAGATGGCAAGCCCCGAAAGTTCCAGAAGGCCAGAAACCCCCGCGAAGGGAAAAGCTTCGGGTGTGAGGTCGGTGAGCACTTGACCGGTCACCCGCAAGGCGCACCCCAGGTTCACTAAGGCAAAGGGCACCCCGAGGCTCCCCATGGCGTTGGGATCCCGGCCCGCCAGGGTGGGGATCACCCGCGCCGCCACGCCCATGATCGTCAGGGAAATGAAGCCCACGGTGATGGCATGGCGGGCCGCGCCGTACCAAGCGTGGGAAAACGCTTGGTGCACGAGCCGGAAATAAAGCGGCGAAAACGCCACCATCCCCAAGGAAAGGAACAACCAAAGCTGCGCAGCGCGGAAGAACTTCTGGGAGCGATCCCACGCCGCTGGCTTGCGCCACAAGTTGAGGTTCAGACCGAAGATCACCGCGCTCACAGCGAGCGACAAAACCCCGGCTCCAGCCACTGCCGCCCAAAGCGGCTGCTTGGTCTTCATAAAAAGCACCAGGGCGAAGGCCTCCATCGCCACCCCCAGGTTCAAAGGCCAGAAAAGCCTTGCAGCAAGACGCGACGAGGGCGGGGGGAACTGGAACACGCTAGGAAAGAGGCGCAAGCCCACCCCGAAGATCATGAGCATCGCCACCCCGTGAATTTGCAGGTCCCGGAGGGCAGCCTGGTAGGTGGCCACTTGCTCCACCACCACCTCCCGCGTGGGGGCGAGAACCAAGCTTGCGGTATGGAACAGATCGAAACAGGCCGCCGCGGCGAACCAGAAGCTCGCGGCGCGAACGTAGCGAAACGGCACTTCCCCGGCGCCCTCGCTCGTCCCCAAAGTACGGGTCAGCACCGCCAAAAAGCCGAGCACCGCCGCGAGCTGCAGCGTCGCTCCGGCGATGGCGCCCCAAGCCATGGGCGCGCTTTCGAACAGCGAGCGGAGCAGGATCCCCAGCACCATGGCCGCGAAGGTCGCCGCAGCCAGTCCTACCCACTGCAAGCGGGTCTGCAGGAAGCGCGGAAAGGCGTGGTACGCGAACCCCATGATAAAAAGCCCCACCCAACCGTAGATCTGCGCTTGACCGTGGGCGTTCACGGCAAAGATCGAGGAGGCGGTGAACGAGGTGTTCGCTGCTATGCGCCACAAGAGGTACGCGCCCCACCCCGCCCCTACCGTAAGCACCGCCAAGATCCCTGCGGCAAAGAACCGCTTGTACAGGCGGTCCGCCAGGGCCGGGCGGAAAGCCTGGGGAAGCTGGGAGGCGGGAGCCGGTTGCGCTGCAGCCTCTCGCAGCTCGTCGAGGAGTGCTGCAAGCGAAACCCCGTGGGCTCGGGCGAAGAACTCCAGGGTTTCCGGCGGACCCCAGGGGCCGCCGCACCCCGCCAACCCGTGGCGATCCAAGACCTCCCGCAGGTGCGGGTAGCTGCGCAGAAGCTTCGGGATCGTGGTGGAAGCGCTGATCTCCGTCATGGCTCTGCCCTCCCGAGGACACGTGTAGCACCCCGGCGGCTCGCTGACTTTGCGCCAGCGCAAGGATCTAGAGTCTCGTTCGCTCCAACCCCCATGCCAGGCCATGGGAGCCTGCAAGGCTTTTCCCCGGTCCGGCTTTCCTGGCCGGACTGGGATCTTGGCAGCGGGGGGAGGTTTGCCTAAGCTAGCCCCGTGGTGAAAAAGTTTTCCCGGGTGTGGGAGGCCTACCGCAAGCGGCCGCTCCTTTCTGGGCTGGGCTTCGCTGCGGCCGTGGGCTCGCCGCTGGTCTCCATGGCGATCCCTTCGCTGATCCGCAAAGCCATAGACGCCCTTTCCCAAGGCGCAGGAGCCCAGGCGGTGCTGGGGCTCGCGGCAAGCATCCTGGGGGTGGCGGCGTTGTCCGGGGTCTTGATGTTCGCCCAGCGGCGCATCCTGGTGGGCATTTCCCGCCACCTGGAGCACGAGCTGCGCACCGCGGCTTTCGAACACCTGCTCCGCCTGCCCGCGAGCTGGTTCGCCACCCAGCGGGTGGGGGACCTGCTCACGCGGCTGGGCAGCGACGTGGGGGCGGTGCGCATGGCGGCGGGGCCCGCCTTGATGTACGTGGCTTCCACCTCCACGGTGCTGGTGACCGCGGTGGTGCTGATGCTGCGCATCCACCCCGGCCTCACCCTGGCCTCCCTGAGCATGGCCCCGCTGGTAGCAGCGGCCACCAAGTTCTTCGGCTCCCGCATCTACCGCCGCTGGACCCAGGCCCAGGAGGAGCTTTCCCGCTTCACCGCGCGGTTGGAGGAGCACCTGGTGGGGCTGCGGGTGCTGCGGGCCTATGCCTGCGAGGAGCACGAGAAGGCCACCATGGCCGAGCTGAACCTCCGCTACTTCCGCGCGGCGAAAAAGCTCATCGGCGTGCAATCGCTCTTTTACCCGTTGCTGCAGTTCCTCATCGGCGTGGGGTTCGTGGTGATCCTCGGGTTCGGCGGTTTTCTGGTCACCGCGGGGAAGCTCTCCCTGGGGCAGTTCGTGGAGTTCAACCTCTACCTCGCTCGCCTCATCTGGCCGATGATCGCCGTGGGCTGGGTGGCCAACCTGTGGCAGCGGGGGGCAGCTTCCATGGCCAGGCTGGAGGAGCTGTTCCGCAAGCCTCCCGAGCTGGTGACGCTCGCCGATCCGCAACCTTCCCCGGCGGGAAGCCCGTCCCCGGCAGCGCTGGAGTTCCGCGACCTCACCTTCACCTACCCCGGCGCTTCCCGCCCTGCCTTGGAGCGGGTGAGCTTCGCCGTGCCCGCGGGAAGCCGGGTGGTGCTTTTGGGGGAGGTGGGCAGCGGCAAGAGCACGCTGCTGCAGCTAGTACCGCGCCTCTGGACCCCACCAGCCGGCACGGTTTTCCTCGATGGCCAGGACGTGCTGGCCTGGGACCTGGACCGCTTGCGCCAGGTGGCGGTGCTGGTGCCGCAAACCGCGTTCCTGTTTTCCGCGACCTTGCGGGAAAACCTCACCCTGGGCAGCCCCGGCGCGAGCGAGGAGGAGGTTTGGCAGGCGGTGGAGGCGGCGGGGCTCGCCCCCGATGTGGCGGCTTTCCCCCAAGGGCTGGACACGCTGGTGGGGGAGCGGGGGGTCACGCTCTCCGGGGGTCAGCGGCAGCGGGTGGCCCTGGCCCGGGCACTTCTGGCCAAGCCGGGGCTTTTACTCTTGGACGACTGCCTTTCCGCGGTGGACCGCCGCACCGAGGCGGCGATCCTCCGGGCGCTGCCCAAAACCACGATCCTCTTCGCCACCCACCGCCTGGCGGTAGCCCAAACCGCGGACTTCGTGGTGATCCTCGAAGCGGGCAAGGTGGCAGCGGCTGCTCCGCCGGGGCAGGCAAGCCAGGCGGCGCCGCTTTGGTCGCAGCTTTTGGCGCTGGAAGCGCTGGAGGAAGAGGAGGCGGTTTCCGCATGATCCCCGCCCCGGTCCCGGTGCTGGTGCGCCCGCGCTACGCCGGCAACGTGGGGGCGGTGCTCCGGGCCACCGCCAACTTCGGTGGCACCAAGGTGGTGCTGGTAGCTCCGGAGTGCGACCTGGGGAGCCAGGAGCTGCTGCGCATGGCCATGGGCGCCCAGGAGCGGGTGAGCATCGAGACGGCCCCCACGCTTCCGGAGGCCTTGGCGCGGTTCCCGGTGGCGGTGGGTTTCACCTCGCTACGGGAGCGGGACCCCAGGGGGGTGGTCTCGGTGTGGGAGCTGCCAGCCACGTTGGCGGCGGTTCCGCTGCCTGCCGCGTTGGTGTTCGGCCCGGAGCGGGGAGGGCTTTCCCGGCAGGAGCTGGCCTACTGCTCGCACCTGGCCACGATCCCCACGGACCCGGCCTTTCCGGTGATGAACCTAGCCCAGGCGGTGGCGGTGGCGTTGGCAGCGCTGCGCCGGGATGCCTTCGAGGTGCAAACACCTCGCCTGGAGGAGGACCTGCCCGCAAGCCGCGAGGAAGTGGAAAAGGCCCTGGCCCACCTCCAGGAGGTGCTTTTGGCCAGCAAGTTCCTCGACCCTCACAACCCCCGGCGAGTGTTCGATCAGCTGCGTCGCGTGGTGGGGCGGGGTCTTCCCTCGGGCCGGGAGGTGAAGATCCTCCACGCCCTGGCCGCCCACATCGCGTTCCTCTCCCGCAGAGCCTTTGGCGAGGAACCACCCCGCCGATCCTGACCAGCGGCGCCTCCCCACCGCTCCCCACCACCGCAGCCGCTTGACACGAGCTACGGGGGTGGGCATAGTGGGGTTGGGCGAGCAGGGAAAAGGCGGGAGGGGAACATGGCCGAAACCGCTGCGCTGCGGTTTACTGCAGTTTACGTGAAGGTCCCTGAAGGCTACATCGCCTTCGTGGAGCAGCTGCCCGGCGCGAACACTCAAGGTAAAACGCTGGAGGAGGCCAGGGCGAACCTCCTGGAAGCCGTGCGGCTGGTTCTGGAAGCCAACACCGCCCTTGCAGAGGAGAGCGTCCGGGGCCGCGAGGTGATCCGCGAGCCGCTTTCGGTGGCATGAAACGGGAAAAGCTCGTAAAGCACCTGCTGCAGCAGGGCTGCGAGCTGCCGCGCCAGGGGGCCAGACCTTCGGTTTTCGTCAATCGGCAAGCTCGCAGGAGCTCCACGGCCCCCAGGCACCGGGAGATCAACGACTTCTTGGCGATGAAGATTTCTCGCGACCTGGGGGTTCCCGAGCCGTGAGGCGCAGCTGCCGAAAAGCCAGGAACCAAGGCCTGGAAGGCTGGTTCCCGCGGGCTGGCGGAGTTACCGCTTACATTTCCGGCTGATCGCTGGCGGCGGGTTCCCCCAGGAGCACCGCCCGGGCTTCCTGCCCCACCAGCCGGCGGAAGCGGTCCCCGAACCCCTCCACCGCGCCGGAGCTTTCGTCCAGCTCGATGCGCTCGATGCGGTGGGAGGGGAAGAACACCGTGGTGGCACCTAGCCGGGCGCTGGGCAGCGTGCTGGCCCCAGGGGCGCACTGCAGCAGGAAGTCCTCGAACGCCTCCAGGGGCAACCCCCGGAGCACCACCCCCGAGGTGTTGAGGGAAAGCAGCACCCCCCAGAACTTCTCCCGGGGGGAAGCCAGGGAAACCACCACCAGGCTTCCTTCACGCATGGGGGTCCTGCCAGAGCTCCACCAGCACGCCACCGGTGCTTTTCGGGTGGAAAAAGCAAACCTGGGAGCCTCCGGCCCCGGGGCGAGGTGCTGCGTCCAATGGCGCGAGCCCGGCGGCTTGGGCGGCAGCCACAGCCTTGCCGATGTCCTGCACCGCGAAGCACAGGTGGTGCAACCCCGGGCCGCGTTTTTCCAAAAACCGCGCCACCGGCGAGGCGGGGTCGGTGGGCTCCAGGAGCTCCAGGTGCGCTTCCCCCACCGGCAGGAACGCCACCCGCACCATTTCGCTGGGCACCTCCTCCACCTTTTCCACCGCAAGCCCCAAGGCACGGTAAGCGCGGATCGCCTCCTCCAGGTTCGCCACCGCCACGCCGATGTGGTGCAGCTTGGTCACCGCCTCTTGCCCCCCAGGTATTCTACGAGCTCGCACGCTGCGGCAAAAGCGTCCAGTCGCCCCTGCGCCACCTGGCGGACTCGCTGCTCCCAGACCGGGCCCAGCTGCTCCAGCCGCCGGGCCACCAGCTCCCCCACCAAAGCTCGCAGACGCCGCTCGGCCCGGCGCTGGGCCAGCTCCTGCCGCCTGTGGTTTTCCGCGAGGTGCGCCTGGTGCTCCTGGATGGCCTGCACCAGCGCCTCCACCCCTTCACCGGTGGTGGCCACCGTGGCCAGGACTCGGGGCCGCCAGCTCGTTTCGGGGGTCTGGGCCACCAAGCCTTGGAGCATCTGCACCAGCTCCCCGGTCCCCGGGCGGTCCTTCTTGTTCACCACGAAAACGTGGGCCACCTCCACCACCCCCGCCTTGGCCAGCTGCACGTCGTCCCCCAGGCCAGGGACCTGGAGCAGCACCACCGTGTCCACCATGGAGGCCACGTCCACCTCGTCCTGACCCACCCCCACGGTTTCCACCAACGCCCAGGCAAAAGGGGCCGCCCGCAGCAGCTCCAGGAAGTCGCCGCAGGCGGCGCTCACCCCCCCGAGGCTGCCCCGGGTGGCCACCGAGCGCACGAACCCCCCGGCCTCCACCAGGCGGGGCATGCGCAAGCGGTCCCCCAGCAGCGCACCGCCGGAAAAGGGGCTGGAGGGGTCCACCGCCAGCACCGCCACCGGCTCCCCGCGGCTTTGCCAAAAAAGCCCCACCTGCTCCACCAGCGTGCTCTTCCCGGCTCCGGGGGGGCCGGTGAAGGCCACGGTGGGCAGCCACCTGGAGGGGGCGGGGAGGCGGCGGAGCAGCTCCCTGGCCGCTTCGCCCCCTCGCTCCACCAGGCTCAAAGCCCGGCCCAACGCCCGGGGGGAGCCCTCCACCACCCCCCGCACCAGGGCGTCCAGGTTATCCACCTGCCAAAAGCTCCTTGGAGATGATGAGCCGCTGGATCTCGCTGGTGCCCTCGCCGATGGTGCAGAGCTTGGCGTCCCGCCAGAGCTTTTCCACCGGGTACTCCTTGATGTAGCCGTACCCGCCGTGGATCTGGATCGCTTCCTCCGCCGCGCGCACCGCGAGCTCCGAGGCGAAGAGCTTGGCCTCGCTGGCAAGCCGCGGGCAGCGCACCCCTTGGTCCTTGAGCGCCGCTGCCCGCTCGGTGAGCAGCCGCGCCGCGTCCAGCTGGGTGGCCATGTCCGCCAGCTTGAAGCGGATCCCCTCGAAAGCCGCCAGCGGCAGGCCGAACTGCTTGCGGGTGCGGGCGTAGGCCAAGGAGGCCTCCAGGGCAGCCCGGGCGATCCCCAAGGCCAGCGCCGCGATCCCCACCCTACCCCCCTCCAGCACCGCCATGGCTTGGGTGTACCCCTCCCCTTCCGCCCCCACCAACGCCTCTTCCCCCACGAACACATCCTCCAGCGTCAAGGCAGCGGTATCCGAGGTGCGCATCCCCAGCTTGTCCTCCTTCTTGCCCCGCACCACCCCCGGGCTTTCCAGCGGCACGATGAACGCGGATACCCCTGCCCCTCCCTGCTTTTCCAGGGAACGTGCCATGACCACCGCCACCTCCGCCACCGAGGCGTGGGTGCAAAACGCTTTCGAGCCGGAAAGCCGAAAGCCCCCATCCACCCGCCTGGCCTTGGTGCGCAGCGAGGCGGCGTCGGAGCCGGACTCCGGCTCGGTGAGCGCCCAAGCTCCCAAGGTTTCCCCACAAGCCAAGCGGGGCAGCCACCTGCGCTTCTGCTCCTCGTTGCCGAAGGCGAGGATGTGCCCGGTGCACAGGGAGTTGTGAGCCGCCACGGAAAGCGCGATCCCCGGTTCCACCGCTGCCAGCTCCTCGATAGCGGCGATGGCATGGGCGTAGCTGAGCCCCGCGCCGCCGTACTCCTCGGGCACCATGATCCCCAAAAGCCCCATCTCCCCGAGCTTGCCGAAAACCTCCCGGGGAAACACCGCATCGCGATCCCAAGCTCGCACGTGCGGCGCGATTTCCCTCCGGGCGAACTCCCGCACTAGCTCCCGCAACTCCTCCACGCTCACGCTTGCTTGCTGGGCTTTCATGGCCTTTCCTCCCCCCTTTCTTCGCCTGCTGCTGGATACTGCCCCAGGCTCGTGCCTGGGTAATAATGCGCCAGGATTTTCTGGAACGGGTAGCCTCCCAGGGCCAAGCCGTAAGCCCCGTTCTGGCAAAGGCCCACGCCGTGACCCCAACCCCGGCCGAAGAAGCGAAACACCGGACCTTCGGCACCCCGCCGGGCACCCACGGTGAACCAAGCGGAGGGAAGCCCCAGCAAGCGGCGAAACTCCGGCCCGGTGAACGTCGCCCGGCCGAAGGGACCCAGAACCTCCACCTGGGCTGCCCGCCCGCTTCCGGTGCGCTCCCGCACCACCACCCCGGTGACCTGGGGCTTGCCCAAACGCTGGGCCAGCTCTCCCGCGGAAAGCTCCCGCACCCACTGGCGAAAGCGCGAGCGCTCGTCCGCCGCTGCCGCAGCCCGCACCTCCAGCACCGGGCAAGCGTCCCCGGCGCACCACAGGGTGGCGTCGCTGCCCGCCAGCGCCTCCCCTGGGCCGGCAAAAAAGGTTCCCCCCCGGTCCCAGAGCACCGTAAGCCCCGCGGTGGGCCGCGCCTCGCTTCCCTGGGCTTCCACCCACCGCGGCCCGCCCTCCCCGGGGACCACGGTCCCCCGCCTCCCCTGCACAGTCCCGGCCAGGCGAGCGAGCTGCAGCACCCGCTCCCAGGCATCCCCCTTGCCCTGGGTTGCCACCCCCTGGGGGAGCAGCTCGAACGCCGCCAGCACCTCCTCCCAGCTGGCCTTGCCGAAAAACCCCGGCAGATCCGGCAGCCCCAGCGCCTCCGGGAGCGTCTTCCCCGGGCCGCCCAGGCGCTGGGCCAAACCCAAGGGCGTGGAAGCCCCCAGCGCTGCCGCCAGCTTCTGGGCCAGGAACCCCCCGGGCGAGGGGATCGGCTGGAGCACCTCCCCGGGGCGGCCCAGGGAGACCGTCTCCCCCCGGCACGGCACCCCGGGGAGGTAAGGCACGGGAGAAGCGCTAAGCGCGGCTTCCGCCGGCTCGGTGTGGCCACCGCAGGTGGAATGGAAAAACGCCCGGGCGGGCTTTCCAGCGAAAAGCAGCACCAGCCCCGCGGTCTCCTGCACCGCTTTGCTCGCAAGCAGCGTTTCCGCCGCCACGCCGCCGTAGACTTGGCAGTGCTCCCGGTCGCAGAGATCGTAGCCCTCCCGCCCGTGGGCCCCCAGCCGGGAAAGCGCGTAGCTGCGGGCCGCCACCGCCTGGGCCTTCAACGCCTCCAGGTGGGAAAAGGGCATTTCCGAAGGCACCACCCCCAAGAGGTAGTCCTCCAGCGCCACCAGGTTCACCACCACCGGCCCACTCTCCCCAGCCAACACCGCGAAGCTGCCCCGGTAGCGCCTGCCCCCCACCTGCACCGGCTGGGGCTCCGCGGGCCAGATGCCAAGCTCCTCCGCCTCGAGCTCCCCGCCCTCACCCCCCTGGACCGTCAACTTCCCGGAAGCCACGCGCACCCAAATCGCTTCCACCCCCCAAGCCGCCAGGGCCGAAAGCAACCCCTCTTTCCCTTGCCCCTGCTCGGGCAGCACCAGCACCTGGAACCGCCCCTGCTGGCTTGCGAGCTGCACCGCAAACCCCTGGGCCTGGAGGCGGGTAGCCAGCGCCGCGGCGTTCGCCTCCATCCCGAACACCCCCACCTGGGCCGCCCCCGCCGGCGGCTGGGAGCTGATCGTCAGGGGGCCCCGAAGCATTTCCTGGCGCTCCCCCGCCCGTACCCAGAAACGCCGGCCGAGCTCGGGAAACTGCGGTGCTGGCACCACCCCCAGCCCCACCCGCAGCACCAAGCCCTTCCCCTCCTGGGCAGGTGGCTCCTGGCCGTAGAGCTGCCACCAAGCGCTGGTGCCGAGGCAGAGCAGGAGGAAGAGCTGCCGCAAGCGCACCTCTCACCGCCGCCGCTTGGCCATGTGCTGGCGGTAGTCCTCCCCGTAAAGCCGCACCTCCTCGCACATCTCGTAAAGGCGCGAGCGCACCGGGGCCGAAAGGCGATCCGCCAGGGTTTCCTCCCCCCGCTCCCGGTTGGCCACGTCGGTGTAGTTGGTGGTGCACACGGTGATGCGCTTGCCCAGGTAGCGGGTGTTGAGCACGTAGTAAAGCAGGTCCATGACCCAGGGGGTGGGGCGGGCAGCCCCCAGCTCGTCCAGCACCACAAGCTCGGCGGTGAGCACCGGCTCGAGGATCTCTCCCCGGGAGGGGCCGGTGCCATCGAACGACATCTGCAGCTGCACCACCAGGTCCAGAAAGTTCACGTAGAACCCCCGCACCCCCTTGCGGCGCACCAGCTCCGCCAGAGCGGCCACCGCCAGGTGGGTCTTGCCGGTACCGCAGGGGCCCATGAACAAGAGCCCCTTTTGCACCAAGGGCCAGGCCTCCACGAACTCCTGGGTGCGGCGCTTGGCCTGGGCGAGGCTGGGGTCGTGGGGGTTCCAGAGCTGGAAGCTCTCCAGGGTACAGTGGCGGAAGCGCTCGGGGATCGCTGCCTCCCGCACCAGCTCTTCCCGCCGCCGCTCCAGCTGGCAGGCACAGGGGCGGCACACCTGCCGCCCGTCCCGCTCCTCCACCACCCACCCGGTGCCGTCGCACCGCTGGCAAAGGCCCACCACCTCGGTACTCACGGGGCGATTGTACCCGACCGCGGCCCTCGCCCCGGGAAGCTCCCTCCCCCTCCATGCCGGGCAGTCACGCCGTGGGGTACGATGCTTGTGTGGATGCAGCGCGGCTTCTCACCTGGTTTCGCGCCCATCGCCGCCCTTTCCCCTGGCGCACCCCCTTTCCCCGGGACCCCTACCTGGTGCTGGTTTCCGAGGTCATGCTGCAGCAAACCCAGGCCTCCCGGGTAGCCGAGCGCTTGCCGGCGCTGCTCGCCCGATTTCCCACCGTACAAGCGCTGGCAGCGGCTCCCGAGGAAGCGGTGGTGGCGGCTTTTGCGGGCATGGGGTACTACCGACGCGCCCGCTTGCTGCACCGCGCCGCCCAGCGCATCGCGGCTTGCGGTTTTCCCCGCACCGCCGCCGAGCTTGCGGCGCTGCCAGGGGTGGGGGCGTACACCGCCGCCGCCGTGGCTGCTTTCGCCTTCGGCGCGCTCCAGCCCCCAGTGGATGCCAACCTCTGCCGGGTAACCGCACGCCTGCTGGCCCTGCCCTACCCCCCCGGAGCCCGAGCCCTGGTAGCGGCCACCCGGGAGCTGGCGGGGAGCATGGCCGCAAGCTGCGGTACCCCGGAGCTGTTCGAGGCGCTCATGGAGCTGGGAGCCACGGTGTGCACCCCGAAGGCCCCCGCCTGCTCCCGCTGCCCGCTCCAGGAGCACTGCGCCGCGCGCCTCGCGGGAACCCCCGCCGCTTTCCCCCTTCCCAAGCCCCAGCGGGCGCGCACCTTCCCCTCCTGGGTGGCGCTCTGGGCGGAAAACCCCGCGGGCCAGGTGCTGCTGGAACGCCTCAAAGATCCCCCTTTGGCAGGCCTGTGGCTCCCGCCCCTGGACCGGGGGGAAGGGGAGCCGGAACCCCGGGCGCGTCAGCTCGCCCGCAGGCTCCAGCTCCCGCAGCCGGTGTTTTCCGGAAGCATCACCCACCACATCACCCACCGCACCATCGCGGTGCTGGTGTTCCGCGCACCTGCTCCGCTTGCGGTGCGGGAGAACCACGGGCACCGCTGGGCTAGCGTGGGGGAGGCCTTGCCTACCTCGTCGCTTTTCGCCAAGATGGCTCAGGTGGTAGGGCGTTTAGGGGAGCGAGCGTGAAGGGGCCGAGGCTCACCGTGGATGCGCTGCTGGTGGATCCCCACCAGGGGGTGCTGTTGGTGCAGCGCAAGCACGAGCCGTTCGCCGGGTACTGGGCGCTACCCGGGGGGTTCGTGGAAGAGGGAGAGCCCTGCGAGCAGGCGGTGGTGCGGGAGGTGGCCGAAGAAACCGGGCTTGCGGTGCGGGTGGTGGCGCTTTTCGGCGTGTACTCCCAGCCCGGCCGCGACCCCCGAGGGCACACGGTTTCGGTGGTGTACCTCTGCGCTCCCACGGGAGGGGCGCTTGCCGGTGGGGACGATGCCGCCGCAGCGCGGTTTTTCGCCGACCTCGCCGGCGTGCCCCTGGCCTTCGATCACGCCCGTATCCTCGCGGACGCGGGGCTTTTGCCAGAAGCTGCTAGCGCTCGATGAGGTCCTCGGGGAGCACTTCCGGCTCCGGCTCGGCAAAAACGATGGCGGTGCCAGAAACCGGCAGCAAAACCCGGTGCGGCTTGCCTTGGCTCACCAGCCGCAGCTCGTAGAACCCCTCCGGGCGAATGGCCATGAGCGTGCCCACCGTGGCGTTGAGCTTCAGAAGCTCGCTGTAAACCAGCACCTTCGCCGGAAGATCCATACGCCCTCCCCCACCCAGCATACCCCACCAGGCCGCGGGCGGTCCAGCACGCCGCGCTCACCGCGCTTCGGCACTCCCCTGCTCCGAGGGTTCGCACACGAGCTCCACGCCCCGGACCTGCAAACCCAAAACCCGCGAGTCGCCGCTTCCCGAAGCTGCTGGCCGAAACGTTTCGGAAATGCGCAGCTCTACCCTCCCGCTTTCTCGCTCGATTACCCACACAGGAAGCTCCACCGCAAGCTGCACGCGTTCGCTTTCCGGGACGGTCCTTGCGATGGCTACACCCCCGACCCAAAGAGAAACCTCCGGCCGCCTCTGGAGCGAAAGCGCAGGAATCACCAACGCGAGACGCAGCTGCCGGCAAGCACAGTGGCGGGGCACCCACAGCTCGCCCACTGGCCCCATCCAGCGGAACGGCTGCCCGGAAGGGAGCACCGACCGATCGTTTTCCCAAGGGTAAAACCCCTTGCCGAAGCGCACGCTGGGCAGCACGGGCGCTACCCTCACGGTGAGGTACCTGCCCCTGCCCACACGGCGCAAGAGCTCTTGGTGCGGCCAGGAAAACGTCACTGCGCCCGGGGCGTGCGGCGGCGCACCGAACCAATACCCGTCGCCGCCGCAGCTGGGCAGGCTTTGCTCCGCGGCAACAAGCTTCGAGCCAGGGAAAAGCACCGCCGCGTGGATCAAAAGCTCCGGTGCGTAGACCACCTGCTTCGGCGGGCCACCGGCCATCTGCTCCAGCGCCCGCGCCGCCGCCACCGCAGGACCGCGTAAGGTGCGAAGGTCACGAAAACCACCGCGCCAGCTGCACGATGACCGCGCCACAGCTCCACCGCTCCGATCGTGGCTACCACCGAGAGGCAAACCGCGAGAACAGGCGAGCCCCAAATATCCAGAAAGTAGCGCTGCAGCATGTTCCCCACGGCAAACCCGTGGGCGGGCAGAGAATCCACGCCCAAAACAAAGCCGGTTTGATACCGCACCACCGCCCAAAGCCTCGGCAAATCTTCGGCAGCAACGAGGATCGGCAGCAGGTACAGCAAAAAAACCCCGGCTATCGCGCAAGCTGCAGCGCTGGCCACCCTCCGTGTTGGCGCCCGCCGGCACGCCACGAGGAGGCTGCCCAAAGGGAGCACCGCCACCTGGGGCCGGATGCTGAAGCTGCAAGCGAACGCGGCTGCCGCTGGCAGCAAAAGCTTGCTCTGCCTCGCGGCGCGGATCGCCAGCCACCAGGCCCCCAGCGCCGCGGCAACGCCCGCAGGATCCGAAAGGGGAACACCCGCGTGCAGCCAGGCGGCGGGGAAAAAAGCCAAGAGCAGCGTGGCTGGGTACGCTATTTTTCGCCCGAAAAGATCCCTCACCGCGCCCCAGAAAAAAACCAAGGTAAGCATGCTCGCGGCCACGCTGGGAAGCGTCAGCGCCAGCACCGGATCGGCAAGTACCGCGAACGCGGCCCTGGCCAGGCCCACGTAGCCAGGATAAAAAGGCGGGTGGGGAACCTGATGGTCGGGGGAGAAGCGCTGCAGCGCCAAAGCGAAAACGAAATCGTCCCACTCCCACAACGACCTTTGCCGGGAAAAAAGGCATCTTCCCACCAACAGCGACCAAAAAGCCACGGCACCGACGCGCCTTCCGAAGGAAGAAAAAGTCTCCTGCCCCCGCTACGAAGTCGAAACAGTTACTGGCTGCATTGTGGAACACAACCTTGACAGAACCGGCTAAGGCAATTGCCGCCGAACGTTGCTTTGTTCGAAGCCCCCAACGCCCCGCTCTGCCAGGTGGAGCATCCTCTCCCGAAAAACCGGAGGTGGTCCCCTCGGTGCGGGCTTCGGAACTCCGCTCGCTTTTGGTGGCCAAGGTCAAACGCGGAAGCCTCGTCTACACCGACCAGTTCAAAGGCTACGACGGGCTCGTGGCCTATGACTTCCGCTACGAACGCGTCGACAAGACAACCCGCTTCGCCAACGGCCGCGTCTACCTCAACGGCATCGAGGGGTTCTGGTCCTTCGCCAAAGAGCGCTTGGCCAAATTCCACGGCATATCCGTCTCCCACTTCCCCCTCTACCTCAAAGATCACCAGTTCCGCTACAACCACCGCCCCAATTGCTTCCCAAGCATGCTGCAAGCCGTCAAAGCATTTGTGGAGGATCATCACTAGTCACCTTTCAAAATGTCACCGAACCAGGCCAAGATCAGAAAAGGGACGAACTGGACGTTGGGCACCACGATTCTGATCGTGCCTCCCTTTCGCAAGACCCTGTAGCTTTCCTGCAGGACGAGAAACGGGTTGTGGAAGTGTTCGAGGGAGTTGTCCAGGTTGATCTCGTCAGCCACGCCGTCCTTGAAAGGCAACCCCTTGTCGCAATCTAAAACCAGGTCTGGGCGATACCTTAGGTTGATGTCGATGCCGAAGAAACCTTTCCTTTTCTGCTTTTCGTTCCCGCACCCAAGATCGAGCTTCAGCATGCGCCGCAAGCTCCCGACAACGACCTTGCCCAGGAGGGGATTTCGGCAAGTCCAGGGGCGCGGTTTCGCGGGTTGCGGGCTTGGCTGGGCTGGGCGACCACGGTCAAACCCCTTTGCCCGAGAGGTTGTACTCCTTGAGCTTGCGCTGCAAGGTGCGAAGGCCGATCCCTAGAAGCTCCGCTGCCCGGGCCCGGTGCCCCCCGGTGAAGCGCAGCGTGGCGAGAATCGCTTCCCGCTCCAGGTCCTCCAGGCGCCGGGGGACCCAGGGAGCAGCTGGTGCTTCCGCCGCCACCCGCTCAGGCTTGCGGATTTCCGCCGGCAGGTCCTGGAGCGTGAGCTCCTCCCCTCGGGCGAACAGCACCATGTTTTCCACTACGTTCCTGAGCTCCCGCACGTTCCCTGGCCACGGGTAGGCCCGCAGGGCATCCAGCAGCGCCGGGGCGATGCGGGTGACGTTGCGGCCCAGCTCCGCGTTGAACCGCTCCACGAAGTGCTTGACCAAGAGGGGGATGTCCTCCTGCCGCTCGCGCAGCGGGGGCAAGGTGATGGTGACGACCTTGAGGCGGAAGTACAGGTCCTGGCGGAAGCGCCCCTCCTGGACCTCCTTTTCCAAATCCCGGTTGGTGGCCGCCACCAGGCGGAAATCCACGGGGATCTCGTCGTTGCCCCCCACGCGGGTGATGACCCGCTGCTCCAGCACCCGCAGCAGCTTCACCTGGAGATCCGCGGAGAGCTCGGAGATCTCGTCGAGGAAAAGCGTGCCCCCGTGGGCCAACTCGATCTTGCCGATGCGCCGCTGGTGCGCCCCGGTGAAGGCGCCCTTCTCGTGGCCGAAGAGCTCGGCTTCCAGGATGTCGCCGGGGATCGCGCCGCAGTTGAGGGCCACGAAGCGCTTGGCCGCCCGGGGGGAGTGCTGGTGGATGGCGTTGGCGATGAGCTCCTTGCCGGTCCCCGATTCCCCGAGGATCAGCACCGTGGAGGGGGCGGGCGCCACCACCTTCACCCGCTCGAACACCCGCTGCATGGCCGGGGAGCGGCCCACGATGTTCTCGAAGGAGTAGTAGCGGTCCAGGCGCTCCTTGAGCTCCGCCGCTTGCCGGGCCAGCAGACGCCGCTCCAGCTGGGTTTCGACCCGGCGGCGCAGCTCCAGGAGGTTCACCGGCTTGGTGAGGTAGTCATCGGCCCCGCCTTGCAGCGCCCGCACCGCCCCGTCCACGTCCCCGAAGGCGGTGACCATGAGGATCGCCAGCTCCGGCCGCTCCTTGCGGGCCGCCGCCACCAGCGCGTAGCCGTCCATGCCGGGCATGCGCACGTCGGTGATCAGCGCATCCGCGGGCTTGCCCTCCTGGAGGTAGGCGAGCGCCGGAGCTGCAGCGTCGAAGGTGAGCACCTCGTAGGATGCCTTCCGCAGCCCAGCAGCCATGGCCTCCCGGGAGCCGTCGTCGTCGTCCACCAAAAGCAGAAGCCCCTTCACCACCCGACCCCCTTTTCCGCCAAAAGCTGCTTCAAACCTGCCTCGTCCAAGGTGGGGACCCCCAGCGCCTGCGCTTTGGCCAGCTTGGAGCCCGGGTTTTCCCCCACCAGCAGGAAGCTGGTCTTGCGGGAAACGCTGTCGGTGACCTGGGCCCCCGCTCGCTCCAAAAGCGCCGCCACCTGCTCCCGGGGGCGGGAAAGCGTGCCGGTGAGCACGAAGACAAGCCCCGCAAGCGGCTTGGCTTCCGCGGCTGGCCCCGCCTCCTTCGGGTCTACCCCCCGCTCCCGCAGGCGGGTGACCAGCTCCCGCCCTTCGGGGGAGGTGAAGAACGCCACCACCGAGCGAGCGATGGTGGGGCCGATCCCCTCGATGGCCTCCAGCTCCTCCTGGCTTGCCCGGGAGAGAGCTTCCAGGGAGCCGAAGCGGGAAGCCAGGAGCTTGGCCGCTCGCTCCCCCACGTGGCGGATCCCGAGAGCCACTAGAAGCCGCCAGAGCGGGCGCTTGGCCGCCTCGGCCAGCTCCCGGCGCAGGTTTTCCGCGGACTTTTCCCCCCAACCAGGCAAGCTCGCCAAGCGCTGCCAGTCCAAATCCCAAAGGGAGGCGGGGTCGGAGATCAGCCCCTCCCGCAACAGCTGCTCCAAACGCTGCTCCCCCAGCCCTTGGATGTCCAGCCCCGCCCGGGAGCAGAAGTGCTTGAGCCGGGCCTTTTGCACCGCGGGGCAAGCGGGGTTGGGGCAGCGGATCGCCACCTCGCCAGCCTCCCGCACCACCGGGGTGCCGCAGGCAGGGCAGCGGGTGGGCATGGTGAAAGGCTCGGTGCCTTCGGGGCGGGCCGCCACGTCCACCGCCACCACCTTGGGGATCACGTCCCCGCCCTTTTCCACCCAAACCCAGTCCCCCGCCCGCACGTCCAGCCGCGCCACCTCGTCCGCGTTGTGCAGCGTGGCCCGGGTGACGGTGGTACCCGCCAAGCGCACCGGAGCCAGCTCCGCCACCGGCGTGAGCGTGCCCGTGCGCCCCACCTGCACCACGATCCCCAGCACCCGGGTGCGCTCCCCCTCGGGGGGGTACTTGTAGGCGATAGCCCAGCGGGGGAACTTGGAGGTGGCTCCCAGCGCTTGCTGCTCCGCCAGGTTGTCGCACTTCACCACGACCCCGTCAATATCGAACGGCAAGCTCTTGCGCTTGGCGCCCCACTCGGCCACGAAGGCGTGCACGCAGGGAAGGTCGGCGCAGCGCCGCCAGCCGGGGTTGGTGGCGAAACCCCACTGGGCCAGAAGCTCCAAGGCCTGGGAGTGGTACTGCAAGCTCTTCCCCACTACCCGGGGGATCTGGTAGGCGAAAAACCGCAACCCCCGCCGAGCGCACTCCCGGGAATCCAGCAGGCGGATGGAGCCCGCGGTGGCGTTGCGGGGGTTGGCGAACGGCTCCTCCCCTTCCTCCCGGCGCCGCCGGTTGAGCTCCTGGAACACCGCCCTGGGCATGTAAACCTCCCCCCGCACTTCCACCAACGGCAGCGGCTCGGGAAGCCGCAGGGGGATCGTAGGGATGGTTCGGGCGTTGGCGGTGACCTCCTCCCCCACCTCGCCGTTGCCCCGGGTCACAGCCCGCACCAACACCCCGTCCTCGTAGAGCAAGCTGAGGGAAACCCCGTCAATCTTCAGCTCCGCCACCAGGTGGTCGGGAGCGCGCCCCAGGGCCCGCACCACCCGGCCGTACCACTCCGCGAGCTCCCCCTCGTTGTAGGAGTTGTCCAGCGAGAGCATGGGGATCTCGTGCCGCACCTGGGGCAGCTCCTCCAGCACCGCCCCGCCTACCCGCTGGGTGGGGGAATCCGGACTGACCAGCTCCGGGTGGGCTGCCTCCAGCGCTTTCAGCTCCGCCATGAGCTGATCGAAGGCGAAATCGGAGATTTCCGGTTTGGCCAGCACGTAGTAGAGGTACTCGTGGCGGCGAATCTCTTGCCGCAACCACTCGATGCGCTCCCGCACGTCTCGCAGCTCGCTCATCCTCGCACCCCCTTTCTGCGGCGGGGGTAGCGGCGCCGCTCATGCCGCTGCTCGACAAGCGGCTTGCCGGCCTCCACCCGGGCGCGAACGTCCTGCCAACGCGCCAACGCCTGGGCCGCGCCTGCATCGGCTACCGCCATGACCTTCAAAAGGTCCATGGCCACCGGGAACGCCTCGTGGCGCAGCACCCGCAGCGTTTGCTTGGCCGAGCGGGGCTTTTGCTGCAGCCGCGCCAGGTAAAGCAAGCCGTAGCGCACGAGATGCCCGCGGTAGTGGGAAAAAGCCAGAAGCTGCGCCATCTCCCCCACCCGCAGCTTTACCTCCGCCTCCAGCTCCCCCAACGGCAGCACCCCCGCTGCCGCCTCCCCCAAAGCTTTGGCCAGGGGCGGCACCACCAAAAGCGCAAACAGCGCCTCTTCCGCAAGCCTTTCACTGGCCTGCACCGCGTCCGCCTGGGCCAGAAGCCGCAGGAAAAGCTCTTGCTGCTCGCTCTCGTAAGCAGCGAGGAACGGCAGGATCTCCGGCAGCAGGCCGAACTCCCAGAGAAGGCGAAAGATCCCCGCAGCGTGGCCGCTTTTCAAGCTTTCCCCCAGCTCGTAGGCAAGGCGCGCCGCGGAGGCCCGGCGGATTTCCCGAAAAAGCTCGCGGATCGCCTGGGCGGTGTTAGCCTCCAAGGCGAAATCCAGCCGCACCGCGTACTCCACCGCCCGCATCATGCGCACCGGGTCCTCCACGAACCGCTCCCAGGGGTTACCGATGGCCCGTACCAGCTTGCGCTCCAGGTCCGCGAGCCCACCCACGTAGTCAATCACTGTGAAGTCGGCGATGTTGTAGAAAAGGCCGTTTACCGTGAAGTCCCGGCGGAAGGCGTCCTCCTCGGGGGTGCCGTACTCCTCGTCACCCTCCGCCTCGGGCGCCAAGGCGTCGCTGGCCTCCTCGCCGTTGGGTTCCTCGGGTTCCACCTTGCGGCGGAAGGTGGAAACCTCCACCACCTCCTCGGCGAACTGCACCCGGGCGATGCGGAAACGCCGGCCAATGATGCGCGCGTTGCGGAAAAGCCTGCGCACCTGCTGCGGCGTGGCGTCGGTGCCCACGTCGAAGTCCTTGGGTTTGCGCCCCAAAAGCAAATCCCGCACCGCACCCCCCACCAGGTAAGCGAGAAACCCCGCGTGGTGCAAGCGGTAGAGCACCTTGAGGGTGTTGCGGGAGATCAGCGAGCGGGAGATGGGGTGCTGGGCCCGGGGCAAAACCCGGGGGGCGGGACGTGCACCGGCCGGGAGCGCTCTCACGCCGAAGCCCCCAGGGTGAGCACCACCTTGCCGAACTGCTCCCCCGCAGCCAGCAAGCGGTACGCGGCGGCCCCATCCTCCAGGGGAAAGACCTTGTCCACCAAGGGCTTGATCTTGTGCTCCCCAACCCATTCCAGCATCTCGGCGAACTCCCGCTGGTTACCCATGGTGGAGCCGAGGATCGTGAGCTGGTTCCAAAAGATTAGGCGGATCTCCTCCTGGGGATCCGGGCCGGTGGTGGCCCCGCAGGTGACGATTCGCCCCCCTTTAGCCGCTGCCCGCAAGCTGGTCATCCAGGTGGCCTTCCCCACGGTCTCCACCACCACGTCCACGCCGCGCTTGGCGGTGAGCTCCCGCACCTTGCGGGCCACGTCTTCCTTCTTGTAGTTGATGGTCACCTGGGCGCCTAGCGCCTTGGCCCGCTCCAGCTTGGTATCGTCGCTGGAGGTGACGATCACCGCCGCCTGGGCGTGGCGCGCCAGCAGCGTGGCCGCCTGCGCCACCCCGCCGCCGATCCCGTGGATCAGCACGGTTTCCCCAGCCTGCAGCCGCGCCCGGGTGAACAGCATGCGCCAGGCGGTGAGGAACGTGAGGGGGAACGCCGCCGCTTCTTCCCACCCCATGTGGGCAGGTTTAGGGAAGCACGCTTCGGCTTTGACCTTCACGAACTGGGCGAAGGTGCCGTCGGTATGCTCCCCCACGATGCCGTACTGCACGCAGGCCGAGTGCTCCCCCTTGCGGCAAAACTCGCATTGGCCGCACCAGATCCCCGGGTTGAACACCACCTGATCCCCTTCCTTCACCCGCTCCACCCCCTCCCCCACCGCCGCCACCACCCCAGCCCCGTCGGCCCCGCCGATGTGCGGCAACGGCACCGGGATCCCCGGCAGCCCCCGGAGCACGAAGAGGTCCAGGTGGTTGAGCGCCGCCGCGTGCAGGCGGATTACCACCTCCCCAGGACCAGGCTCGGGGTCAGGCCGCTCCCCCACCCGCAAGTTTTCGATCCCGCCGTGCTCTTCGAAGTACAAGGCGCGCATGCCACCCTCCCCCGCTATTCTAGCGCCATTTTGGCACAAAAAAGGCCCAGCCAGCGGCTGGGCCTGCCGAGCAAGCTTCCGGAGGCTCAGTTCAGGTTGTCGAAGATCACCTGGCGCTGCAGGAAAAACCCCCGGAAGGAAAGCCCATCCACCGCTTCCAGCACGATCGTGTGCAACCCGTCGGTGTACTTCCGGGTATCCAGCACGTACTCGAACCCCGCGTTGTCCACGTAAGGCGAGGGGAGCCAGGGGTAGGCCGCCCGCACCTCGGGGCTGGACATGGCCAAGGTGGGGTCGCCGGAAACCAGCGAGCCATCCAGCACCCCGTCCACGTACACGTTGATCCGGGTGATGCCGTAGTTGCCCGCGGAGGCGTTGGGGTCCACCGCCCACCCCTTGAGCGTGTACAGCCCGCGCATGGGCTCGTGCCAAGCGGGCTTGGTGAGGTTGCCCAGGGTGGGGACGTTGCCGTTGGTGTCGCACTCCACCCGCACCTGCCGGGAAGCGATATTCATCGCCGGGGTCACCGGATCCCGCCGGTGCACCCGAACGTCAATGGTGTTGATCCCCGGCTTGAGACGCTGGGTGCCGAACAGCTCGTAGTTGGTATCAATCGCGAAGAAAAAGCCGGAGTTGAGTGCGTTCCAGCCAAAGGTGGGGTAGAGGCTGCCAATGTCCCGGCGAGCGAGGCCGTACACGTTCGCATCCACGCGGTTGCGTTGGTCGGTGACCGGCGCGGCGATGGGCAGGTAGAACCGCGGTCCTTGGGGCGTGCCCCAGGCGTCGGTGCGCTTTACCAAAACACCGTTGAGCAAAAGCTCCACCGCCACCACCCCTTCGAACTGCTGGTTGTCGTTGACGTCAATGACCCAGCCGGAAATCCAGTCCATGTGGTGGTAGGTGACGTCGTACTCGGTGGTGTCGTAAGCGTGGTTGCTGCACCCCTTGGCGTAAAACACACCGCCCGCGGGGGGCCAGTCAATGGAGCCGAAGGGGCCGGAGGAGCCGTAGTTGTTGTCGAACATCACCTGCCGCTCGGCGATGACCCGGGATGCCCCGTCGGTGTCCCACACCCGCACCGCCACGGTGTGCATGCCGTTGGAAAAGCGCGTGGAATCCAGGAACAGCTGGAACCCCGAAGCCCCAGCCCCGGGGACGTCGGGGTAAGCGTTGGCAATGTCAGGCCGGGGGAGCGGGTACTGGGCTTGTCCCACCACCCTGCCATCCACCATCACCTCGATATCCGCCAGCACCGCGCCCCCTGTGGCAGTCTGGCGCACGCCCCGGTCGTCCAGCGCCCACCCCACGATGGGGTAAACCCCCGAACCTTTATCGGTCGAACCGGACTTTTCGGGATCCCGGGGGGAATCCAGGTCCCCCAAGGGCGGCTGGTTGCGGGTGTTGTCCACCACGATGGTGCGCGCCCCGAGGATCGCCTTAGCTGGCTCGCCGTCGGGGGCCGTGGTAGCCGCGAACGTCACCTCGATGTCCAGCGTGTGCTCGCCGTTGGCGAAGTTCGCCGCGAGGAACGAGGTGCGGAACCCGGGCTCGTAGGGGAACCCCTCGCCGAAAAAGCCCGGGTACTTGCGCCGCACGTCCTCCCGGGGCTGGTTGAGGTCCGCCTCGTGCACCACGTTGCCGTCAATGCGCAGCTTGATGTTGGAAACCCCCCGCCGGTCCAGCACGAACCCCTTGACCTCCACGATGCCGAACACCGTGGCTCCGGGCTCCGGCGTTTCGATGGCGAAGACCGTCTCGCCCACGGGCACCGCGGTGGCTCCCCTGCGGCGCACCGCGCTCGATTCGGCTCCTGCGGCCAAGGAAAGCACGAAGGCTGCAAACGTCAAAACCCTACCTGCTATCCTCATGGTGGCGCCTCCTTGAAGTCCCCATCGCTCCTGCATCTTGCCTTTACGATAAAAGCCCCGAACGCTGTTGTCAAGAGCGCAAGCCCCTGGGGAGCGCAAATGCCCGGGAAAAGCCGCGCTCTGACTCCCGGAAACCCTTGCGCCAAGGGCATCTGCGGCGGCCCGAGCCGCTGTGATCCGCATCACATCACCTCCAGCTGCCCCTTGCCCGCCAGGTTTCGGCAAAACGCCGCCACCCCCTCGGTCAAGGCCCGCAAGCTGTACCCCCCCTCCAGCACCGCCAGCACCGGGGCCTCCCCCGCCGCCTGGTGGAGCAGCGCGCCGATGCGCCCGAACCCCTGGGTGGTCACCTCCATGCCGCCCAAGGGGTCCCACTGGTGGGCGTCGAAACCCGCGGAAACCAACCATACCCGAGGGGTCAAGGTTTTCTGCAGCTCTTCCAGCCCTGCGGCGAGCGCTTCCAGGTAGGTGGCGTCGTCAGCGCCGGCAGCCAGCGGGAAGTTCCTGGTGAACCCTTTGCCCCGCCCTACGCCAATTTCCTGGGCCCCCCCGGTGCCCGGGTAAAAGGGGTAGCGGTGGACCGAGAGGTAAAACACGTCGTCCCGGTGGTAGAAGAGCTCCTGGGTGCCGTTGCCGTGGTGCACGTCGAAATCCACCACCGCCACCGGCGCGAGCCCCGCGCGGCAAGCAGCTTCCGCTGCCACCGCCACGTTGTTGAAAAAGCAAAACCCCATGGCCCGGCTGCGGGTGGCGTGGTGTCCCGGGGGGCGCAGCGCCGCGAAAACCCGCGACGCCCTCCCCCGGCGGATCGCCTGCAGCCCGGCCAGGGCGCAGCCCACCGCGGCCACCGCAGCGCGGTACGTTCCCTGGGAAACCGGGTTGTCCGGAGAATCGAAGAACGTGGGGGCGTTCCGGCAAGCCGCCGCGAGCCTTTCGGCGAGCTGCGGGTCGTGCACCCACCCCACTGCGGCAAGCACCTCCTCCTCGGCAAGCTCGCATTCTTCCGGGGTAAACCCAGCAAGCCGCGCCCCTTGCAGCGCCGCCTCCAAGCGCGTCGGCCGCTCCGGGTGCCCCGGGGCCGGCACGTGCTGCCCGCAATCCGCATGGGTGAGAACCAGAAGCTCGGCTTCCATGCCCTCCCGAAGGCTACCACGATGCGCCGAGCAAGCCCAGGGCAATCGAGGCAAGCCCCAGGCACCGCGTGCTTCTGGCCAAGCCGCGCCCGATGCTTTACGCTAGCACCTGGCATGGTGCGACGGCGCATCCCCCGGAGCGCGCAAGTTGTGGCAAGCGTGGCGCTTGCCGGGCTGCTGCTGTACCTGGTGCTTCGCCGGGTTCCCCTGGAGCAGCTCGGCGCCACCCTCGCCCAGGTGAAGCTGGAGCCTCTGGGTGCGGCGGTGCTCCTGGCCCTGGCTTCCTACACCGCCCGGGCGTTCCGCTGGGGGCTGATCCTCGCCCCAGCGGGCCGGGCGCGCTTCGGCACGCTCCTGGGCTGCACCGCTGCGGGGTTCGCCACCTCCACGGTGCTCCCCGCCCGCCTGGGGGAGCTGGTGCGCCCGCTGCTGCTCTCCTCCCGGGCGGGGCTGCCGGCGGCGGCCACCCTAGCTTCCATCGTGGCCGAGCGGTTGCTGGACCTGCTCACGGTGGTGGGGGTTGCCGCGGTGGCACTGGCAGGGGGCGGGGGGGCTTCCCGGGAGCTGGTGCGCTCCCTGGCTTGGGCCGCGGGGAGCGTGGCGGTGCTGGGGGCGGTGCTGGTGCTTGCGGTGCGCTTCCGGGAAGCGCTGGCATCCCGCCTCGCCCAGGGGGCCCGGGGGCCGGTTTCCCAGAAGCTGGCGCGCTTTGCCCGGGAGCTGCTGGCCGCCCTGGCGTTCTGGGGCAAGCCGCGGCACGCGGCGCTTCTGGGGATCTGGAGCCTTTTGACCTGGGGGTTGGCCATCGCCCAGGTGGCGGTCACCGCCCAAGCCTTTTCCGCAACCCTCACCCCCCGCCAAGCCACGCTGGTGCTGGCCATTAGCGTGGTGGGGCTGGCGGTGCCCACCCCCGGCGGGGTGGGAGGGTTCCACGCCGCGGTGCAGCTGGCGCTTCTCACGGTGGCTGCCTGGCCCCCCGCCAGCGCCACCGCTTACGCCCTGGTGCACCACGCGGTTTGCTTCCTGCCGGTGAGCCTGGTGGGGTTTGGGTATATGCTTGCGGTGGGCGCGTCCTGGCGCAGCTTGCGCCAGGAAGACGGGCCCGGCCGCTGATGCGCTGTCCGTTTTGCGGGCACGGGGAAGACCGGGTGGTGGACTCCCGGGAGCTGGGGGAAGGAACCCAGGTGCGCCGTCGCCGGGAGTGCGTGCGTTGCGGCAAGCGTTTCACCACCTACGAGCGCATCGAGGAGTCCCCGGCGCTGGTGATCAAGCGGGACGGGCGTCGGGAGCCCTACAACCGCGCCAAGGTGATCGCCGGCCTGGTGCGGGCCTGCGAGAAGCGCCCGGTGACCATGGCGGACATGGAAGCCATGGCGGACAAGGTGGAGGCGATGATCAACCAGCGGGGAAGCCGCGAGGTTTCTTCCCGGGAGATCGGCGAGGTGCTCATGGAGGAGCTGCGGCGCCGGGACCAAGTGGCGTACGTGCGCTTCGCCAGCGTGTACCGCCGTTTCGAGGACCTGGAGGAGTTCCACCGGGAGCTGGAGCGGCTGCGGAAGAGCGAGGCATGAGGCGGAAGGTCACCCTCGGGGTGGAGTTCGCGGTGCTGCGCCGGCAGCTCCAGGAGCTCCTGACCCAGGCGGTAGCTCGCCCGGCAAGCCCCAGGGGGTTCGCCCCCACCTTGGACCTGGCCACCACCGACGCGGAGTTCGTGCTCCGGGTGGATTTGCCCGGGGTGGATCCCCGCTCCCTGGAGGTGCAGCTGGTGGGTAGCGAGGTGCAAATCTCGGGGGAAAAGCCAGCGCCGCCTCCAGGTCGGCGCCTGTACCACCAGGTGGAGCGGGCTTACGGGCCGTTCCAGCTGGAGGTGGTGCTCCCCGGCAAGGTTTCCGCCCGAGGGAGCAGAGCCACCTTCAGAAACGGCGTTTTGGAGGTTCTTCTCCCGCGGGAGCCGGAGCGCCCGCCGGAGCCGGTACCGATTCCTGTGGAAACGGGAGAGCCATGAGCGAGCGAGAAAACCGTCCCGAAGAGAGCATCCCGATCCCTGACGTGCTACCAGCGGTGGCCCTCAAGGACGTGGTGCTGTTTCCGTACGTGATGATCCAGCTTTCCATCGGCCGCCCCCGCTCGGTGGCAGCGGTGGACGTGGCTGCCGCCTCCGACCGGCTTTTCCTGGTGCTCACCCAGAAGGACCCAACCCAGGAAAACCCCACCCCCGACGACCTCTACCGCATTGGCACCGTGGTGGCCATTACCCGCATGGTGAAGCTCCCCGATGGGTCCATGCGCATCCTCGTGCAAGGGGTGAGCCGCGCCCAGGTGGAGTACTTCGTGGAGGAGGACCCGTTCTTCCGGGTGCGCATCACCCGCTTGGAGGAGCCCGTCACCGACCGCAACGACCTGGAGGTAGAAGCCTTCACGCGTACGGTGCGGGCCAACCTGGAAAAGGTGGTGGAGCTGGGCAAGCAGATCTCCCCGGAGGTGATGCTCATCGCCTCCCAGCTGGAGGACGGGGCCCGCCTCGCCGACCTGGTGGCTTCCAACCTGAACCTCAAACCTGCCGATGCGCAGAAGGTCCTGGAAGCCATGGACGCCAAGCAGCGGCTGCGCATCGTCAACGAGTTCCTGGAGCACGAGATCGCGCTGTTGGAGGTGCAGCGGCAAATCGCTTCCCAGGTCCAGGGGGAGATGGACAAAACCCAGCGGGAGTACGTGCTGCGCCAGCAGCTGAAGCAAATCCAGAAGCAGCTGGGCGAAACCGACGACGTGGAAGCGGAAATCGCGCGCTACCAGGAGATGATGGAAAAGAAGAAGCTCTCCGAGGAAGCGAAAGCCGAGGCGGAAAAGCAGCTGCGCCGCCTGCGCATCACCTCCCCGGAGTCCGCGGAAGCCGCGGTGATCCGCACCTACCTGGACTGGCTCTTGGGGCTGCCCTGGGGCATCTACTCCGAGGACAACCTGGACCTGGCCAACGCCCGAGCGGTGCTGGACGAGGACCACTACGATTTGGAGAAGGTCAAGCAGCGCATCCTGGAGTTCTTGGCGGTGCGCAAGCTGAAGCCCGACGGCAAGGGGCCGATACTCTGCTTCGTGGGCCCCCCGGGGGCGGGGAAGACCTCCCTGGGGCGCTCCATTGCCCGGGCCTTGGGTCGCAAGTTCGTGCGCATTTCCCTGGGAGGGGTGCACGACGAGGCGGAAATCCGCGGTCACCGCCGCACCTACGTGGGGGCGCTGCCGGGGCGCATCATCCAGGGGATCAACCAGGCAGGGACCGCCAACCCGGTTTTTATGCTGGACGAGATCGACAAGATCGGCGCGGACTTCCGGGGGGACCCCTCCGCGGCGCTTTTAGAGGTGCTGGACCCGGAGCAGAACTCCGCGTTCCGCGATCACTACCTGGACGTGGCTTTCGACCTTTCCCGGGTGCTGTTCATCGCCACCGCCAACGTCACGGAAACCATCCACCCCGCGTTCTTGGACCGCATGGAGGTGCTGCGCCTTTCCGGGTACACCGAGGAAGAGAAGCTAGCCATCGCGTTTCGCCACCTGATCCCCAAGCAGCTCGCGGAAAACGGTCTCGAGCCGGAGCACATCACGTTTACCAAAAAAGGCGTGCGGTTCCTCATCACCCGCTATACCCGGGAAGCCGGGCTGCGCAACCTGGAGCGGGCAATCGGCGCCATCTGCCGCAAGGTGGCCACCCGGCTGGCGGAGGGCAAGCCCGCCCGGGTGCGGGTCACCCCGAAGCGCGTGGAAAAGTTCCTGGGGCCGGTGCGTTTTTTGCCCGACGCGCAGCTTGCCGAGCACCAGGTGGGCGTGGCTACCGGCCTCGCCTGGACCCCGGTGGGTGGGGACATCCTCCACGTGGAGGCGCTGGCGCTTCCCGGGAAGGGGGAGCTGCGGCTCACCGGCCACCTGGGGGAGGTGATGAAGGAGTCGGCGCAAGCCGCAGCTTCCTACCTGCGGGCCAACGCCGCCAAGCTCGGCATCCCCCAGGAGTACTTCGAAAACCACTCCTTCCACGTGCACGTGCCCGCAGGGGCGATCCCCAAGGACGGCCCCTCGGCGGGGATCACGGTGCTGGCGGCCTTGGCCTCGGTGGCCTCGGGTAGGCCGGTGCGCCGGGCCCTGGCCATGACCGGGGAAATTACGCTCCGGGGGCAGATCCTCCCCGTGGGGGGGATCAAAGAAAAGCTGCTGGCGGCGCTTTCGGCAGGGATTACCGAGGTTTGTCTTCCCAAGGAAAACGCTCGGGACCTCCAGGAGCTGCCCCGGG